>Ga0207109_1234_pt2 | contig 10333 bp, 10 predicted proteins | sample Alteio_BWMinHeat_73_FD_153584 | JGI IMG/M metagenome (GOLD analysis project Ga0207109, IMG submission 153584) | Enriched cells from forest soil in Barre Woods Harvard Forest LTER site, Petersham, Massachusetts, United States -... | ecosystem: Environmental > Terrestrial > Soil > Temperate forest >... | reverse complement strand
AACGGCAGCGGCCATCTCGGCAAAGTAATGATTGAGCAAGAAAACGACGTCATACGGCAAGCGGGCTTCGGCCAGGCTAGTAGAGCCGCGCAGGTCGATAAACAGAATGCTGACTCGACGTTCTTCCCCGAATTCTTTGCCGCCCACCGGTCCTGACCGAATTGAGAGCTCGGGATGAAGAAGCGGATAAACTGAGAGGTCATTCTGTGGCCGAAGCTGGCAGGCGAGGCGAACGCCCGCGGGCGCGCCGATGCGTGCGAGTGCATGAGCGACCGGGCAACAGAGGGTAAGAGCAATTAAGATTCGTTTCAGCATAGGCTGTCAGTTTAACGACAAATGCGGCCGAACCCAAGCCTAAACTTCTTCAGTTCGGGACGAGCACAATTTTCCCAAACGCTCCCGGCTCCATCACTGCTCGATGCGCTCCCGAGGCCTGCGCCAGGGGTAGTTCCCTGCCGATCACCGGGCGCAGCGTGCCATTTTCCAAGCCAGCGACCAACGCGGCATGGATGCTTGCCTTCTCTCCCAGGGTTGTGTTGGGAAGCGCCACCCCCGCGAATGTCGGCATCACGCGACATCGCTTCGCGCGGATCAATTTCAATGCGACCCCGACTACCGATCACAGCGATCCGGCCATGTGGGGCGAGGATCGTTAGATCTTTTTCAAGATTCACGTTGGCGAGCAGTTCCACAATCACATCAACGCCGCGCCCCGAAGTTGTGCTGAGGATCTGCGTTAAATAATCGCGCGCGCGATGGTCGAACACATGGTGCGCACCTCGTTCGCGTGCGAGTTCGCGGCCGCGCTCCGTGCCGGCGGTGCCGAGCACATGCAGGCCGCGAGCACGCGTCAGCTGCACCGCCGCCGTCCCGACACCGCCGCTTGCGCCGTGGACGAGGACCGTTTCATTCGGTTTCGCCTGTGCTCGCTGGAACAACCCGCGATACGCCGTGGCGTAGGGAGTGCCCATTGCAGCGCCTTGGGCGAAGGAAGCGTTTGCCGGCAACGGATGCACTTGTGATGTGTTACACAGCGCCTACTCGGCATACGTTCCGGCGATCGAACCGGCGACGTAAACCCGATCACCCGGCTGGAACTCTGTCACATCTTTGCCTGCTTCGTCGATCACGCCTGCGCCGTCATTGCCGGGCGTGTAAGGCAGGGCGGGTCTTCGCGGGTACGTGCCGGCCCGGATCTAAGTATCAACCGGGTTCACGCCGATGGCGTGCATCCTCACGAGCACTTGTCCGAGGGCCGGCTGCGGTTGTGGCACCTCTTCCAAGTGCAAACCTCAGGTCCTCCAAACTCATGTACCCGAATCGCTTTCATCTTGCTTCTCTTGTACTTCGCAACCGGGCCCGCACTCTTGTCTTATTTCCGATCTCTGTCTTCCATCTGTTATTGGGTGTTCGACGTTGGGCGTTCGGTGTTGTGTGTTGAACGTTGGGCGTTGGGCGTTTTGCTTTCTCGCTTTGTTCTCCCCGCCGACCTGCTGGCGCACTACGACACTCTTCTTCCTTGATTGCCGTTTGTCCTTTTAATTCGTAATCAATTCTCTGATTGGGTGTTCGACGTTGGGCATTGGGGTTCATCGTTTACTTCCCGTCTTCTGTCTTCTGTCATCTGTCCTCCCCGGGACGTGCCCGAAGCCCTTTACGTCCTGCCCTCTGAAATTCCTCTTTCCTAATTTAACGGGTTCCGCAATCCAAGGGATTGCTCTTGCTACAAGCGCGAAAGAGGCCGAATAGACAGGATGCGACCGTTTAGGAAAACCAGTACCGTCGTTTTTACGTGCGATAAGTGCGGTATCCGCAAACGGCTCGACAGCGCGAAACGCCATTGGTGTGAGAATTGCACTGATACATCACCGATCGAAATGCGAGCCGTCAGAGATAGGAAGCCGAAGCTGCTCTTCGCAGCTTAGTTGCGGCTTCGAGTTCTTCCGCCCCCGATCCGACCTCTGGCCTCCGACCTGTGTCCTCCCGGTCGCGCCGTAGTCCCGCGGCCGCGGGACGAAGATGGGACCTCGGATCGGGGTTTCCGCTTTCTTTCGGCTTGTCAGTTTTAAACTTTTTAGAAGCGCAGCTTCTCCGTGCCGTGCGATTTTAGAAAAAGGAGATCAAAAATGCGTTTGAGTGACAAAATAAAACAAGCGGGTGCGACGGGCTACATTTTGCTTTGGCTTCTAGGGATTCCGATCCCAGTGTTGTTCCTCATTTTTCTGCTGCGGGGCTGCACATAAGCGCTTCACTGGAGGCTAGAGAAATGTGAGCTGGTTCATCCTGGTCTTAGGATCATTAGCCACCTTTCGGCTGAGTCATCTGATGACGAAAGAGCGGGGACCGCTCGCCGTGTTCGAGCGTATCCGCAACGCGATGCCGGGCGGACGCGGTTCAGCCAAAGAATGGCTCAGCTGCATCTGGTGTTTTTCATTATCGGCCAGCGCACTTGTCTGTCTCATCCTTTGGGCCGGCGGCCTTCGCTTGAGCTGGGACTATTGGATCCTACACTGGCTAAGTTTCAGCTCAGTCTCGCTCCTGATTAATCAAGCCTTCAAATAAGCACGACCCTGCCATTTGCCTGCTGACCTCCTTCGCGCGCCGTAGTCCGCGGCAGCTGTTGAGTGTTGGGTGTTCGACGTTGAACGTTGAACGCTGAGCGTTGAGCGTTGAGCGTTGAGCGTTGAGCGTTGAGCGTCGGGCGTTTAGCGTGCGCTTCGTTCTGTGCTAATAGCCATTAACTGATAACCGATAACCGAAGCTTCGCTTCATCGCATTAACGGATAACCGATAACTGGTAACCGAAGCGTCCGCTTCAAGGTCAGGCTGCCTTTTTCTTCGCCACCGTTTTCTTGGCGACGATGATCCCCGGGAACTCCACGACATGCGTCGCCTCGACATTCCCGTTCTGACCGAGGGTTGATTCGAAAATCAGCTTCCCATTGGCGATCTCACGGAGCGCGATATCGGCATGACCGAGCCCCGGAACAAATTCCACCATCGGACGATGTCCGATGGAAAGCTGTCGCACCCGACGCGAGACCATGTTCACCAGAATTTGCGGATTAGTAATAACTTCGGAGGCGGCTTTAACGAGATCGGCTTTCATAATTAATAAGTGATGCTTTCTATCTTACTAGGTCGCCTTAGCGGCGTTGGTGTGCAGGAGGACGCTCCTTGCTCCAGGCTCAGCGAACATAACCCAGAAACGGCTAACTCCTAATTCTAATTTCCCGCTCTCCTTGCGGCTGCGGGCAAATGCGGTTCGGCGTCCGGCGTTTGCTCCGCCCCTCTCAACCGCTCAACGCCTCAACTTTTTCTTTCGGCGTTTCAGCGTTTCAAGATCTCAGATTTTCGATTCCGAGCCCCGACCTCTGTTCCGCCTGGCTAGAACGTTGGCGCTGAAATCCAGTCGAAAGTTAGTGGCCAACGGCCGTGGAGGAGCGACTCGCCGCTGATGGGAGTATATTACTCACCGCGCTTCCACTCATTTTGTCGACATTGCTTGTTGTGGCGTTGACAGGGTTACCATAGTCATCGACCTCGACCCAGCGACCGCCGCCGATAAGAGTTCCGGTGTCGGGGGCGACGTAAACCATGTGTGTGTGTTTCTTAACGGAGGCCATTTTTGCGGTTAGATCAAAGTTGAGCTGAGTGGGTTTGCTCGACTGCGTCTTGGCATTCATGATCGATGCCTTTACCGAGCCATTAACAACGAGAGTGACTTTATAAATGCCGACCGCCAATCCATCGGAGATGTAATGGCCGCTGGCATCGGTCTTAACAATCTTAGAAAAATTTTTCGCTTCAATCCGAACATCGGCGCCTTTGATCGGACGTCCGGTGGGGTCCTTCACAACCCCTTCAAGAGCCGGCGTTCCAGCCCACGCGCTAAAAGCCAAAACGAACAATCCAATTAAACCAGTACCAAGTGATTTGAGGAACATAATAGAAATTATACGCAGATTTTCAGTGAAAGCGATGAAATCTTTCGGACATGGAACCGACATTTCAGGACGTTCGTTTCTTGCGCAAACACGGCTTCAACCGCTCAACTTCTAAACATTTTCTTTCAGCTTTCCTGCTTGCCATGCCGTAGTTTGACGAAGACAGGTCGCGCCTTAATTCTTGCAGGCGGAAATTCGTAACTCACAATCTACTATTATTGGGCGTTCGACGTTGGGCGTTTTGCCTTCTTTCTTCTACCCTCTAATTTCTTCGTCCCATGTCCGCGAGTTTCGAGATGACTGTTCCTGTTCTGCCGGGCGATATTGACGAGCAAAAACACGTCAACAACACCGTTTACCTGTGCTGGGTGCAAGACGTCGCAACCGCGCACTGGCGCGCACTGGCCAGCCCAGAAGCGCAAGAGGCCGTTGGCTGGGTAGTGTTACGCCACGAAATAGACTACAAAGCGCCAGCCTGTCTCGGCGACGAGATCCTGCTGCGCACCTGGGTCGGCCAAGCCACCCGGGTCACCTTCGAACGGTTCACCGAAATCCGCCGCAGGATTGACCACCAACTTTTATCGCAAGCGCGCACGCTTTGGTGCCCCATCAATAGTCAGACAGGCCGGCCGATCCGCGTCTCCGCCGAAGTTCGCAACCAGTTTTCCACCTGATTGCGTTTCTACTTTGAAACTCATTTCGCTGCCCGCGCTCACTCACTGCTTCCCTTGTCGTTAATGCCAGTCCGGCTCGGACCCTTCTATGTCGCGGATCATTCTTACGCTCTGTTTACTGTTCTCCAGTCTAGGTACCCTATTTTCCCAAGAAGAGAGCACCGAGGTGGCAGACACGTCCGCCGGGTTACCGAAAGAGTATGCGGATTACTTGGTTGCCTCGAAAACACTCTCACCCGACAAAAAGTTCGCGGTGATTTATCCGAAAAGAGAGCTTTGCCCCGAAGGTTCTGGGGATCGCTGCAAAGACTACCTGGTCGCGTTGCAGCTCTTCCAGGTTCTTACTGTGCTCGATACCAAATACCCGGAGTTCGAACACAAGAACCATGGCGGAATGAGCGCCACTTGGTTGAAGGACGGTTCGGCTGTGCTGGTCACGATCGATAGTAGATGGGGCCCAGGCCACACTTTTTTATGTGAGATCCGCGACGGCAAGCTGAGTCGATCGACCAACCTGCTCAAAAAAGTGCACGACCTGCTCGTACCGGATTTCAAAAAAGCGAGAGTCGGGCGTTACAACGACTATTTCGATTTCGTTTTCGAGACGGAAGACTACGACCACCCCATGTGCGAGTTCGCCGACTCGACCCATGTGCGAATTAAAGCGACCGCCACGACGGAGCCGAAAGGTATTGCCGGCGACAAAGCCTGGGATGGATCAGTAGAAGCAATTTGGGATATTCCCAACGCGAAGTTCGCCTCGCAGAAAGTGACACGAAAGTTTGCCGGCGTCCGCAAAGAGGGCGACCTCTAGCAACGTCTTCTTCTATTGCGCGTTGGACGTTGGGCGTTTGCTTTGTCTTCGCCGCTCCCTGCTCCCAGCTTCGATCTCTATCCTCTGCTTGCGGGCGGTTCCGCGATTAACGGCTGTACCTTCTAAGGCCCCGCCTCCTCGGTTCCCTCACCGCACAGACGAGAGCGATCGCTCCGATACCAATGAGAGCAAACGTTCCAGGTTCCGGCACCGCGGGTATCATCGAGCCGGAGACAAATTGCACGTCTCCGCCGACGTTAATTAGCCTGCCAGTGAGGTTCAAATTCGAAAACTGAAACTTGCCCCCATTCGTAGCCAGGTAAGTGCCGAACGATACATCGCCTCCAGAAGTCTGAAAGACCGCGACAGTGCCAGTCCCGGTCAGGTTAAATAATATGTTGGACGGCGACACCCCTCCCGAAAGGGTCATGGGCTGATTTGTCATGACCGCATTAGAAACGTTGAACAGGAAAAAGTCATTGGCATTCCCGCTCAATGTCAGTTTGGCATTTGTAATGTTGGCCACGTCTATCACATTCAACCCGCCGTTACCTGTGATGGTCGTCGTGCCGCTGATGGTGGTGCCGACACTCTGAGTAGCGGCGAGCGAGGATGCGAAGTTGGATACATTCTGTGCGATCGTGGCTGCATCTTGAGTTGTCGTGGTCGGGACCAGGGTCTCCGTGACCGGGTTTTGCAGTGAGCCACTAATGATCGCGCTGCTGTCGTGAAAGAGGACGCCACCGTTGGTGAGCCCACCGTTATTTCCGCCCGACAAATTGGCGTGCAGGCCAAGCCCGAACAGGACATTGCCGGCAATAGGTCCGCTATTCCATCCGAGAGTGGTCGCGCCGAGATCAATGAAGGCAAAATTGTTATCCATGCCGAGATCAAGCCCCGCTGGTATTGCCGCCGGCGCTGCGTTCGGGAATGCGATTAGCAGGGCGCCCAACAAGACGAGGGAGCGTACAAGAGCCGTAAAATTCGCTTTCATCGTCAGCGTTTGTAGAGCGGTCATGGACGATTTGGCAAGCTTATTTTGCTATCAAACGACGTTTTTTTTGTAGCGGAGCCGGCAAGCGGCAGGACGGGCAGGCGGCCGTTCAGCGTTTGCTTTTCTTCCATTGGACGTTGGGCGTTCCTCCTTCGCTGCGATACGGCGAGACAGGTGAGCGCTTGCCACGCCGAAGCTTTCGGCGTAGGCGGGATGAGCGTTTTCCGCTTTCAGCTCTCTTGGGACGCCGCCGCTCGCGAATGCTTTTCGGAGTAGCCCCGCCATTGCGGGACGAAGGCGGCTGCTCCGCTCGTGCTTGCACGCATTTTGCTCTTTTCTCGTTCACTACAAAAATTTCACGTTCGGCCACATGATTGATCGGGATACATTCGAACACCTTTTGCCGTTCGCTTATGAGTGGGCCAAGGCAACGGAGGAATTCACTCTCGCCTGTGGCGCGCCGTTAAGCCCGCGGCACCTGGCCCACGCGCGTCTCGCCGGCGTGCGGGATTGTTCCAAAATCAGAGTGCTGGTGGTCGATCGGATTCCGATGCCCGAGAATCGCGAGCTGGCTGAAGCCGCGCGGCACACTGGCATAATCACCGACGACACGCGTTGCGTAGGTTTTGGCATGCTATTATTATTCGGGCTGATTCCTGGGGCGACCGCGAATTGCTCCTGCATAATCTTGTGCATATCGCCCAATGCGAACGCAGCGGCGGTCTCGAACCATGGGTCCGCCAATATATCGGCAACCGTCGCGATTGCGCCGACTTCACGATCGGCTCTCTCGAAGAAGAAGCGCGCCGGCTGGCTCGTGAGATCTGTGCCGCTGACACGGCTGCGAAGGCGTAAGCGGCCGCCTCTCAACTTCCTTCAACTCAACATCTCAACCGTTCACCTCAACGCGCCAACGTTCCGCACGTTGCAGTTTGACTTCGGCGTTGAGCGTTTAGCGTTGGGCGTTCGACGTTGGGCGTCGGACGTTTCCGGTTTCAGCTTCCCAGCTCCCCAGCTCCCCAGCTCCCCGCTCAGTGCTTCCGTGTCCTCTGATCGCTGCTTGCCACGCCATATCGTCGCGTCGTAGCCTGGCGTAGATGGAAGCTGCGCGGCGGCGGGACATCTGCCGCTTCAGCGCCCGCTCCGAACTCTGTGCTTTTCTTCGATTGGACGTTGGGCGTTGAGCGTTGGATGTTTTGCCTTCTGGCAAATCACCGCCGCTCCCAGCCCGCCGACTCAAGTTCCACACCTCCGCATTCGCTGATCAGATTTTCGGCGACATGAGTTCGTTCTTTGGTTTACTTTATAATATGGAACGCCGCCTGACTGCCATCCTTGCCGCCGACGTAGTTGGCTACAGCCGCCTCATGGGTGCCAACGAGTCTGGCACGCTCGTGGCATTGGACGCGCTGCGGACCGATTTGGTTGATCCCAAAATCGCAGAGCATCAGGGGCGAATCGTCAAACTGACGGGCGACGGAATGCTGGTGGAGTTTCCGAGTGTGGTGAACGCGGTCGCCTGCGCCACTGAATTGCAGCGCGGTATACGGAATCGAAACGCCGGTGTGCCGCAAGATCACCGCATCGAATTCCGCATGGGCGTTAACGTTGGCGATGTGATTGTGCAAGGAGAGGACATCCTTGGCGATGGTGTCAATGTTGCCGCGCGATTGGAGAGCATTGCCACGCCCGGCGGGATAACGATCTCTGGACCAGTCCGTGATCACATTGGCAACCGGCTGGACCTCGCTTTCGAGGATATGGGCGAGCAGACCCTGAAGAACATCGAGAGGCCCATTCGCGTTTACCGCGTCTGTCTGGATACTCCCGCTGCTCGAGGCAAGAACCAAAAGGCAGCGCAACACGAACAGGGGGAAAAACCGGCAATTGCGGTCTTGCCCTTCAACAACATGAGCGGCGACCCGGAACAGGAATATTTCAGTGATGGCATCACTGAGGACATCATCACCGACCTGTCAAAGGTGTCCGGACTGTTGGTCATTGCCCGGAACACGGCGTTTACCTATAAAGGGAAGGCCGTAAAAGTGCAGCAGGTAGCTCAGGAGCTCGGAGTTCCTTTCATTCTGGAAGGAAGCGTGCGGAAAGCCGGGGCGCGGGTGCGAGTTACTGCACAGCTCATTAGCAGCGAGACCGGCGCTCACGTTTGGGCCGACCGTTATGATCGCGATCTAACCGATATTTTCGCCATTCAAGACGAAATCACTCACGCCATCGTCGATCAATTAAAGGTGAAACTGCTGCCGCAAGAGAAAAAGTCGATCAAGCAGACGCGCACCGACAATGTTGAAGCATATACGTTTTATCTAAGGGGCCGCCAGTTCATGGAGCGGCGATCGAAGGTCTACTATCAATTAGCGCGGCAGATGTTCGCCGAGGCCGCAAAATTGGACCCGGTCTACGCACGAGCTTATGCCGGAATCGTCGACTGTGATTCTTTCCTATACCTGCACTACCATGTGGAGGACGTTGCGATCGAGGACATTCTAGCCACCAGTGCGAAGGCGCTGGCTCTGGATAGCGGGCTGGCGGAAGCCCATGCCTCGCGAGGGCTCGCCTTCTCGCTTGAGCAGCGATACGACCAGGCTACGGCGGAATTCGAACAGGCAATCGCTCTCGATCCTAATTCATTCGAGGGTCATTACTTCTATGGGCGCGCCTGTTTCACTCAGGGCAAGCTCGAGCGGGCAGCCGCGCTTTTCGAGCGCGTTGCCGAAATCAAACCGGACGACTACCAATCGTTGGTCCTATTGATCCAGATCTACCGGTCGCTTGGCCGCGATCCGGATACAAAAAGTGCCGCACGAAGGGGGGTTGAACGGGCAGAGAAAGACCTCATTCTTCACCCCGACAATCCGAGGTCGGCTTACCTCGGCGCTGCTGCCCTCGTCGCGCTTGGTGAAAACGACCGTGCCAGGGAATGGTTATCCAGAGCGTTGGCGATCGATCCTCACGATATTTGGACTCAGTACAATGCGGCCTGCATTTATACGAACCTGGGCGACATAGAGCGGGCTTTCGATTTGCTCGAACGTGTGCTTCCCCACGCGGGTCACGAGCTTAAAGCGGGATGGATCAAGCACGACTCCGATCTTGACCCCCTGCGAAGCCATCCGCGGTATCAGAAGATACTCGAATTAATCGGCTAAGTAGAACGAGCTGTTCACAACGGCAACGATGTAGATCGTTTTTCGGCGTTTGAAAACTCGTTCGCTTCCCGCGCTCGCGCGCTCCTACCCTCGCAGTCAACCTCTCAACAATTAACACATAACCGAAACGCCAGCGCGTTTCCGCGATAACTGATAACCACTCAGTCCCTGAGCACCCATTAACCAATAACCGATAACTGGAGCGCCACTGCGCTCCTCACATCCATCGCCGTACCTTTCGCCGATATTCCTCATACACGTCGCCAAACTTGCGCGAGAGATATTGCTCCTCGCGACTAACCACGGCGAACCGAAGTAAAACAAAAAGCGCTACCGTGGCCAGAAGCAGCCACGCGCTATTCGCACAGGTCGCAGAGGCGACCACCACCAGCAGGAACCCAACATAAATTGGGTTTCGACTAAAGCGATAGATTCCCGTGTCAACAATTGTAGCCGTTGGCTTGTACGGACTTGGGTGCGTCTTGCGTTTGATCAGTTCTCGAATGGCAGCCACAAAAATGATCACAGCAGCGCCAAACAACGCTAAACAAAGAGGTCGACGAACGGGGTGATTGGCGGGAAAAATTGGAAAATGTTGCGTATGCTCCGCCAAAAATCCCACGGCTATACAAAGGACCATTAGGAGCGGTGGCGGAGCGGCCACACCAGCGCGATCAGGTTTTTCGTCCATGAGCTTTAACAAATAACTATCACCTGATGCCTGAAAGCCGCGCTTT
>Ga0207109_1265_pt1 | contig 10352 bp, 8 predicted proteins | sample Alteio_BWMinHeat_73_FD_153584 | JGI IMG/M metagenome (GOLD analysis project Ga0207109, IMG submission 153584) | Enriched cells from forest soil in Barre Woods Harvard Forest LTER site, Petersham, Massachusetts, United States -... | ecosystem: Environmental > Terrestrial > Soil > Temperate forest >... | reverse complement strand
TCCCCCGCGCACCCGAAAGTCGAAGGCAGCCACGCGCACCTCCACGAACACGACGCCAAGCTCCACATCCACTGGCACTCGCATGCGGGCGAGTCGCAGCAGCATCACGGAGAGAGCCTCCAGCCCCCGCGCTGGTTCGACAAATCGGCAGCGAAGGCGCAGCAAAGCGGCGACAGCCGCATAAAGCTCGGCCTATTTCACACGCTCCGCCCCCTCTTCATCGGCCTGGTACACGGCCTCGCAGGCTCCGCCGCCGTCGCGCTCCTCGTTTTGAGCACGATTCACAATCCCAAGTGGGCCGTTCTTTACCTTCTGATCTTCGGAATTGGCACAGTCGCCGGAATGATGCTGATTACCGCCGTGATCTCCCTGCCGTTTACCTTCGCGGGCTACAAATTCGCCTGGCTGAATCGCGGCCTGATCGTCGGTTCCGGCGTGCTGAGTCTCGCGTTCGGCGTCTTCGTCTGCTATCAGATCGGCTTCATCGACGGCCTCTTCACCAGCCATCCGACCTGGACGCCCAGCTAACCGCGCATCGGCGCGCGACGCTCGGCTTATTGCGCCGCTTTCGCCTCCGCCACCGACGCATACAGCGGCAGCAGCTTGATCAATCCCGAAACCTGCATCACCGCGTTGCCCTGCTGCGTCAGCGCCGCCAGCGCCAATTTCTTCCCATGGTTGCGCCGGCTCACAAACAGCGACACCAGCGCCCCCACCCCCGCCGAATCCAAAAACGAGCACTTGCTCATATCAATGACCAGCACTTTTGCCGGCTCTTCTCGCATCGTCGATGCAAACCCATGCACCGTTTCCAGGCTTAACTTGCCGTTGAGGCCCACAACGGCCAGGTCCGCGTTGTTTGTATCGCTTCGTTCCAAATCCAGGAGTGAGGTTGGCATAAGCCGAAAAGCCTAGCCCAATTCATTGGGCCGCACATTAAAATTATGTTACAGCCCGTCGCCTTCGCGATGGAGCAGAACTCCGCCGCTTTCGGCCGCACCAAAACCGCGACTCGTTCCATTTTGGAAAAATCAAATCGTCAACCCAAACAATTTTTACTGAACCGATAACATTTTTCTTGACTCGCTCCCGCCTCCCGTTTATCTTCACTCGCCTATCTCCAGCGCAGTGACCGCGCCGTTCCCCCCTCCCCAGGAAAACGCATGCGCTCCTCGTGTCAGCTGTCACCGCTCCGCACGCTCGTCTTCACCACTCTCTTTTATCTGTTGGCACCTTCGCCGGCTCACGCTCAAGCGCCATATCTCTTCGCCTCGCTTCCGGGCGGCGCGACTTCGCAAATCGCGAGCTACTCGATCGCCTCCGACGGAACGCTGGTACCCATACAAGATTCGCCTTTCAATGTGTCTGGCGAAGGTGGCTTCCTCACCACCGACCCGAGCGATCAATTTCTGTTCGTGCTTAACGCCCACAGCAACACCATCTCGGTCATGTCGATCGATGCCAGCGGCGCGCTCACGGAGGTCGGTTCGCCAATTCCTGCGCCGCAGCTTAACGGTAGCGCCACACCTTCCGAACCGACTTGCATGGCAACTTTTGACGGTAAGGGGGTCAGTCCTAGCTATCTCTTCGTGGGATATCGATCCGGCGCAATCGCTGGGTATCAGATTGGCACTACCGGTCCGCCCTTAACCGCCGTTTCGATCACTCCAGCCGGCACCGCTCCGGTTGATATGGCCATTAGCCCCCAAGGCTTCATGTATGTGGCGCTGCAATCCAACTCCAGTTCAGCATTCGAAGCTCTGCCCCATGGGCTCGGCATCTTAAGCATCGATCCGGCTTCCTCGCAGCTCACCCAGGTTGACTCCGCCAACGATGAACAAGATGACTCTGTTGCTCTCAACCCCACAGCGACCGTCCTATTCGATGGAGAGGGGAGTTCCGAAGCTGGCTTCCTCGAGAGCGCCCAGATTCCATCAAACAGCGCCATTCCGTTAGCGCCGCAGTCCCTGCCGACCAATAGCTCCGATAGCCCTGCTTCCACTTTGCTGGTTGCGGGGTCTGGCCAGCTCCTCTATGTTCGGCAGGGAGCCCAGACCGCCGTCTATACCATAGACAAAGACACTGGAGTTCTCGCAGTTCCTTCTGGATCCACAGTAACCGTGCCGTTTGACCTGAATCGTGGGACCACGGTGGCGCATCCAGCCTTGCCCTACCTTTACAACCTGCAAAACGGCCAGATTCACATCTTCGAAATCATAGACTTCACCTCGGGCGCTCTTCAGGAGTTAACCAACTCGCTCGTCACCATCGCCGAAGGCGCCGGTTCAGCAGGAATCGTGCTCACCCACAACGCGATGAAGCAATCTGCCCCGCAGTATGGCGCGCATCTTTTCCCGGCAGCGATCAACTTCAGTAGCCCGGTAACGATCGGACAATCCGCGCTTAACAGTTCAGCCCTCGTCACCAGCTCTGGTACGAACGCACTCACCGTGACCGTCACTGTTACTGGAGCTAACCCAGGAGACTTCAGCGCCACGCCTTGTCTGTCACCAGTCGCCGCAGGGAGCCCCTGTACAATCACCGTGACGTTCCAGCCAACCCAGGCTGGGCCTCGCGCAGCGACGCTATCCGTCGCCTATTCTGGCTCTGACGCACCGCAGACCCTTCAGCTCACGGGCTATGGCCTCGCCGGTGAACCCACTGTCAGCCTCGCACCTTCGGCCCTCACTTTCGCACCAACAAGTCTGGGTACCGCGGCCGCGTCTCAATCCGTCGTCGTCACGAACGCCGGTAACACCAATCTCCACATTTCCTCCATCGTCCTCGGCGGGCAAAACGTCGCCGACTTCGCCATCACAAATAGCCCCAGCCCATCCGCTCTCCCTACAGCTTGCGCCGCTGCCGCATACTCACCGGGCGCTTCGTGCTCCATTACTGTCGTCTTCGTACCCCTCGCCGCAGGAGCCCGCAGCGCATTGATCACCATCACCGACGACGCCCCCGGCTCCCCTCAAGCTGTGCAGCTCGGCGGCACCGGGCTCGCTTCGGGTTCCGGCGGAACAAGCGGGACAGGCAATCCAACGCCAACTGGTCCGCCCGCCATCACCGTGTCAGCGAGCTCATTAGTATTCATTTCGACCGCCGTCAACTCCCCAACGACCGAACAATACGTCACCATCACCAACTCGGGCGCCAGCGGCTCGTCGCTGATCATCACGAGCGTCGCACTTACCGGCACAAACTCAGCCGACTTCGAGTTGACGAATGGCTGCAAGACTCCCGTATCCCCTCAAACTCAAGGCTGCATCCTTGGCGTCACCTTCACTCCATCTGGATCCGGGCCTCGCACAGCGAGTCTGACGCTCACCGACAACGCGGCGCCCTCAACTCAGACCATCGCGCTCACAGGCTCGATTCAAAATCAAACCGAGGTCGTTACCATTTCTCCGGATCCCTCCGGCCAAGGCCAGTCGGCCACCGTTTCCCCCGGACAAATCGCCACCTATAAGCTCCAGGTCGTCTCCACTTTCAACGGCACCATCTCGTTCTTGCCCTGCGTCGGCGCTCCTTCCACCGCGACATGCACCGTCCCCGGCCCAATTACCTTACGGGCCAATCAACCCGCACTGTCGTTCCCGATCACTGTGGCCGTCGCCGCCTCCTCATCTACTCGTTTCGACGAGCGGCCCCGCCCGATTGCGCCGCTCTCCGTCGCTTTCCTCTCTCTCCCGGTCTACTGCGCGCTCGCCCTCTGGTTCGCATATGCGCTCAAAGCGCGCCACGCCCGTCCGTTGCCTTTCCCGCCCCACACATTCCCGTCGCTGTCTCGCCTGCCTGCCGTCGCAGCCGTGCTCGTGCTCTCTATCCTTGCTGTAGCCGGCTGCGGCGGCGCGTCAAGCATCGCGACCGCACCAATAACCGCCACGCCGGCCTCCGACTCCCAGACCTACACCATCACCGTCCAGCCGATCGCCACGACTTCCGACAATCTCCCCGGTCCGACTGTCCAGCCCATAACCTTGACGCTGGTCGTCGACTAGCCCAACTCCGCAAGCCGCCCCATCACGCCCCGCAGCAAAAAAAAGGCGGGAGCCATCAAGGCTCCCGCCCAACCTCTTTCCACGACTAACTGTTAGCTTCCCACTTCCACCACTCCACGCCAGCAGCTACGAAACACTAGTCACCAGTCACAAGTCACCAGTCACCGCTTTTAGTCCGCAGCCCCACCCTTATCCGCCGTGATCCGATACACCACCTGCGCACCATCGTCGGACACCAGCAGCGATCCATCCGGCGCCACCGTCACGCCCACCGGCCGCCCATTCACATTTCCCTTCGTCGGATCAGGCACCAACCCAGTTAGAAACGGCTCCGGATCGCCCGACGGCTTCCCATCTTTGAACGGAATGAACACCACCTGGTATCCCGCCCGCGTCGAACGGTTCCACGAACCATGCTCGCAAAGGAACACGCCCCCGTCGTACTTCGCCGGGAATTGCTTCCCCGTGTAAAACGCAAATTGCAGTGGCGCGCGGTGCGCTCCCAGCAGAACATCCGGAATGATCGCCTTCGCCACCAGCTCCGGCTTCTGCGGATTCACGCGCGGATCGACGTTCTTCCCGATGTAGCTGTAGGGCCAGCCGTAAAATCCGCCGTCCTTCACCGAAGTGAAATAATCCGGCGGCAGATCGTCGCCCAACCCATCGCGCTCATTCACGCTCGTATACAAAACGCCCGTCTTCGGTTCGAACGCGATGTTCACCGGATTGCGCAAGCCCGTCGCAAACAGCCGGGCGTTCTTTCCGTCCGGATCGGCAATCGTCACCGCCGCGCGCCGCGTGTCGCTTTCGATGTCGATGTTCGACTGCGAGCCCACGCTCACATACATCTTTCCGTCCGGACCGAACGCCACCGCGCGTGTCGAGTGCCCTCGCCGCGGCAAATCCATAATCTTTTCCGCTTCACCCAGTACTTTCGAGTTCACCGGATCGAATTTATAGCGCAGCACTGCGTCCGTATCCCCCACGTAGAGATAATTTTCGTGAAACGCGATTCCGAACGGCTCGTCGAGCTTGCTCAGAAATTCTTCTTTCTGCCCCGGCCCATCCCCGCTTGCCGGCAGCCGCAAAATATAAATTTTTCCCGCGTGCGTGTCCGCCAGGAAGATGTCCTTGCCGTTCGGCGCCACCGTCAACCAGCGCGGCTCGTTGAAATCCGTCGCAAACACGCTGATCTTGAATCCCGCAGGCACCGTGGGCAAAAATCCCTTCGGCGGTTTCGATTCTTCCGGCGGATTCCCCGCCGACTTCGTCGCAAACGGCGCAGGCAGTTGCGGCTTCTCTCCGTGCGTCACTTGCCCCAGCAAAACTCCCGGAGCGGCACACAGAATTCCCAACGCCGCAATCCGCAATCCCCATCGACCGCCAATCGCATCCATAAAAAAATCTCCTCAGAAAATTTTCTCAATCGCCGTCAAAAACCACGCCGAATCGCCACCAAAATTCCGCTACTGTCTTACCACCTTCTTGCCGCGTTTCACCACTATCGTTTCACCGCCAAAATGTCGCCCACTAAGATGTTCGAAATGGTTCGCTCGGTTCTAACCTGCCCTCGCCCTGCCCAATCTCAGACGAACCACTATCTTGGGCGTGAGCAGGCTCTTGGGTGCCGCACCCTTAGGTTTGAAAGGGTGCGGGTTTAGACTCAACGCCTCCCAAATCGATCCGAACCATCACAACTCCCTCCGTTCTGCCTACGAACGCACTCAACGCCTTACCTAACCTTCGAGGCCGCCGCCCCTGTCCCACCATATCCCCACTTCCCCACCCAAACTTTTCACTGGACAATATGTCAATTCCGTGAGATACTCTTCCCGTAAACATCTACGCCCGAACCAGTCCCGAATTGAAACTCACCCCAGCAACTCCTTTAGAATCCGCACTTACGTAAGTGCAGATTCTAAAGACTTTTAAACCTTATAGAGTCATACACTTTCGCAAAAAGGGGAGTGGCCCCCCCGTGGCCCCGGCTCGAACCCATAAGCCAATACCCTTCTCACCACAAAGACTTCCTGTTTACATTCGGCCTCGTCGAGACCCGTTACAGTGGTTTCAGACGCAAATCCTGGCCGAAGACCCTGTCGTCAACGGTCGAATCAAACGAGGTCTTAATGAAAGCTTTTCTAGCCGTTTTTTGCCTTCTCTTCGCGGCGGCTGTCATCGACGCCGCCCCGGCGCCACCATCCAAGCCTTTGGTAGTAGACATTAAAAACGCCGAGAATCAGGTCGTCGGCACCGCTACGCTCTCCGATGCTCCCCACGGAGTGCGGATCAAACTCGACATCAAAAACCTTCCGCCCGGCGAACACTCGCTCCACATCCATCAGTTCGCCAAGTGCGAAGGACCCGACTTCAAGTCCGCCGGGTCGCATTTCAATCCCGATGGCGCTGCGCACGACCACGGCTCGCTGCCCGCCGGTGACATTCCTGATTTCTCGCTGATCGTGGGTGCCGACGGCACCGCTCACGCCACGGTCGTCGCGCCCAACGTCACGCTGGGCACCGACAGCCACTCCGTTTTCAGCAACGGCGGCACCGCCATGGTGATTCACGCCGTCGCCAGCCAGGCCAGCAGCGCTGCTCCTCCGCGGATTGCCTGCGGTGTCATCGCTAAGCCGGCACAGTAACGATCCCGAGTCTCTTCAGGACGAGGGCGCCAAGTACTTCGGCGCCCTCATTCCTCCTGTGCGCGCCGGTGGCGCAGTCCGCCTATCTCCTTCTGCCTCCGCGTCTTCCGGTCCAAAGATTTCTGCGACGAAACTTGCCTCACTCCATCCAATTTTCTGGTAACGCGGGAAACGAACGCCGCATCCAACGAATCGTTTCCGGCGTATCTTTTATTGAACTTAAAACGTGACGTGGTCCCTGCCGCCCGCGCCGCTACTTTCGGAGTCGCCATGCGCAGCCCGTACATCGGCAAAGCTTTCGCAGTCATAGTGATTGTTCTCTTTCTAGGTTGGTCCGCCGTGCGCTCGATCGGAGCCAAGCCGGCCGAGCCGAAATTCCCATTCCCCAAGCCGGCCACCGACGAACCTCTCGCGTCCGCCAAGGGCCAGGAGAAAGTCGTTCTCGCAGGCGGATGCTTCTGGGGCGTCGAAGCCGTCTACGATCACACCAAGGGTGTGATTAGCGCCGTCTCGGGATACTCCGGCGGCCACGTCGAGAAGCCTGGCTACGAGATGGTGAGCACTGGATTGACGGGCCATGCCGAATCCGTCGAAGTGACCTTCGATCCGTCGCAGATTTCCTTCGGCCAGATTTTGATGATTTATTTCTCCGTCGCACACGATCCGACGCAGTTGAATCGTCAGGGTCCCGACGTCGGCTCGCAATATCGCTCTGCGATCTTTTACACGACCGAGGATCAGAAGCGCATCGCCACGGCCTACGTAGAACAGATCAACGCCGCGAAAACGTATCCGTCAAAAATCGTGACGCAGATCGCGCCCTTCCAAGCTTTTTATCGCGCCGAGGAATATCACCAGCACTACCTCGAATCGCACATGAGCCAGCCCTACATCGTCTACAACGATCTCCCCAAACTCTCGAACCTGAAAAAAGACTACCCCGACCTCTACATCAAGAACTGACCGCGTTCGGTCTGTTAACTGAATAATCGTAAATCGTGCAGTACTTGTAGGGGCGCAGCATGCTGCGCCCCTACCGCCCAGGCGTACCGTACTTACTCTTCGTGTTGCGCAACTCACCCGCAACATTTCGCGTCACGCCGGGTTTCCTATACAGCACCAAGCAGTCGCAAGCTCAGAACCCTTTAAACCGATACCAGCATCGAACCACCAGTTTTTTTAACTGTGAGGGTTGGTGTCTCCTCACGGACATACGGAGGAAACATGTTCAAACGAATCGCTCTCGCTTCCATTGCTCTTCTGTTCGCGTTCGCACTCACCACCATCCGCACCCAGGCCCAAGAAGTCTATCTCGGCGACGCCCATGTGGACGGCGGCCAGGATCACGACAGCATTCACGTCGGCAAGCACGATGGCCGTTTCCGCGCCATCCAATTGCGCGTCGAAGGCGGCGAAGTTTTCTTCGAGAAGGTCGTCGTACATTTCCATGACGGCTCGCATGAAGAACTCATCGTTCGCGATCGCATTCCGTCCGGCGGCTCGACCCGCGCGATCGATCTTCCCGGCGATCGCCGCGTGATCGAATCCGTCGAACTCTGGTACGGCAAAGCCCGCTGGGAACACCGCCCCAAGGTAGCGCTCTTCGGCATCCGTTAAGATTGCTTTTAGAAATTGGGCAGAAAAATCGGGCGCAGCAATTGCCTTCGGCAACTTCCGAAGCACGCTGCGCCCGAAGCATTTACAGCAGCCCTCTGATTGGAAGCGAGTTTCGAGTTTCGAGTTTCGAGTTTCGAGTTTCGAGTTTCGAGTTTCGAGTTTCGAGTTTCGAGTTTCGAGTTTCGAGTTTCGAGTTTCGAGTTTCGGGTTTCGGGTTTCGATCAGGCCCATTGACGCTTCTGGCCCGTTCTGTTCTCCTACGCTCAGAGCCTGAGCAGCGGGTTCTGGCCCAATCACGATGAATTTTCACCACCACATTCCTTCAGCCCCCCTCAATCACTTCATCAGCATGATGTGGTTCGGTGACGACTACGTCGTGCCGCACCGCCTCGAGCGCGTTCTTCCCACGGGCGATATGGCGTTGATCATCAATTTGTGGGAGAACCACACGCGCGTTTACGACGCCGACGATCCGCGGAAGTTCAACACCTTCGAAGGTTCGATCGTTGTCGGTGCGTATTCGGCATTCACCGTGATCGACACCGATGAGCAGCGCGCGACCGCTGGAGTCGCGTTCCGTCCCGGCGGTGCGTTTCCGTTCTTAGGATTGCCGGCCGGCGAGTTGCAGGACTCGAATGCTTCGCTTTCCGATTTGTGGGGACGTCAGGCAGCATCCGATCTGCGCGAGCAGCTTCTCGCCGCGCGTTCGCCCCAAGCAAAATTCAAAATTCTCGAGCAGACATTTCTTCGTCGTCTCAACGCGCCCGTCGAGCCGACGCACCCTGCCGTCTCTTTCGCCGTCGAAACTTTCCGTCATCGCCCGACTCGCCCGATTTCCACGGTTACCGAGCAGATTGGCCTGAGCGATCGCCACTTCATCCAACTTTTTTCGCAACACGTCGGCTTGACGCCGAAATTGTTCTGCCGCGTCCAGCGCTTCCAGAAAGTTTTAAACAACCTGAGTGCGCTGGCGGCAGGCTCCGTGATCGATTGGCCGCAGATCGCGCTAACGTGCGGCTACTTCGATCAAGCTCATTTCATTCACGATTTCCGCGCGTTTTCCGGCATCAATCCCACGACCTACGTCGCCAACAAAACTCAATTCCAGAATCACGTCGCGCTTTAACATCACCGGAAATGAGAAAGCGAAATCACGCCGCAAAAAGAAAAGGCGCGCCCGAAACTCCGGACGCGCCCTCATCACAACGCAATCGCTCTCGCAACTAAAGGAATGTCAGAGCAGATCAGGGAATGTTCAACTGCATTCCCGGCTTGATCTTGTCGGGATCCGGCAAGGTTTCCTTATTGGCATTCGCGATCTTCATGTACTGGTTCGGATCGCCGTAAAAATGCTTGCTGATTTTCGACAGGTTGTCGCCAGCCTGCACCGTGTACGTGCGCGGACCTACAACCGCGGTGTTTGCGCTGCCAGCCGCCGCTGCCGCCGCGGCTTCCGGAGCCGAAATGTCGGCGGTCAAATCAGAATAGTTCGGATCGACCAGTTTGATTTGATCCCAGATTTTGTTCTTTACGTCTTGCGACGGCGCCGCAACGCGAATGAAGAGCATGTCACCCTCCATGTTCACGTTCTGCAGATTCGTGTTCTGTTGCTGCTGGATAAAATTCAATACCGACTGATATTTGGCTTTTAGTTCTTCAAATTTATCGGCCATATGATTTTCCTTCCGCATGATTGAGATCCAGTGATGTGCTCGATCGGTCGCTCCTCAGGAGGTCCGAATGATCGAGGAGCTGGGTGGGAAGCAAACCGTACCACTTCGACTCGCCGGCGACAAGCAACTGCGCACCCCTACCGCCAGAAATTCATGTATCTGAATTGTAAAAAACACTTTCCGTGTAAGCTTTCTCAGTGCGCTAAGCATGGGCGCGGTCGATGCGAAATGTGAAGCAGCCAGCCGTGGTGCTGTTTACCTGAATGTAGGCGGCTTCCGGGTTCGCGAACAATTTTTCGATCGCCGGTTCGTATTTTCCATCATCAACGAATTCCGTAGCGATCAGCTTGCGGCCATGTGCGTATGCTTCGAGTGTTCGCGGGCTGTTTCGCAACTCCTCGGGAAATTCGGCGCTA
>Ga0207109_1264_pt1 | contig 10398 bp, 9 predicted proteins | sample Alteio_BWMinHeat_73_FD_153584 | JGI IMG/M metagenome (GOLD analysis project Ga0207109, IMG submission 153584) | Enriched cells from forest soil in Barre Woods Harvard Forest LTER site, Petersham, Massachusetts, United States -... | ecosystem: Environmental > Terrestrial > Soil > Temperate forest >... | reverse complement strand
AGCAGTATCACGCTGAGGAAGGGCTGCCGCTGATCGAAACGATGCTGCAGGATCTTCGCTTCGCGGCGCGGATGCTGCGCAAATCGCCGGTGTTTACCATCGTCGCGGTGCTGACGCTGGCTTTGGGAATTGGAGCCAACGCGGCGATCTTCACGCTGGTGAATGCCCTGATGCTGAAGAACCTGCCAGTGTCCGATCCGAAATCGCTGGTGCGGCTGGGGAACAACAACGATTGCTGCGTTGGGATCGGGTTTGGCGATAACGGCGAGTACTCGTATTTCACAACCGACAGCTATGAGTTCCTCCGGAAGAATGTGCCGGAGTTCGAAGCACTGGCGGCAATGCAAGCGGGGTTTGCGTACCGGCCGGTGGTTGTTCGACGAGACGGGAGCGAGGCTGCACCGCGGTCGGTGATGGGGGAGTTTGTTTCAGGGAACTACTTCAGGACGTTCGGATTGACGGCATCCGCGGGACGACTTTTGCAGGATCGCGATGACATGGTGGGCGTTCCGTTGACCGCGGTAATGAGCTACGAGACGTGGAAGACGCGATTCAACGGCGAAGCGGGCGTTGTGGGCAGCACATTTCGTGTGAATACGAAGCCGGTGACGGTAGTGGGAATTGCGCCGAAAGGATTTTACGGCGACCGGCTGCTGCCTTCGCCGCCTGAGTATTATCTGCCCATTGAGACCATGCCGGCGATTGCGAATGTGACCTATGTGCATGGGTCCGATTCGCAGTGGCTCTACCTGGTCGGGCGTGTGAGGCCGGGCGTTTCCCTTGACGCGTTGCAGCAGAAGGTGAGCACGTTGCTACGGCAGCAACTTGGGGAGACGCCGCACTATCGTTCGCAGAACGGAAAGACGCGGCTGAAGACCTTGCACGTGGTGCAGACGCCGGGCGGGGCAGGGATCCAAGCCATGCAGGAGAATTACGACAGGCGTCTGAAATTGCTTTGGGCGGTTTCGGGGCTGGTGCTGCTGATCGCCTGCGCGAATATGGCGAATCTGCTGCTTGTACGCGGCATGGGGCGAAAGACGGAGATAAATGTACGCACTGCTCTGGGGGCACGACGAGGGAGGATCGTGCGGCAATTGCTGACTGAGAGTGTCCTGCTGGCGGGCGCGGGTGGTGCCGCGGGGCTGGCGGTGGCTTATGCGGGCACGCGGATGCTTTTGGCGCTGGCTTTCCCGGGCGCAAAGAATATGCCGATCGATGCGAGCCCGTCGGTTGCGGTGTTGGCGTTTGCCTTCGGGTTGTCGCTTTTGACGGGGGTTCTTTTCGGCGCGGCCCCGGCCTGGGTGGCTTCGAAGGCTACGCCTGCCGACGCGCTGCGGGGCGGGATGCGATCAGTAGCCGGAGGCGCAAGGCTGCTGCAGACAACACTGGTGGTGTTGCAGGCAGGGTTGTCACTGGTGCTGCTGGTGGGCGCGGGACTATTTGCGAAGAGTCTGAACAAGCTCGAGCATATCGACCTGAAACTGGATCCGGTGAACCGGTACATGGTGCATATCAATCCGCAGACGGCAGGATATCCGCAAGCGAAGGTGGGTGAGTTGTACCGCACGATCGAGGAGCGGTTCCACGCAATTCCGGGTGTGGAGAAGGTGGGCATCAGCAGCTTCACGCCAATGGAAGACAACAACAACGGGTGGGGCGTGCAGATCCAAGGGAAGCCTGAACACAACGCGGTGGCCACGTTCATCAAGGCGAATGCGGAGTATTTTGACTCCGTGGGAACGCGGGTGGTAATGGGGCGCGGTATCCGTAAAGAGGACACGGCAGATTCTCAGCACGTGGCGGTAGTGAACAAGGAATTTGTGCGGCAGCTGTTCAAGCCGGGCGAAAACCCGATCGGGCAGCACTTCGGCTGGAATGAAAAAGCGGCCGGCGATTGGGAGATTGTGGGTGTGGTGGAGGACACGGCATATCAGAGCGCGACCTGGAAGGACCATATGATGTACTTCGTGCCTCTGATGCAGCGGCCATTGAGCGCCGATTATCCGATCGACAAGGACGAGAACATGTATGCCGGGGCGATTGTGCTGAAGACGAGCCGGCCGGTTGCGGAGATGGAAGAGCTGGCACGGAAGACTCTGGCCGGGATCAATCCGAACTTGAGCGTGGTGAGGTTCCAGACGTTCACGGCGCAGATTGCGGAGCAGTTCGGGCAGGACCGAATGCTTTCGCGTCTGACGATGCTGTTCGGGGGGCTGGCTCTGCTGCTGGCGACACTGGGCTTGTATGGCGTGACGGCGTATGGAGTGGCGCGGCGGACGGCGGAGATCGGGATTCGCATGGCGTTGGGTGCGGAGCGCGCAGCAGTCACGGCGATGGTGATGCGAGGCGCGATGTTGCAGGCGGTTGTGGGGCTCTCGCTGGGCGTGCCGGCGGCGATATTCTGCGTGCGGTACGTGAGGTCCCAGTTGTACGAAATCAAAGCGGTGGATGGGTTGGTGCTGGCGGGTGCAATGGCTGCGTTGATCGTGGCGGCTGCCCTGGCGGGGTGGATACCTGCGCGCCGGGCGGCATCGATCGACCCGGTGCAGGCTCTCCGAGTGGACTAGAGCGGACGAGCAGTCTCCGCGGATAGGAATCCGGATGGGCTCCGAAATGCAAGTCCTTCGACTGCGGTCGCCGCCGCGACCTCCGCTCAGGATGACGGCGTATCAGAGCAGCGTCTCGGGAGACTACTGTCCGACTGCCAGGACGGCGAGGAGCAGAATCCACGCCACGCCCAGTGTATGCCAGTACCAGGCCGCGGCGTCGACGGCGATCTGGCGGAACTCGACTTTTCTGAGCAATCCCAGCGCGCAAAGGCAAACCGCCAGCGCGACCACACCCACAACCAGGTGGGCGGCGTGCAAGCCGGTGACGAGGTAGAAGAAGTAGCTGGCCGGGGTCGACCAGTGGTCGAATGCGAATCCCTCGGCGGTCAGCTGCTTCCACGCGATCGCCTGTCCAAGAAGAAACATCACGCCCAGAGCCAGCGTGGCACCCACCCAAGGCAAAGTCCGCCGCAGGGCCGGCCGCCCCAAACCCAGCCACTCTTCCAAAACGTCGATTTCGCGGAAAATGTTGCGCCGGCCGAATTCCATGGCGAGGCTGCTGAGCAGCAGGACCGCGGTATTCAGGTAGACGATGGGAGGAAGCATGATGGGATGCCAGTCGCCGATCATCTCGTGACTGCGGGGATCCATGTGGATGCCCGCCTGGCGCGCGAAGAACAACACCACCAGCGCCGCGAAAAACATCATGTCCCCGGCCAGGCCGAAGAACACAAAGAAGCGGATCCGGTGCAGGCGCTCGCGGGGGCCGCGATGCTGGCTTTGCCAGTCGTCATCGCCTCCGCCGCCTCCGCCACCGGTGGGTCGCCGGTCAACGGGCGGCTTCCCGCCAATTCCTGGTTCTTTCCGTTCGACTTCCGCCGGGGTTCGCGTAAAGGTAACGGGCATTCGCGGCCTCGATAGTGCTGTAGAGAGAGATTACTCTCACCCTTGTTTGGACGCACGAGGATTCGTCAAAGATGGTCGATTTATGCACAGCGAAATTGATATCGCGCAAAAAGCGAGAGCGTTCAGCCGTTTTTCACCGGCTGCACCGCTTCGTGGCACGCTCCGATGACGAGATCTACGAAGAATCTATGCACGCGCCGATCGTCGGAGAGCTCCGGATGGAAGGTCGCCGCCAACAGTTTTCCCTGTCGCACCAGGACCGGGGAGCCTTCGCGCCGGGCGAGCACTTCTACAGCGGGGCCCGTCTCCGTGATGCGCGGCGCGCGGATGAACACCATTTCCAGGGGGCCGCCGGGGAGCTCGGTAGGTTCGGTCAGAATCGTCGAGTCGATCTGCCGGCCATAGGCGTTACGCTCCACCACCGCATCGAGCGCCCCCAGGCTTAGCTGCGCCGGATGACGCACCTCGCGCGCCAGCAGAATGGTTCCCGCACAGGTGCCGAACACCGGCCGTGCCCGGACGAACTCCTGGAGCGACGCGAACAGCCCGCGCCGTTCGAGGAACTTCAGGATGGTGGTCGACTCTCCCCCCGGCAGGATCAATCCGTCCAGCCCTTCGAGTTCTTCCGGGTTGCGAACCTCCACGGGTTCGGCGCCGGATTCGATCAGAGCGTCCGCGTGCGCAGCGTAATCGCCCTGGATGGCAAGCACGCCGATGAGGGGTTTTCCGTTCTCCTTCAATGCCTCTCCTCTGGTGCAAGTGTCCGTACAGCAGTTGAGCCGCGTGCATGATCGAGGGAGATGGCAGGACAGGAAAGCCGGAGATGCTCGGCATCTCCGGCTTTCATTCCCTTGACCTTTACCAGCCGCGAGTCTGGAGCAGCTGCGACTCTTCGATGGATGCCGCGGCCAGACCCTTCATGGTCCCGGTCACCTGCGCGCTGACTTCGGCCAGGATCTTGGCGTCGTTGTAGTGCGTGGTGGCAATCACAATGGCCTTGGCGCGTGAGACCGCTTCTTCGCGCTCCTTGGGATTGTTCTCCACGTCCAGGGGGGTGGCACGCTCCTTCATGAAGATTCCCGATCCCACGAAGATGGCCTCGGCGCCCAGCTGCATCATCAGGGCGGCGTCGGCCGGGGTGGCGATGCCGCCGGCGGAGAAGTTCGGCACCGGCAGCTTGCCGGTCTGGGCGACCATCCGGATCAGCTCGTAGGGAGCCTGGTGCTCCTTGTCGGCCGCGTAAAGCTCCTGTTCGCTAATCACGGTCAGCGCCTTCATCTCCTTGACGATCTGGCGCATGTGCTGCACGGCGTGCACCACGTCGCCGGTGCCGGCCTCGCCCTTGGTGCGGATCATGGCCGCGCCTTCGGCGATGCGCCGCAGCGCCTCGCCCAGGTTGCGCGCCCCGCAGACGAAGGGAGTCGTAAACGCATGCTTGTCGATGTGGTGGGCCTCGTCGGCCGGGGTCAGAACCTCGCTCTCGTCGATGAAGTCCACTCCCAGTTCCTGCAGGATCTGGGCTTCCGCGAAGTGCCCGATGCGGGCCTTGGCCATCACTGGAATCGAGACCGCGGCGATGATCTCCAAGATGAGCCTGGGGCTGGCCATGCGCGCTACGCCGCCCTCGGCGCGGATCATGGCGGGCACCCGTTCGAGGGCCATCACGGAGGCCGCACCCGCCTCTTCGGCGATGCGTGCCTGCTCCACATTCATCACGTCCATGATGACGCCGCCCTTGAGCATCTCGGCCAGGCCGACTTTCAGACGCAGACTCGTACCCGTAAAACTATTGGTTCCATTCTTTTCAGACATTTTGTTTGACCTCGACTCGCCCGCGTGAGGGCGGTGTCAACACAGCAGTTTGCCGGTAATTACCAGTGTAGCAGCGATAACAAATAGCGGTGTTTCTGGCTGCGCTCGTCTGGCGAGAAGGGAAGAGAAGCGTTAGCCCCGCGCATTTATTAAGCCATTCCAATCAAGTTGTCCGGTTGCTGGTCACCTTTCTGCATGAGTCCCAGGCATGTCGACCTCCGCAATACCGCAGGTTGAGCCGGCTCGGCCAGGCGGCTCCGCTGAGCACAGCGAAAAGGCCCTGGTTCCCGCGGCGCATTCGCCCGAAACCGAGATGCTGATCCCACCCAATTCGCGGGCGGCGCGGCTGCCGGTTGAGCTTGAGGTAGGCATTCCGCTCAGCGATTTTCGGGTCCGCAATCTGCTCGCGATCGAGGCTGGCACCGTGGTCGCGTCGCAATGGGGGCACGGAGACGATGTGCCTCTGGGCGCCGGAGACGTGCAACTGGCCTGGAGCGAGTTCGAAGTGGTTGACACAAAACTGGCAGTTCGATTGACGCGACTGGTTTGAGCGCGCATTTCAGGGGGTTAGGCATGGGAGAGTTCCTGTCAAAGATGAGAGCCGCATCGCGGCCACAAAGGCCTGGCGGGCTGGCGGGCTGGCTGCTCAGCCGGCTGGGCCGCGATCCACGGCCGCGACCGAGCCTGGCTCTGCTCGAACGCATCACCCTGGCGCCGCGGCAGTCGCTTGCCCTGATCGAGGCCGAGGGGCGCAGATTCCTGATTGCGACATCGGCCGAGGGCGCACCGGCCTTTTACGCGCTTGACGAGACACGGGCATCCCGCCGGCGGGATGCGGTTCCGGCGAGGGTCTCATGGTAGCCCTTCTGCTGGCTGCACGTACGGCGTCGGCGGCATCGGTGCCGCTGTTGCCCGATCTCAACGCCCGGCTGCAGCCGTCGAATTCGACCCCGTGGACGATTCTCTTCGTCCTGACGCTGATTACGCTGCTGCCGGCCATCCTGATGGCGATGACGCCGCTGGTCCGGCTGCTGGTGGTGTTTCATTTCCTTCGCCAGGCGCTGGGAACCCAGACCGCGCCATCGAACCCCACTTTGATGGGGCTGGCCCTGATGATGACCTGGTTCCTGATGGCTCCGGTTCTGGCGCAGGTGGACCAGCAGGCTGTCGAACCCTATCGCGCCGGACAGATCACGGGCATGGATGCCATCGACAAAGGTGCGCAGCCAGTGAAGCACTTCCTGTTGCGCTATGCCCGCGAGAAGGACCTGGCCCTGTTTACGGCAGCCGGCCAGATCGCGCGGCCCAATACACCCGACGACCTGCCCATGCGGGTGGTGGTCCCGGCCTACATTCTCTCGGAACTGAAAGCCGGTTTCGCGATCGGCGCGGTCTTGTTTTTACCTTTTCTGCTGATCGACATGGTGACGGCCGCGATCACCACCTCGATCGGCATGTTCCAGCTGCCCCCGGTGGTGGTTTCGACGCCGTTAAAGATCCTGCTGTTCGTGATGGTGGACGGATGGAACCTGCTGGCCAACTCGTTATTGAAGAGCTTTTGAGGAGAGACGCATGAATCCGGACATGGTGGCTGAGCTGCTTCGCCAGCTGATGAAGCAATCGATGCTGGTGGCCGCGCCCTTGCTGATCGCGGCGGCACTGCTCAGTTTTCTTCTCAGCCTGGTGCAGACTTTGACAAGCCTGCAGGACCAGTCACTGACCGCGGTGCCCCGGCTGCTGGCGGTGGCCCTGATCCTCCTGATCGGCATGCCCTGGTTTCTGGGGCGCATGGCCGATTACACGCGGATGCTGCTGGTGGATCTGCGCCATTACCTGGGGTGAAAAGACAGGGAATAGGGAATGCAGGGAATAGGGAATAGAAAGCAAGAACGAGAGGCGAATGGTGGAAGATTGGGGCACATTTCTAAGCGCCTTGACGCTGGCTCTGGTGAGGGTGAGCGGGATGGTCGTGTTCGCCCCGTTCTTCTCTTCTAACGCGCTCCCCGTACGCACAAAAGCGGTGCTGGTGCTGGCCATCGCGTTTCTTCTCGCGCCGCTGGTGGCGACCCTGCCCAATGCGCATGCGGAAATCGGATTTGCCGCCTTGCTGGGCGAAGTGGCGGTGGGGCTGGTGTACGGACTCACGCTGGCGCTGTTGAACGAGATGCTGCTCTTCGCGGGCCAGATCGCCGGTGTGCAGTTCAGTTTTTCCCTGGTCAACCTGCTCGATCCCTCTTCCAACATCGAAACCCCTCTGCTCGGCAACTTATTTCAGCTGATGGAAACCCTGGTGATTCTCGCGGCGGGTCTCGACCGGATCCTTCTAGCTTCACTCATTCGCAGCTTCCATGCCGTGCCGCTGGGAACCTACGGGCTGGCACCGGTCGCCGGCCTCGGAATCGTTCGCGCCGCGGGCGGCATTTTCCTGGCCGGGGTGGAATTGGCGGCGCCGGTGCTTGCGGCCACCATGCTGGTCGAAATCGCGGTGGCCCTGCTGGGACGTCTGAGCCCGCAATTGCCGGTGATGTCGTTGACCGTGCCCCTCAAGACGCTTACCGGGTTCGCCATCCTGGCCGGATCGCTGGCGGTGTGGCCACGCTTCATCGAGGCCCGCTTTGCGGGGCTGCTCGATATGGCGGAACGGCTGATAGGTACTCCAGCAACCGGAATGGGGAGGTAGAGATGCCCGGAGAGCGCTCCGAACAGGCCACCCAGCATCGCCGCGACAAGGCGCGCAAGGACGGCGACATTCTGCACAGCCGCGAGCTCACGAACGCGGCGGGAACCCTGGCTGGAGTGCTGGCGCTGGGGGTGCTCGGGACCCGGTCGCTCGATTCGTGGCGAGGCGCGTATGCGGGCTTTCTGGCTCTAGGTGCGAGTGAACACTGGGACCCGGCGGAACTGGGTCCGACGCTCAGCGCCATGCGCCACCTGGCCATGCAGGCTCTGACGCCGACGGCGATGGTCATGGCGGCGGTGGCCGCCGCGGCTCTGGCGGCAGGAGTTGCCCAGACCGGCGGGGTCAGCATTCATCCCGGTGCGGTGGGATTCAAGTTCGACCGCGTGAGTCCGCTCACCAATGCCAGGAACCTGTTTTCATTGCGAGCGGCATCCCGGCTGGGCAAGTCCATGCTGCCGGTTGCCCTGCTTTCGGTCTTCGCGGTCCAGCGCATTGCCCGCCAGCTCGAAATTCCTCCGTTCTCAACCGTGCGCCTGGAATTGCTGGGCGGCGACGTCTTTGGCCTGCTCCAGGCCGCCGCGTGGCTGCTGTTCGCGTGGGCAGCCGTCGATTATCTGGTCGAATGGCGGAGCCGCGAGTCGCGCATGAAAATGAGCAAGCAGGACCTGCGCGACGAGATGAAGGAGACGGAGGGCTCTCCCCAGATCCGCAGCCGCATCCGGGGACTGCAGCGGCAGATGCGGCGCCGCAAGGTAAAGGCCGATGTGTCGAAGGCCACGGTGGTCCTGACCAATCCCACCCACTATGCCGTCGCCCTGGGCTTCGACTTCGCCACCATGGACGCCCCCAAAGTGCTGGCCAAGGGCCGCAACCTGCTGGCCGAGGAGATCAAGGCCGAGGCCCGCTGGGCCGGAGTACCGATCGTCGAGAATCCTCCCCTGGCTCGCTCTCTGTACCGCTTTGTCGAGGTCGGCCAGGCCATTCCGGTCGATCTGTATGCGGCGGTTGCGGCGATTCTGGCTTACCTGTACCGGCAGAGAGTGGAAACGGAGTTGCGCGAGCGCCGCGTCCGCGAAGCTGCCGCCCGCAAACGCAATGCGGTGCGCTTCCGAGCGCCCCAAACCGGCTCTTCAGGCAGCACGGGAGCGCCGCCCCTGGGAGGGAACCGATGAGCACCACTGCGCTCGCACCCAACACGCTGCCTGGCATCTCCTATCTCGAACGGTTCCGCGACTATGCGCTGCCGCTGGCCGCGATCAGCGTGATCTTCGTGATGATGGTGCCGCTGCCGGCGGCGGCGCTCGATCTGCTGCTGGCTCTCTCGATGGCCGCATCCATCATCGTCTTCCTGTCCTCCGTGCAGATCCGGCGGGCGGTGGAGCTGTCTGTTTTTCCCACCCTGCTGCTGTTGCTCACCTTGTTCCGGCTGTCGCTGAATATCGCTTCCAGCCGCCGCATCCTGCTCCATGGCTCGGAAGGAACGGCTGCCGCCGGCAAGGTGATCGAGGCCTTCGGACAGTTTGTCGTGGGCGGCAACTACGTGGTCGGTTTCGTGCTGTTTCTGGCTTTGATCGCCATCCAGTTCCTGGTGGTCTCGCACGGCGCGGTGCGCACCGCCGAGGTGACGGCGCGCTTCACGCTCGATGCGTTGCCGGGCAAGCAGATGGCCATCGACGCTGATATGAATGCCGGGCTCATCGACGAAGCCGAAGCGCGGCGCCGCCGCCAGGCTATTGCCCGCGAAGCCGAGTTTTACGGCGCCATGGACGGCGCGGCCCGGTTCAACCAGCGCGACTCGCTGGCCACCATCCTCATCACCGCGATCAATATCGTCGCGGGATTGCTGATCGGCACCCTGCAGCAGGGAATCGACCTGGGCGAAGCGGTGCGCACCTACACCATCCTCACGGTGGGCGACGGGCTGGTGACCATGATTCCGTCGCTGCTGGTCTCGGTAGCTGCCGGGATCACCCTGACGCGGGCCAATTCCGCGGGAATGCTGGGTCCCGAGATCCGCCAGCAGCTGCTGGCCCGGCCGGCCACCCTCTATCTCGCCAGCATCGTTACCGGCGCCATGTGCCTGATTCCGGGTCTGCCCAAGATCGCATTTCTGCTGGTATCGGCAGGCTTGTTCTGGGGCGGGCGGCGCATCGCGGCCAAGGCCGAGACCACCACGGCGGTTGAGCCGGCGCAGTCGGACAAGAAGAAGGCCGAGCAGGCGCAGAGTTCCGACGTGGCCCAGTTGCTGCGCCTCGAGGACCTGACGCTGGAGATCGGATTCCAGCTCATTCCCCTGGTCGATGAGAAGCAGGGCGGACAGCTGCTGAGCCGGGTCCGTTCCCTGCGACGGCATCTATCGGCGGAACTGGGGTTCCTGGTTCCCCCGGTTCACATCTCTGACAACCTGCGACTCCGGCCGCGCGAGTACCTGTTCTCGCTGCGCGGGATCGA
>Ga0207109_1262_pt1 | contig 10471 bp, 12 predicted proteins | sample Alteio_BWMinHeat_73_FD_153584 | JGI IMG/M metagenome (GOLD analysis project Ga0207109, IMG submission 153584) | Enriched cells from forest soil in Barre Woods Harvard Forest LTER site, Petersham, Massachusetts, United States -... | ecosystem: Environmental > Terrestrial > Soil > Temperate forest >... | reverse complement strand
GAACACGGCCAGCACCTTGCCGAGCGTGATTTCAGCGCCGGCTTCGGCTTCTAATTTGGGAACGCGGAGGATGTCACCCGGGGTGACGCGAAACTGCTTTCCGCCGGTTTCAATAATTGCATTCATTTGGAGTCTCTTTTGAACCTCGTGGGACGCTCAGGCGCACAGACCTCCGCACCCGGGCAAATACCAGAGCTTTTATTGTAGTACAAGGCGTTCGCCCGGCACAACCTAAGCAGCCCGATGGACTGGCTCATGGTGCAGCGGCATGAGTTGCTCCGCCTTCAAGGCAACCATGGCATACGTCTTGCCGCTATCGTCGCAGAACTCAACTTCATAAACACCTGGCGCCCAATTCTCAACCACGGTGCCAACCTGGCCGCGGACCAGCCCTTCTTCAGGCAGATCCTCAAGCATGGCCACCACCGAATGCATCTCAAGATTTGTCATCGGGAGCCTTCTTTCTTATAGTACATAACAACTGGTCAACCGTGGCAATTCCTCTCCGATTCTCACAATCCATGTGCTGCGTATCCTCACGCTTCTGCCGACGCGGAGAAAATCGAAGTCCACGATATAGCGCTGTCCGTATAGATTCGCGATGCCGAGCCGCGCTTCCGCATGGATTGCCGCTGCGAAAAGCGCTGATCTCAGTTCTTCCGCATCAGCCTGGCGGATTCCCGCCGACGCAAACACCCGCGCCTTGTTTCGGCCACGCGGATGTTGCGGGTTCAGACAGTATTCCCGTAATTTCTGGATATCGAGAATCGCAAGCTCACCATTGGGAAGTTTCATTCTCGTTCGATCCGCGATTTCAGTGCTTCCGCGGAATCAGTCCGAAACCCAAAAACCCGGAAATCGCCATATCCCGCACAATAACCCAGGTTCCATGATGTCCCCCGACCACGCCATCCATATACACCGCGATAAAAAGCACGCCTGTAAATATTCCGACGCCTGCCATTCCGCGAACCAGTTGCAGCGCGCGCGGTGAATCCGGTCTGAGATCCCGCGCCTGCCTGTATCGGATCGCCGCTTCCGGCCATCGCCAGACAATCCGGCATCGCCAGATCACAAAGGCAGCGGCCGCGAATACGAGCACTCCACGAAACAGCACACCTGAGTTTACCCGAATGCGCGCCCGCGGTTACAAATAGCCACCTGATGTAGCTACAATAGAAACATGGAAACGGGAATTCGGGAGGCGAAGAATAATCTGTCGAAACTTGTCGAAGCGGCGCTCGAAGGCCAGGAAGTATTTCTGACCAACAGGGGCAAGCGTGTTGCGCGAATAATAGCCGCGCCGCCTTCACCTGCACCGAAGAATGGACGAGGATTTCTCAAGCACAAAATTAATCTCTACGCTGGTTGGGATTCGCCCGAAGAAGACAAGAAAATCGAGGATATGTTCGAGTTTCTCAACGAGAATACATCTGAGTGAGACTGCTGCTCGATACCAACGTATTCCTGCGGTGGATGGCAAGCACTCCTCTGCCCGGACCTTTGGAGCGTTTGCTCAGCAAACCGGCCAATGAAAAGCTCGTCAGCATCGTGACCGCCTGGGAGATTGTAAATAAGCCAAAGCTGAATCTAAACGTGAACGATATAGAAGCCGGTATTGATGCAACTGGCGCGTCTGTACTTCCCCTCAATTTCGGGCATATTGATAGATTTCACGCTCTCCCGTTCTACAACGATCATCGCGACCCCTTTGACCGTATGCTAATCGCTCAGGCGCTTGCCGAAGATATAGCCATTGCCAGCAGCGACCAGCGATTTCCCGAATACAAAGGCCTCAAGGTCATCTGGGATTAGAGCCTCACCGAAAATCATGCGAACGCCCCACCGGCAGCTTCGATTCCAGCCGCTCAATCCGCCGCGCCAGCACATGAACCACGTTATCCACGTTCTGTACCTTGCCTTCGATCATTAAATAAGGTGAGGTCACAATCTCCACCCGGTCTGCCTCGAACCGGTCCGGCATCACCACCACATTGACGATGCCGGTCTCATCTTCCATGCTGATAAACACGATGCCTTTCGCCGTCCCCGGCCGCTGCCGCACAATCACGCATCCCGCCACACGCACCAGCCGACCATTCGGCACATTGCGCAGTTCCCGCGCCGGCGTCACCCCCAGCTCATTCAACGCCTCGCGACTGTGATACAGAGGATGCCGCCCCACCGTCATGCTCGTCCCTTTGTAATCGGCCTCCAGACGTTCGTGGATCGTCATCGCGCGCAGCGGCGCCGTTGGCAAAGTCTCCGGCACTTCCTCCAGCAGCGGACCCGTCGGACGCCCCGCACGCGCAGCCTTCCACAGCGCATCGCGCCGATGCGCAGTTTCCAGTTTCACCAGCGCCCCGATCCCTGCCAGCATCTCCAGTTCTCCTTTAGTGATCTCCGGCACGCGCCGCGCAAAATCGTCCACATCTCGAAACGGTTTACGCGCTGCCACCGCTTTACCAGCCACAGCGCGCAGCCCGCGTACATAACGCAACCCTAAACGCAGCACCCGTTCCGGCCCCTCGATCGTGCAATTCCACTCGGAAACATTCACCTCCACCGGTAAAACACGCAACCCATGCCGCTGCGCATCTTTCACAATCACCGCCGGCGAATAAAAGCCCATCGGCTGATTGTTCAGCAGCGCGCACGTAAACGCCGCCAGGTAGTGGCACTTGAAATAAGCGCTCGCATACGCAAGCAGCGCAAAGCTCGCCGCATGCGATTCGGGAAATCCATACAACGCGAACGACGTAATCGACAACACGATGCGATCCTGCTGCTCGCCAACGATCCCGTTCCTCGTCATCCCCGCACGCAGCTTGGTCTCAATATCTTGCATGCGCTGTTCAGAACGCTTGAACCCCATCGCGCGCCGCAACTCTTCCGCCTCGCCGCCAGTAAAATTCGCGGCGATCATCGCCATCTTCAGCAATTGCTCCTGAAACAGCGGCACTCCCAGCGTTCGCTTCAACACCGGTTCCAGCAGCGGATGCAGCGGAACCACCTCCTCTTTCCCCGCACGCCGCGCCAGATAAGGATGCACCATCTGCCCCACAATCGGCCCCGGCCGGATCAGCGCCACCTCCACCACCAGATCATAAAAATTCTTCGGCTTCAGCCGCGGCAGCGTGGCCTGCTGCGCACGGCTCTCCACCTGAAACATCCCGATGGTGTCGCCCTGCTCAAGTGTTTTATAAACCTTTTCATCCTTCATCGACAGCCGCCCCAGATCGATCGTTTCCTGCCAGTGATCTTTGATCAGCACGAGGCAATCTTCCAGCAGTGCCATCATCCCCAGCCCCAGCAAATCCACTTTGACGATCCCCATATCCGCGCAATCGTCTTTGTCCCATTGCACGACCACCCGCCCCGGCATCGACGCCGGCTCCAGCGGCACCACCGAATCCAGCTGCCCCTGGCAAATCACCATGCCTCCGGAATGCTGGCCCAGATGACGCGGCAGATCCTGCAGTGCCTCCACGATCTCCAGAAACTTACGCACCTTCGGCCGGTCGAAATCGAGCCCGGCCTCACGAAACTGCTTAGCTGTGTTATCTCCCGGATCTTTCCATCCCCACATGGGAGCCAGGCTCGATACATGATCGAGAGTCTTCACATCGAACCCCAGCACCTTGCCCGCCTCGCGCGCCGCCAGTTTTCCGCGATACGTAATCACATTCGCCGTCATCGCCGCACCCAGCTTGCCGTAGCGCTCGTAAACATACTGGATCGCCGCTTCTCTCTGATCGCCGCTCGGCAGATCGATATCGATATCGGGCCACTCGCCACGCTCTTCCGTGAGAAAACGTTCGAACAGCAGATCCATCTCCACCGGATCTATCGCCGTAATCCCCAGCGAATAACACACCGCACTATTAGCGGCCGACCCGCGCCCCTGGCACAAAATCCCGTGCTCACGGCAGAAGCGCACAATATCCCATACGATCAGAAAATACCCGCCCAGCTTCAGCTTATTGATCAGCGCCAGTTCTTTTTCAATCTGCAGCCGCGCACGATCGTGATAAGGAACATAGCGGCCGCGCGCGCCTTCATCGGTCAGCTTCCACAGCAACGATTCCACCGTTTCGCCTGGAGGCAGCGGATATTCCGGAAACTGATACCCCAGGTCTTTGAGCGTAAATCGCAGCCGCGAAGAAATGATCTGCGTATTCACGATCGCTTCCGGAATATCTGAAAATATCTTCCCCATTTCGCGCCCGCTTCTCAGATGGCGTTCGGAATTACGCGCCAGTAGCCGGCCCGCTTCGTTCAGCGTGGTCTTGTGGTGCAGGCAGGTGAAAACATCGAGCACCTGCCGCTGCGATTGCGTCGCATAACAGGCACCGTTGGTAGCCACCAGCGGTAATTGCAAACGCCGCGCGACCTCTATTGCAGCCTGATTCCGCGCTTCTTCCTCGCGTTCGAAGTGCCTCTGCAGTTCCACGTATACATTGCCGCGCCCGAAAGTGCGCACCATTTCTTCCAGCGTTTCGTGGGCAGTATCGGTTTTCAGGCTGCGAGCCAGCGCACCTTCCTCGCCGCCTGTGAGGCAGATCAGCCCTTCAGAGAATTCCGCGAATTCCTCGGGCAGCGTGGCGCCACCCTTCTTTGTCCCCGCCCGCAGCTTCATGCGCGTAATCAGGCGGCAGAGATTCTGATACCCCTTGCGCGATTCCACCAGCAGCGTATAACGGCAGCCATCCTGCGCCGTCACCTCCGCACCGATATGCGCCTGCACGCCATGCTTCTTCGCCGCCCTGTATAAACGCGGAGCGCCATACACGCCATCGATATCGGTCAGCGCAATAGCAGAAGCCCCGATCTCCGCGCATGCGTCGATATAATCCTCCGGCACACACGCTCCGCGCAGAAAACTAAAACCCGATTTCGCATGCAGCTCCGTATACAGCTCAGTCATAACTGCCTTCCACAAACCAGCGCCGCGAATCGATCTCCTGATACAACCGATACAACCCGCCAGCCGCCGTCTCCACATCCCACTCATCCCGCTTCCACCGCGATACGCGCCACCAATCCCCCGAAGTCCTCCACGGACCCTTCGCCATCACCACCGCACCATTCGCCGCGGGCGATGAAATACGTACCGGTCGCTCCTCGGCCACAATCACCTGCGCATATTTCGGTGGACGAAAACGCCGCAGCGATAATCGAGCCTCCGTAAAAAACTCGCGCTCCATCATCTTCACCGCCCCCGGTGCAAACGCCTGCATGCGAAAGCTATCCGGACGATGTGTATCCAAAACCTCCGCCGTCCCCACCTTGTCCGGACCCGTCAGATGCCGGATCCGCGCAATCGTCAGCTCCAGCTTTTCCGGCTCCGGCGACATCGCCACAAACAACCCCTGCTGCGTGCGCCGCGGTTTCACCGGCTCAGCCACCAGCGCTACCTTCAAAACCGCAGCCACCGGGGGCCGTCCATTTAACTCCAGTTGCAGCATCTTCAGAAATGCCGCCGCATCCAGCATCGGCACAGGCAACCGCAACACCGCCAGATGCTCCGGCGCATTTTCGAGCGTCAACCGCAGCCGGATTTCATTGGTCGCGAGCGACCGCGCACCCAGCCGCCGGCACACTTCGTTCAGCAGCCGACCCAAAATAAACGAGAGCGGCTCCAGCAACTCCACCGGATATTCCAGCTCCATCGCTTCTTCAAATCGCAGCGCATCTTCCAGCGGTCGCAGCTGCCTGCGCCCTTCTCCCCGCGCCAGACTCTGCAGATACACACCCTCATCGCCCAAACGCGCCGCCACTCCGAGCGGAGGCAATTTCGCGAATTCCCCAAAGCTGCGAATTCCCCACAAATCCAGCAATTCCGCAGTCTCCGCCGACCCGCCCAGCAAATTCAGCGGCAACTGCGCCAGCGCCTCCGCCTCACGGCCCTGCTCGATCACCGTAATCCCCCGCAGCCCCCGCGCCGCATGAATCGCCGCATCCGGATTACCCGCAATCGCAATATTCGCCGCCACGCCCACGCGCCGATCGATCTCGCGAGCCAACTGCGCCGCAGGCCCATAGAGCGACGTCAGCCCGCGCACATCGAACACAACCGCGTCTTCGCCGATCTCTTCAATATGCGGCGAAAAAAAACGCGCGCACTCAATCAACAGCGGCAAATTGCCCGGCGCAAACATACACGCAAACATACTTCACACCACCGCCGTAAATTCCGCCGATTGCACGCGGTAATGCTTCTGGCTTTCCGCCTCCGCCCGAATCCCGCGCAGCAGTTTCCCCACCCACACCGGCCGCTTGCGCTTCATCTCAAGCTGCATCGCAGAGCACGACCGCGCACTGATCTTCGTCTCCGCCACCACCAGCGCCGCCCCGGTTCGCTCCGCCGCATGACGCAGCCGAAACCACGACGCCAGCGAAATCCGCCGCACCTCGCGCTCCGGCGTATCCGCCATATCGAGCACCACCACGCCGAATCCGCCGCCCTGGGTCAGCAGATCCACGGCCTTCAAAGCATGCTCCGTGTTGCCATCGCAATTCACCCACAGCACCCGGCTCAGATCCGCCCCCGCCGCAAACGCCGATTTCGGATCGAACGACCCCGCCACATCGATCCACGCGCAACACTCCCCCTGCCTCGTCGCGCGGCTCAGCAAAGCGAACAGCAACGAGGTACGCCCGCTCGAAACCGGCCCGCAAATCTCCGTCAGCGTCCCGCGCGCAATACCGCCATCGGTCAGCCGATCCACCGCGGAAATGCCAGTAGAAAGCCTGCCCCGCTCTTCCCGTTTCCGGAAGCCGGGAGCGATTTCTCGGAGAGCTGCCACATTACCCATATTCGCCTTTTGTTCGCCAGTAACCAGATTTTGGCAGATCCGCCGAATGAGGTCAAGGGAAACTAACGGCCAGGCGCTATCCTGTTAGAACGACATGAAAATCTCCAAAGTCCGCCCCCTCGTCATGGGCACCCCCTGGCGCAATCTCACCTTCTTGATCCTCGAAACGGACGAAGGCCTCACCGGCGTCGGTGAAGTCCGAATGATCAACAACACCGACGCCCTGCTCGGCTACATCTCCGAAGCCGCGCCGCGCCACGTCCTCGGGCAGGACCCCTTCAATCGCGAGCTCATCGTCGACACCATGCGCCGTAACGATTATTCCCGCGCCGGCGAAGTCGCCATGAGCGGAATTGCCCTCATCGAAATGGCCTGCTGGGACATCATGGGCAAAGCCCTCAACCAGCCTGTTTACCGGCTTATGGGCGGTGCCGTGCGCCAGAAAATCAAGGCCTACGCTAACGGCTGGTACACCGTGGAACGCACGCCGGAAGAATTCGCAAAGGCCGCCAAAGCCGTCGTTGCGCGCGGTTACGACTCCGCCAAGCTCGACCCTTTCGGCTCGGGCTTTTACGAACTCGACCGCACAGAGCGTTCGCGTTCTATTTCATTAGTAGAAGCCGTTCGCGACGCCACCGGACCCGACTTCGACATCTTCGTTGAAATGCACGGCCGCTTCAGCCCGGCTGTAGCCATCGGACTCGCGCACGATCTTGAGCCCTACAAGCCCGGCTGGATCGAAGAGCCCGTGCCACCCGAAAATCTCGCGGCGCTGAAGAAGGTAGCAAACGCCGTTCGCACGCCGATCGCTACGGGCGAACGCATTCATAGCAGAACCGAATGCCGCGAACTGTTCGAACTCCAGGCCTGCGACATCGTCCAGATCGATCTCTCGCATTTCGGAGGCATCTCCGAAGCCCGCAAATTAGCGGCCTGGGCCGAGTCGTATTACATGCTGATGGCTCCGCATAACGTCTGTGGACCGGTAGCCACGGCAGCCAATCTGCACCTCGCCGCCTGCACACCAAACTTTAAGATTCAGGAGCATTTCAACGATTTTGCCGATGCGTGGGTTAAAGGTGCGGTGCTCCAATATCCCGAAGTCGTAGATGGCTACTTCTCACTACCCGAAGGCCCGGGCTTAGGTGTGATCCTCAACGAAGACTTCATCAAGGAGCACCCGAGAAAGCATATCCACTTCGATCTATATAAGGAAGACTGGCAAAAGCGTCAACAGAAATAACGTGGGGCGGGCTTTGAGCCTGCCGACCGGCTTTCCAGCCGGTCGAGCCGACGAAAGGCGGCCGCACCAGGCACGCCGAACTCTCATAGCTTCGCGACAGTGCTCGTGAATCCGAAAGGTCTGTCGCTTCTCAATCACCCTGCGCGAAAAAAATTGCTTCGCGCGCCGCATCAAGCATGTGTCGCAGACGTACTTCGTCAGCGCTGTTCATATTGCGGTACGGCTGAAGCTACTACCTCGGCGCGGAAAAAACGACTGAGATCGCCGGCGGTCCTGAGGTCGACCTTGCGTCCCAGCATCTCCGAAAGCTCGCGTTCCATTCGTGTGATTCCCAATAATCCCGGCCCTCGCCCCGCCTCAAATTCCACCAGCATATCGATGTCGCTTGTAGCCCCGAAGCGCGGCGTGAGCACTGAGCCGAACAATGAAAGTTTTCGGATATGATTCCGCACGCAGAAAGCGCTGATCGCTTCGCGCGGCATCTCGACGGGCAGCACCATATTTGAAATTATCCCATTGTTGGCGGTTCAATCAGTATCGTCTTTATTATCCGCGGCCACCACCCCGTAACCCTTATCACCAGATCACCTCAACGCCGTATCCGGATAACGTGGAATCCTTCGTCACCAGCGACAACTTCTCAACCATCGCCTGCGCCACAAGAATCCGGTCGAAAGGATCCTTGTGAAGATCAGGCAAGGTTCCAAGACGCAGAACATGCGGAACGCGAACGGAGAGCGACGGTAATCCGTTGGCCGTCACATATTTCTGCCACCAGTCTGCCGGGTTGTGTATGAGCGATCCCGGCTTCTCCGCTTTGAGACAGAGTTCCCAAAGATTGACGACACTGGCGGTCACTTCCGATTCTGCGAGGGCTTTGCGGGCTTTAGTGCTCAGGCGGCCCGGATCGGAAAGCGCCCAAACAAGCGTATGGGTGTCAGTCAGAACTTTCAACGGCCTTCGATCCATGCTTCCGCTTCCTCGTCCGACAGCGGTTTCCACCAATCGTCGCCGGGAGGGACAAGCGGATCGGCAGAGGCCACGCCAAGCGGAAATCCGATAGCGCGCGATTTGACGAGATCGGCCACTGGTTTGCCATGGCGGGCAATTGTCACGGTCTCTCCCGCTTCGACAAGTTCGAGCAATCGGGATAGCTGCGTCTTCGCGTCGTGAACGTTGACCTGCATGTTTGTAGTTTAGTCTGTTTTATTAGCTAAACTCAAGGGCAGCAAATTTCGTGGTTTCAATGCCGGTCCCGAACAGCGCGCGTGACCTGCCCGTACCACTCGTGCTAATCTTAAAGTTCCTCTGAAATGGGGTGGATTGCACCGTTGCATATGACGGCTTTGTCCTCTTCCGCGGGGTATGTTTTAGTTCCGGACAGGTGGCCGAGCGGCTAATGGCAACAGACTGTAAATCTGAGTCCAACGCTTGCAGGCGCTACCACACACCCACAAAACAAACCACTTAGTAAGTTAGCCTAGACGCCCGTAGGCACCCGTTAGCCCCCACAAAGCCCCAAACAAAGACACCAATAAAGCACCCGGTGTTTCGTGCCCCACGAAGAGAGTACATGCGCACATTGGAATGGATTAGCGCGCATGTCCCAGAGAGACGCGGAGTACTGAAAATCACACCGGGTGCCGTATTTCAGTGTTTCACAAAATGGTTGCAGGTTTAGCACCAAAGTTTAGTCTTACTTCCCAAACACAGCCTTAACGATGACGCCAAGGACGGCCATCATCCCGGTGCCAGCCCCGCCGATAGCGCCCCAGCGCCGGGCGTCCTTCCTCAACTCAAGCCTGAACGCCTTCTGCCCCTGTTCGTGCTGAGCTTCCCTTTGCTCATGCAGGGCCACCTTCGTTTCCATGTGGCCCAGCCTTTCCGTATGGTCAAGGACAGCCGCGTGCAGTTCATCCTTCAGCTTGGACTGCTCCCCACGCAGGCCGTCCACTGACCCCCGAAGGTCACGTAAAGCATCAAGCAGCAATTGGTCTGGCGGCATCTTCCATGTTTCCTTTGTGAGCGAGCACGGCCAGAACAGGGGTTCCGATGGTGGCCGTGATGCCCAGCGGGCTGCACACGCGGTCCAGTACGTTTTGAGCGTACCGGGCTGGGTTACTCTTGCCCTGTGAGCGGTCAACGCTGCTGTCAGCCGGGCGCAAGCCGCGATAGACGCCATGCTTGCCCGCGAACACTTCCAGCCACGTTAACCGGCGTTTCAGAATATTGATTTTGCACTGCGAGCGCAGCGCCTTCCAGCCGGTGGCCTCATCGGGGAAAACCACGAATCCGTTCTGCTCCGGGTACGGCTTGCCGTCCGGGTCTTTCCAGTGCTCCAGACATCCGGGGTTATTGCAGCGCTGGGACACCGTGGGCATCTTCCGTTTCAGGAACCATGTTTCTTCCT
>Ga0207109_1261_pt1 | contig 10475 bp, 9 predicted proteins | sample Alteio_BWMinHeat_73_FD_153584 | JGI IMG/M metagenome (GOLD analysis project Ga0207109, IMG submission 153584) | Enriched cells from forest soil in Barre Woods Harvard Forest LTER site, Petersham, Massachusetts, United States -... | ecosystem: Environmental > Terrestrial > Soil > Temperate forest >... | reverse complement strand
GATGCCGATCAGGATATAGATGACCGGGCGGCCTTTTCTTAACGGCGGCACGGGCTCCGGTTGCGCCGGGACGGTCGCGGGCGTGTTCGGATCTGAATCCTGCATGGCTAGTTCCCTCCCCCGACGCGGCGGAATTCTACCTTTTGCTTGCCGATGGCCAGATAGCCCATCTGCACGGTCTTCGGAACCGTATAAAGGCCGTTGGCGAAATCGAAATTGATGAGGCTTCCCTTCTTGTCCTTGAATTCATAGAGGGCTGGCGTTTCCTGAAAATGGCCGCGCAGGTAGGTGAACTTGTCATCTCTCCAGACCTGCTCAAGTCCCAGCGCATTGCCCTTTTTCTGGTCCCAGGTGTAATCAAAGTGCAGCTGTCCGGGGTAGCTGCTGCGATCCTGCTCGGCTTTGGTTTCCTCGGCCTTCCGTTGGTTCGCTTCCCTGGCCTGGGCCTCGGCTGCTTCGCGTTTGAGTTTGTCGACCTCGGCGGCGGGCACAAAGACCGGCATCTCGGCCAGCTTGTCCTTTCCCGCCTTGTCGCCGGGGGTGATGAAGACTTTGGAATCGAAGTGAGGATCGCCGTCGCCCGAGATCTCCCGCAGTTGAAGCGTGTATTCGTTGCCGTGGTCGGAAACGATATGCACGTCCGTGGTGCTGTTTGCCAGCCGCGGCTTGATCGAAATGAAGCGGCTGGCAACATGGCCGCCATCGAAGACCCAGGACACCGTGTCGCCGCCGAACACGGTGGCGACTTTCTCCTCGGCCGGGAGCAGAATGAGCGTGGACTGAAGCAGTCCAGCGCGAATCACCGGGGGTGTGTCCGAGTCCATGACCACGATCGTGCGTGGCGCGTTGGGCTCGAGGGGATGAGTTTCCGGAGGGGCGGCAAAGGTCGAGGTCGCGGTGATCGACAACCCCATGGTCACGGCGGCGAATAGAGCTGGTTTCACGGCTTGTCCTCTTTTCCTCTGAAGTAATTTACATCCGGTTACGCGATCTCCCCTTCGGCAAAGCGTTCAATACCTTCGGTGAGCCCGTATTTCTGAACCAACTTCGCCCGCCGCACCTTGTCTTTTGGCTTGGTGGAGAATTTGGCATAGCTGCGTTTGTCGAGATTGAGGGTGACAACCTTGGTGAGCCCGTCGCGCCGTACATAGAGGCCCTCCCGCTCTTTCAAACTTTCAAAAAGGTTCAACTGCTGGCCGGTGAGCTTGAAAAGCTCGCCATAATGCTTGCGATTGAACGTGGCGTCGGGAAGGAAGAGAAACGATGTGCAGGAGTTCACGATGCTGTCCGCGTGTTCGCCCAGGTCGTTGGCCGACTGGCCAATGAGCGTGACGCCGCCGAGGTTCTTGCGCACCGTCTTGATCGAAGCCAGAGCCGCTTCCAAAAGCTGTTTGTTCTTCATGTTGGAAAAGATTTCCTCGATCAGGATGTGCTTGGGAACGCCAAGATTGGCGGGGTCGTAGAGCACATCGTCGATCCGCCGCAAGAGCCACACCATCAGGGGCTCGATCAGGTCGGCGTACTGCCGGTTGTTCACGCCCTGGAAGTCGAAGCATTGCAGGCGGGCGAGCGAGAGCGTGTCTTCGACATTGTCGAAGATGTTGCTGTAGACGCCCGCTCCTACCCACTTCGAAAGATAGCGGTCGAGCTTTTTGGGCAGGAACAGATTCCCAAGCCGGCGGTTCTCCGGGTCGAGCAGGTACATGTCCTGCACGCCCTTGTGGATCACCTCATCGTCTTCGGGCTCAAGCTGTGCGCCGCCATTGGTGAGCAGCAGTTTGATGAACGAGTAGAGGAATTTCACGTTGCTTTCGGTCGGCTCCAGCGCGAAAGGATTGACGCGCGGGCCATCCTTCCCTACCCGGTCGACCCGGCCCCCGTATAACTCGACCTGGCTTTCGTAGCTGCCGCCGATATCGAAGATGAAGGTGAAACCGCCGTACTTCTGTTCAAGCGCCAGCATCTGGTTGGCGTGAACGGATTTGCCGGTCCCGGTCGGCCCGATGACGAGCATGACTCGGACCCCGTTCACATACACGTCCTGAAAGAAAGGTGTCCCGGTGCGGGTTTCGAAGATGTTCAGGTATTCGCGGTCGAGATCTTCTGAATGAGGATGGCCAAGATGGGGAGCGAAGACCAGTGAGAGCCGCGCGTGGTGGTCCTCTCCCAGCCACAGCGGAAACACGTTGAACTTGTGATTGCCGGGGAAGATGGCATAGAAGCCGGACAGGTTCCCCAGCGTTTCTTCGATCACCTGGGCGCGGGCATCGACAAAGATCCTGTGCGCTGCCGGGATGGTTTCACGCAGCTGCTCCGGGCTTTTTGCCGCCAGCAACAGGCGCAGGGAGTATTCGCCCTGGGCCTTCCTGTCGAGAGAGCGGATCACGTCGGAGAGGTCGTCCACGCTGCCGTTGGCGGCGCGGGCGCCGGCCGACTTGTCGAGCGAAGCCACGTCGCGGCCGCTCATCGCCCGGGTAAAGAAAGAGACTTTGAAGAAGTCGATGAACTTCTCCTGCTGGTCGATCTCCTTCCGTGCGGCCTGGGCGGACTTCGGCCTCCAGGTCGAGCACAGGACGCTGTCGCAGTTGAGCGTCATCAGGTCCGAGAAGAGGCAGGGCCTCGACGCCTCGGGCGGGGTCTTGAGCGAAAACATTTGTACGCGGCGCTTCCCTACCCTGAGGTGATCGCTATCCCAGGAGACCGGGCTTTTGACGATCTGCCGGTCAACGCCGGTATCGCCCTGAAGTTGGTCGTATTCGGCCCACGGCTCCAGGTTGAACAGGTAGGAGAAGAATTGGTAGGCCTGCTCTTTGCCGAGCAATCGGAGACCGATCGAGCTGGCTAAATTGGCCTCTAAAATCTCCGCAGTCTTCTGTAGCTGGGCCAGCATCCTTGAAGACTCAATCGCGTTTTTCTCCGGCTTGAGCTCAAAGGGATTGACCTTCTCGGGCTCCAACGTGAGGCACCAATAGAGGTCGATGCGGCGGAATTTTGCTGTCTTTTCAAGGAAGGAAAGCCGGTCACTCACAAATGATTCGGTGACCGGATTGTCGTACCGCTTCTGCCGTGGAAGCTCGTAGCCGGACAGGACACAGCTGTACTGATAGAGGCAGGATCCCTCCGGCAGTCCCCGCAATGCGCCTTCAATGGCGATCATCCGGGACTCGAGTTCCTGGTCGGTAAGACCCTCTTCATCGATGCCGCTGAGCGAGAACAGGCACCCGTAGCCGCCGGTCTTCAAGGCAAAGAACTTCGAACCGACGAAGCGCGACACCGGCACGATGCTCGATGCGGCGCCGGCTTTGGCGAACCATGGCGTCAATGTGTGATCAGTGTTTGCGCGGGTCATAGTAGGGCTTCTGGGTGAGGCTCAGGCCATAGAGCTGAAACATCTTGGGGTGCTTGCGAACAACCAGCCACGCCCCAAGCGAAAGCATCGGGAAACTCCAGATCGCCAACATTCGGAAACCGGCGAGAAAAACCGTCACGGTCACGAACACAATCACCATCCAGGTGGATAAATCCAGCCCAAGTTTGGCTCGCGGCCGGTTCAGCGCCTGATTGATCGGTAACGGTTCCCCTCGCCTGGTCATAGCGATCTCCGCTCACATCGTTTGCCCGGTAAGTGAGCCGATCCAGCCGGCCCCCCAGCCCAGAACCGCGGCGCCGAAAAGCGCGCCGAAAAGGCCGGGAATCGCTTCCGAGAAGCGTCCGCTCATCATGCGAATGCCGGCGAAGATGAGTCCGCCGAAGCAGATAACGGCTCCGGCATAGATGGCGAAGGTCTTGAAGGTTCCCATCAGGGTTTGGGCACCGGAGAAGTCCATCGTCCCCTGTGCATGCGCGGCGCTCGCGAAAGCCAGAGCCGCAAGTGCGGGCGCCAGAGTCCGCCCGAAAGAGGCTATCTTTTGCTTGGTAAAAGGCGCTGCCCACCTCTGGGCGAGCCGCGGACGTGGCTGCTTATTCAAAGGTTCTCCTTTGCTGTACCGCTAGGTTTTTTGGTCAGGGCTTGCAATGGTATTCGGGGCGAATACGTTCGCGGCGTGGGGAAACGCCCGTGCAAAAAGTGAGGCTTGCGAATACTTGCTTTTTCGAGTCCGAGTCGTGCTTGATTTGAAGTTTTATCGAGTAATGGCGTTATTGTCAAGTGCTGACACATTTAAATATCGCTCTTTTATAATCCGGATAATGAAAGACTGTGATTCTTTTGACCGCACTATATCATGACGTTGACAGTATAGTTTCGTATCGGTCTAATTACGTCGCGAGATTCGCTCAGTTCGCCTGTACATTCAAGCGTAGACTCGGCAGGTTTGCCTACCCGCCCGTGGGAAATTTATGTTGTCCCAGAAGCGGCGCGCAACGAATAACCTCGCTCATTTGATTGTGAGGCCGCAGGTGATGGACCCCGATATTGACCAGGACTATGCAGAGTTTTTGAAGCTGCTGGGAATGCGGATAAAGCAGATGAGGAAGGAGCGAGGATTGTCGCTCCGGGATATGGTCGTCAAACACAACTACCACGATTCGCAGTGGCGCAGGTATGAGCGTGGCGGCCCGATGAATGTCCCATCGCTTCTCAAAATAGCAAAGTCTTTTGGGACTTCGCTTTCTGCTCTTCTCGAAGGACTTGGCGAGTATCCGGCCGCTTCCGTAGGGGAAGTCAAACCTAAAACCAAAAAGAAACAGAGCGAAAGTCGGCCAGATAACGGCAAAAAAAAGAAGGCTTAAACTTATTTTTGCCCACGTAACTTTTTACTTTTTCGCAACTTGTGGCCACCTCTGGGCGCCATGCAGGATGCGCAGGATTTCAATCCTTTTCCCTTTGATACGGTAGACGGCAATGAACGGCGAGCGGCCGATGACCAGCTCGCGGGTTCCCTTCACACGTCCTTCACGCCCCATCAAGGGATGCTCGGCGAGCAAGTCTACTTGGCGATCGATCTCCTCATCCAGCCGGATTGCAGCCCGGACATTGTCTGCGGCGATGTAATTCAGTTGCACAAACCGGGTGCGGAGGGCGGTCTTGAGCCAGGCGATCGTCAACTTGCGGCCATCTCAGCATCCGCCTTGGCCCGCCATTTCTCTCGCCTGCCGGCGCTTTGCCGTTTCGCTTCGCCTTGAGAGATCCATTGGGTTGCCGGTTCGTCGGCCTCGCGCAGAGCCTGTTCGACTTCGGTGCGAAACCACGCATCGTGGGCCGCGGCCTCATGAGCACGGCGCTGCCGCGCGGCGGTATCGGGTCGCCGGCGCGCGAGAAGGTTCGCCTGGGCCGGCGACCAGGCCGAAGTATCGCCTCCGACCTTGTGGGCGCCGATCTCATGGAGGATGGCAATGGCTTTGCCGAGATCGCGGAAGGCGCGCAGTTTGCCGCCGTGGGTGGTAGCCAACGTGACGCGTTCGCCGGTTCGCGGTTCGGCGGTGATGAAGAATTCACCTCCCGCTGCCTGGAACAACACAGACCGAAGGCCGCCCGAGCGAAAAGCCGCGCGGAATTGATCAAGATTGAGAACCGATCCCAAAAGGCATCCTCCGTTTATCTAATCTTATACTCTAAACATTTACTAGCGTTGCGATTTTATTTGAGGAATTCGCTAGTCAACTCAAAGACCTGCTTCGCTCTACTTGACCCGAAAACCATTGAGCAGCCTAGAGCGGCCGTCCGTCCGTGCCTATCCCTGCCTCTGTTTCGAAGCCTGAAAGCATATCCTGCGGCCCTTCTGTTCGAACCAGCATGGTTCTAGGCGTTGATCCGAAAGGCCGGACCGATCCCGGCCTAGATGGGGGCGTGACCGCCAGAATTCTGACCGGGGGATCGACGATTGCGGCTGCCGGAATTCCCACAATCCCATAGGCGGTATCTGTAGGATGATCATCCCCGTCCACATACGTTTGCAGCGTTAAGCCTTGCTCGGCGAAGTAGGTTCTCACCCGGTCCATCTGATCGTTAGCTACCGTAAGGAAACGAATCGGCTGTCCACTGAATTCCTTTTCCAGAGCCGCCATTCGGGCGAGACCGGGTATGCAAGGTGCGCACCACGTAGCGCAGAAGTCAATGACGACAAAGTCCCTGTGGAAAGCTTGCCAGCCCTGGAAAGGGCGTGCTAGATCGAGCGGGGCGGCTGTGATGGCCGGCGCTCCAAGCCCCGGCTTGAGCGGTTGGGCAATGGCAGCAGATGCCAGCAACGTCAAAGCAACAAAGGCAGTATGAATGTCGGTCTGTACATCCGCTATCTCCGGTGAGTACCCCATCGGACTCCGGGGTCTTTGATCTGCGAAGTATCGACACGCTCGCAAGAAGTGCGAAATCGGTCCACGCCATTTGCGAGTCCAGATGGGGCATGGGACCACTGCCTTTCGCCTTTCTGATGTTGCCTCTTCTAATCTGCACCACCGGAATTGTAGGCACGCCGGTACCAGCAGTCCGCAGAATCGCGAAGAACGAAGAAACAAATCGCCAAGTCACAAAGCAAACATTCAGGATTCTTGAAGACGGACACTCTCCCATCCCCTCCAATTGCGGGCTCGGTGAGGTGTCCGCATTACTCATCCGTTAACAAAAGACTTCAACAGGTTTCACCAAAGATCAACACCTCTGCCACCAAAACAGGTCAAACGATTTATTGAAGCCTATTGAAATTCATTGAAAATAAGTGCTATCAATTGAGCTGCTTACATCCCGGCCATCTGTTGCCTGTTGATCCTTGTTGATCGTTTGTGCCCTGACCCCGATTTTGGAACTTTCAGGAGCGTTTTGAGAAGATCGTGACGGATACTCCTCGATTCCATCGGCGCGTGTTTTTCCGGGGCGAGTGTTTCGATGACCGTCCATCGCCCCTTGAACTCGTCAATCTCGGCGATGAATTTGAGGATTTCCGGGCTGATGGTGATGTTCCTGATCGCATTCATGCGCAATATCCATTCTCACCCATTGATACCCAATTCCTATCCCAAGGTAACAGGAATATCCATTTTTACCCGTTTCTCACCCATTTCGGAACTACGAAGGACCCCAGCAGAGCCGGCAAGGAGATGCTGGGCGTCCCGACGACTTATGACCGGGGTATGCAGGGCAGGCGTGCCCAACCGGTTGGAACCGGTCTTTGAACCGATATATTGCGATGCCTGTTACATTGTCACGCTTGATACGATGGCCCCTGAGCGTGGTGTTCCGCTGTCTTTGATCGAGACATCCTCATAGCGCGCTAGGCCCTTCCATGAGAAGGCCGGTCTGTGTCGCCCGAACGGCGGAGGTTCCCGGTGGCCTGGCTTGCAGGACCCAGCCCCGCCTTTCGGGAGCAGATTTTCAACTGTCGCGTAAACAGCTGGGAATGAGTGACTTGTCAACCCAAGACCGCGTCATTCTTCCGTTTCAAAGATCACCCAAGTGCGAAATGCCTTGCCCGCGATTCCATCCTGTACATATTGCGGTGCCATTCAGATCTAAAGACTTGGTGCGCCCCAATTCTCCTGGACCCTGAGGTTCGATTCATCCTAGCCCTGTGACCGTAACACCCAAGAACAACGTTTAAGACGGGTCTTTTGGCTTCGGAATTAGCGTTCGTCAAATGGCAGGCGTTCCTTCTTTTCTATTTTCGCTTCAGGTCTCTTTGGCGTACCCTTGTTTGCGTTAATTTCAAATCGCTAACCCTTCCACATGATGAATGGGCCAGTGGTTACAGGCTTCCACACTCTTCCACTTCGAATGACTTTGGAAGAATAGACCAACATCACGCGAATATCTCCTTGGTCGGAGTCCTCTCAAGAACGATCCTGCGAGACCAGGACCGAAAACACGGGAACTGAATATGCGGTCACCCACAAGGCACCTACAGAAGTCGGTAAACGACATTGTGAGAACGCCGCGTCGACGCTGGCACTTAGCTGCTCTATGCACCTGCTTCCTGCTAGTCAATTCTCTGCCGTGCTCACGCGCTCAAGTGCTGAGTGGCATCACCGGTACGATTACCGACGCAAGCGGAACTGCCATTTTCGGTGCGAACGTCATCGCGACAAATACTGCTACAGGTGTAGTAAGCAATACTGTTACAACGTCTGCAGGCACGTACGTGATAACCGACCTGATCCCGGGCGTCTACTCAATGAGGATTGAGATGCCGGGATTCAAAGCGCAGATCGTGACTGGCGTCATCGTGGAGCCCGGCGGCAGAAAGATCACGGTAGATGGTGCCCTCACAATAGGCAAAGCAGAAGAGGTGGTGAGGGTCACGGCACCTTTGATCACGATCGAAACCGAGGAGCCAGAACTCGGTACCACTATCGAGCATGCGCTCATCGAGGAGCTTCCCATTGAAATGGGCGCGAACGTGAGCCCTGTCACGGCTCGCGGGCGCCGCATTGACTCATTTATTTTTCTGACTCCCGGGGTAACGGGAGGAGTGTTCAGTCATCGGATCAACGGCGGGGTAGATTTCGCAAACGAAATCATTTTCAACGGCCTGCCATTGGTAAAGGACGAGACTCCGGGATTTCAGGAGACCATCAATCCACCCTATGAGATGGTAGACGAGGCTCGTGTCGTCTCTTCGGTTTTCTCCCCCCAGTACGGGCTCGGACAAGGCGTCGCATCTTATCAATTTGCTTCGGGAACGAACGAACTACATGGCTCCGCTTTTGAACTCATGCGTAATAGCTCCCTTGATGCCCCGGGTGCCTACCCGATTCTCGGTACGAATGGACACAAAATCACGCCTACTGACCACGAACACAACTTTGGGTTTTCGTTCGGAGGTCCCGTCTTCGTTCCCAAGATGTACAACGGAAGAAATAAGTCGTTCTTCCACGTTGATTTCGAATGGTATCGCTTAAACGTAGGCTCAACTCAACTTGGAACCGTACCCACAGATGCCATGAGGAATGGTGATTTCAGCAATAACTTCTTCTTTAATACCCTTCCAAATCGCCAAGTTGTGCCGCAACAGATTCCGATCTATGTGCCACAGGCCTGGGCCAACAACCCTTCCTTGATACCTCCTGGGTGCAGTCTTGGGGCCCACGGCTATGTTCCGGGACAACAGTTTCCCGGGAACAAGATCGATCCAAGTTGTTTCAGTCCGATCTCGCAAAAACTCATGGTGCTGATTCCGCACGCCAATAATCCTCGAAGTCCGAACCCAAACCAAAACAACATTTTCACAGAGATCTCGAGTTTTCCCACGCGCGAATTCGAGCCCGGTTTCTCGATGGATCACAATCTGACGGAGACGCAGAAAATCCATGGCTCTTATTGGCGGGCTCCTTATACGTCTGCCATACCGGGCTTTTCGTTCCTCGCGGATAATCCACTCACGCAATTGGCATATCTGACTACGTACGGCATGGGAACTATTCTGAATTATTCCAACACAGTCAGGAGCAATCTGGTAACGACAGTCGGCGCATTTTATGTTGGGAATGAAAACGACCTCTATCCCGCGCCTGCCGCAATGCAGGCTGGTGCCGTTCCGTCCATCGTCGCGAACGTTAGCCAGACTCCACAATTCACCTTCAATGCCAACAACAGTGCGCCAAACGCGCTCACCACATTTGGGAACCTACCGCTTTCGCTACTGCATGGAAAAGGTCTAAGTGTGGCCAATAACTGGATCTACACGCAAGGCCGTCATACCTGGAACGTTGGCGCAGAGTTTCGACATACTACTCAGCATGTGCTGGGAGAGAATTGTACCTGTACTGGAGTTCTCAATTTTAGCAACAACACAACAAGTAACAACGATCCAAACATTAACGACGTATTGAACATCAACAATACGGGAAGCGCGTTCGCCAGTTTCCTTTTGGGCAATGTCGATTCGGCGCTCAGAACCAATACTGCGTTAAGCAAGTTGCGGAATTTCGCTATCTCTCCGTACGCGCTCGATGACATCAAGCTAACGCCACACCTTACTGTAGATGTAGGGTTGCGCTGGGACGTCCTGGTTCCGTTTACTTCGGTCGGATCGGGACCCGGAGCTCAGGTTACGTTTTTCGATCCAAATGCGCCCAATCCCGGGGCGATAGGAACGATCGTTGGTCAGCCGTTGCAAGGAGCGCTCAACTTGTTGGGAACCTGCTCGAACTGTGCGGGCTACGGCCGGGCCAAAATTCATTGGAACAACTTCGGACCTCGTGTGGGCATGGCAAGCCAATTGAACCGGAGAACTGTGGTTCTGTTCGGGTTTGCCTTGAGTTTTCTTATCGGCGGCGCTTACGACTATGGCGATACCAAGGTCGGGAATAACTTCACCGGTCTGCTGGCCGGCTCGTTGCCAGCTTCCTATACTACATCCGGTTATCCTGGTCCAGGAGTAGGGCAATGGGATACGAATTCCAGTTTTCCGCTTCCCTATCCCCAGCCGACCACGTTCAGTCCGACCCTGTGCAATGGTCTCTCCACCAATCAGTGCGTCTACTCCTTTTCTCGCAATCCTGGAAAGTATCCCTACAGTGAGAGCTGGAATGCAGGCATACAACGC
>Ga0207109_1236_pt1 | contig 10539 bp, 10 predicted proteins | sample Alteio_BWMinHeat_73_FD_153584 | JGI IMG/M metagenome (GOLD analysis project Ga0207109, IMG submission 153584) | Enriched cells from forest soil in Barre Woods Harvard Forest LTER site, Petersham, Massachusetts, United States -... | ecosystem: Environmental > Terrestrial > Soil > Temperate forest >... | reverse complement strand
ATTGCCGTAACAGCTAACACTAAAATAGTATTAGTAATATGCATATGCTGCGTTAAATGCGTAGCTATAATAAAAGCAAAAATGACTAATAAAATGCTGACAATCAAACTGGAACTCGCCGGCAATAAAGAATGCAATTCATGTTTGATGTGTAAACGCTTAATCATACGATTGAGTAAATAAGGTAAAACCACGCCGCGAAATAAAGCTGTTAACACAGCAATCAAATAAAGATCACTAATCCGCGTGTAATAAGCGATGCCTGCGGATATCAACGCAATCACCCAGGATTCCAACGCAAAAGCCACTACATAATTTTTAAGCCAACGTGATCCGACGATCACAAAATTTAATAATAGACTGACGATAATAAATAAACTAAATATCGAACTAGCCAGCGGCGTTAGTTGTAACATAGGCAATCCCCAGTTGATTAGTAATAATCGCGAGCGCCGCCAATAAAAAAGAAACCGCCAATGGTTCCTGGTAACGGTAAAAACGTAGACGTGCTTGTACAGTTTCAACTATCACAACAACAATCGCAACCAGAATAAATTTTCCCAGCAGAATAACTATTGAGCCCACAATACCCAAGCTCTGACCTAAATGCGATAAGCCCCAGGGCAAAGTTAATACATTGCAAAATATAGTATATAAAATAAACTGCTTCATCATAGCCGCCCATTTTAATAATCCCAATAAAGGGCCAGAATATTCTAAGATTCGTGCTTCATCGATCATGTAAATTTCCATCGGTGTCGCCGAATGAAAAGGCAATCTATCAGTTTCCACTAATAACAAAATAAAAAAAGCAAATACCAAAAATAAATTAGCTGGGCTTAAATAAATAGAAAAATTATTGGCCAGTAAATGATTGACCACAAACGGTAACATGGCTTTCGCCAGCGAAGAGATACCAATTAAAATCAAAATTAAAATAGGCTCCGCCAAAATAATCAACATCACTGCGCGGCTTGAGCCCACACCGCCGAACGCACTGCCGCTGTCCAGACCCGCTAACAAAATCATGAAAGATCCCAGCGTCAAAATTAAACCGCCGCCCAATATATCACCCATGTTAGACAAGGGCAGCGGAAAATCGGTTAATACAGGAATCAAAATAGGAACGGTTAATACACTGGTAAAAGCCACTATGGGCGCCAACCAGAATAACCATGACGCCGTATGAGGAATAATAATTTGTTTATGAAAAAATTTCCACAAATCCCGATAAGGTTGAAACACGCCGGAACCTTGGCAGCGTTTTATGCGGGCGGTAAACTGCGCAATAAATCCCTGCAGCAGCGGCGATAAAAGTAAAACACTAAGCACCTGTAATAGCTGTAAGATGCTATCTTTTATAAGGGACATTCTTTACCATTTAATTATCGCCTAAGTATGGTTTAAAGCCTATATTAATTATTTTAATTTTCAAGGAGAATATTCAAGCTAACGCGGTCATTAATTACTATAACTAATAAAAGGAAAAAATACGATGGGCATGTTAATCAACGGCCAATGGGAAACAACAACTCCTCTGACCACTAACGATGAGCAAGGCCGGTTTATACGACCGGATACGCAGTTTCGATCCTGGATCACCGAAGACGGCTGCAGCGGCTACAAAGCTGAACCTGAGCGGTATCATTTATATGTTTCTTACGCTTGTCCCTGGGCTTGCCGTACGTTAATCATGCGATCACTAAAAGGGTTAGAAAATATAATTTCCGTTTCTATCGTCGAACCACTGATGTTGGAAAACGGTTGGGAATTCGGCTCAAAAGAACAGGGTACTGTGGATACCGTCAATCATGCCAATTATCTCTACGAAATTTATCTCAAAGCTGATATTAATTATACAGGCAAAGTTACTGTCCCTCTCTTATGGGATAAATATACAAAAACCATCGTCAATAACGAATCCGCTGAAATCATGCGTATGCTTAACTCGGAATTTAACGCCTATGCTAGAAATACCTATGATTTTTACCCGAAAGTGTTGCATAAACAAATTAACGAACTCAATGAATTTATCTATAAAAATATTAATAACGGTGTTTATCAATGCGGTTTTGCGAAAACACAGATGGTCTATGATGAAGCGGTGGAACGACTTTTTTCAGCGCTAGATACACTCGAAGAAAGACTAAGCCAATCACGCTATTTATTCGGCGATATACTCACGGAAACCGACTGGCGCTTATTCACGACATTAATACGTTTTGATGTCGTATACGTCACGCATTTTAAATGTAATCTAAAACGTATCGAAGATTATAGTTATCTTCCGAGTTATTTGCGTAATCTCTATCAAATACCTGGAATAAAACAAACGGTTAATTTCTTTCATATTAAAGAACATTATTATCGTAGTCAAAAAATACTTAATCCTTCAGGCATTATACCAAAGGGACCGATTATTGATTTTGCTAGACCAAGAGACATCGCCAAAAATAGAATAGCGTGATTGGAAAAATTAAAGGGATATTCACGCTCGATTAAAAATGCAACAATACGCTACATAATTTATTAAAATAATACAAACAAAATTGGTTTTCATAGCAATGAATCTAGAACAAGTTAAATCACTGGTTGAAAAAAGAGAATCGAAGACGGTTGAGTTCAAAAAATCAACTGGACTATTACATTCTGCTTTTGCAACGTTATGCGCTTTTTTAAATGGGAAGGGCGGAACAGTTTTAATTGGGGTTACTGACAATTACCAAATTGTAGGCCAAGAGATTTCTGATCGTACTCGAATTGAGATTGCTAACGAAATAAAAAAGATAGAGCCTACAGCGTCAATTGATGTTCACTACATTCCAGTTAAAGAAAATAAGTTTGTTATTGCAATTCATGTTGATGCAGGCAAGCACGTTCCTTATGTCTATGATGGCCGTGCTTACCAGCGCGATGAGTCTCAGACAAACAAAATATCGCAGCATCGTTATGAGCAATTGTTAGTTGAGCGTAGGCAAATTAATCATTCGTGGGAAGAATTAACGGCCACTGATGACACGCTGGATGATCTTGATCATGAAGAAATCAGGCTTGCAGTAAAACAAAGTATTGTAGTAGGCCGTGTTCCCACAACCGCACAAGGTGAAAAAATAGAAGATATTTTGACTGGCTGGAATCTTATTAACGATGGAAAAATTAATAATGCAGCCGTTATTTTATTTGCTAAAAAGACACTGCCTCATTATCCCCAGTGCCACCTCAAATTAGGTAGATTCCGTGGAATAGATATATTGGGAGATTTTATTGATAACAAAGAATTTTATGGCAATGCTTTTCGCATGTTTGAAGAAGCAAATAGTTTCATCATGCGACACCTGCCAATAGCCAGTTTTTTTGAGCCTGATCGCTTTGAGAGAACTGATAAACCAGCATTACCCGTGTTGGCTGTTCGAGAAGCTTTAGTAAATGCCGTTTGTCACCGTGATTACTCTAACCGTTCTGCATCAATTACCTTGGCCATTTTCGATGACCGCATGGAAATATGGAACAATGGAAAACTACCACCTGATTTGAAAATCAGTGAATTGCGGAAGAAGCACAAATCGGAGCCACGTAATAAACTTATTGCTAAAGTGTTCTACGATCGGAAATATTTCGATGGTTGGGGTACGGGTACAGTAAAAATATTCAATCTTTGTCGAGAACATGATGTGCCAGAGCCTATGTATGAAGAATACTCTGGCGGGGTCGAGATAACATTTAGATTCAAAGAGCCAATAGCTTTTACTAGTGGTCGCCAAGTCGCCCCTGCCAAACGATCATTGAATGCAAGACAAGAAATAATATTGGAGTTGATTAAAAAGCATATTGCTATTGGAACCGATCGGATTATTTCGGAGTTACCCAATCCGCCGTCATTAAGGATGATCCAAAAAGATTTAAATCGCCTTAGGGCGCTTGGATTAATAGAGCTCAAAGGTTCGGCAAGAGATTCCTTGTGGACACTTAAAGGGAAGTCATAAATCGCGAACTATCGCGAACTATCGCGAACTATCGCGAACTATCGCGAACTATCAGGTAATGATGTAGCAAGCCTAGCTGTAACGATTATTCGTGCGCAGTGGTGTTTAATAAGATTTTCATCGCTCCGCTGCGTTTTGCGTGTTCAAACGCCGCCAATCCTTCACTCAAGGGGTATTCACGCTCGATTAAAGATTCAACGTCGATAAGCTTTCTGGCAAGTAGATTTAATGCGGGTTGAAAAGGGCCGCAGCGTGATCCTGTCAGAGTTATTTCATTAACTACAATTAAAGCAGCGTCCGTTTGCAGCGCACCAGCATAAGTACTTTTCATAACCAATACACCTCTGGGTTTTAAAGCGTTTAAAGCAAGCTTAAATCCACTGGGATTTCCTGTGCATTCTATAACAATATCGAAATAGTGATGCCGGACGATTGCTTCCGTTCCTACGATAACGCCGCGTTGTTGTAGCGGCATAAATTTTTTCTCGTGATGTCCGACCAACCAAAGTTCGCAGCCTTTTAGCGACAAAGTTTGCGTTACAAGAATTCCTAATTTGCCGTCGCCTATGACTAATACTTTATGAGTCGGAGAGATTTGGATTTGCTGTTGTATTTCTAAAGCAGCCGCGAGTGGTTCTGTAAAACTGGCAGCCTCGGTAGAAACTGTCTCGGGAACTTCTAAAATATTTACGACAGGTAAAGTCACATATTCGGAAAATGCTCCGTTTTTATTGACTATCCCAAGAACACTTCTATTATTACAGTGATTTTTCAACCCGGTTAAGCAATATTGACATTTGCCACAGGTTATATTTATTTCTCCGACGACTCTTTTGCCGACGATTTCGTGCGGACCTTCTTCCACCAGACCCACAAATTCATGTCCTAAGACACCAGTATACGGATAATACCCTTTGGTCAGTTCTATATCGGTATTACAGATACCTGCTTTTAATATTTTAATAAGCGCTTCGTTTTTGCCGGGTATAGGTTTCAGCAGATCTTTTCGCAAGGATATATTTTTATTTTCTAACCATAGACCTAGCATTTAATACTACCTCCTAAATACTAACGCTTTTTTTGATTTTGACATTGCTATTCGAATTTCGATCCGGTAGGTTTGTTTTTTAAATTTTTTCAACAGGTAATTCTTATCATGGCACAATATATCTACACCATGCAAGACGTGGGTAAAATCGTTCCGCCTAAACGCGAAATCCTAAAAAATATCTGGCTGTCGTTTCTGCCGGGCGCCAAAATCGGTGTACTAGGATTAAACGGTTCTGGTAAATCTACGTTATTAAAAATTATGTCGGGTCTGGATAAAGATATCGTGGGAGAAGCGCGCCCGCAAGTAGGTATTAAAATGGGTTATTTGGCGCAGGAGCCTCACTTAGATCCTTTGAAAGACGTACGCGGTAATGTCGAAGAAGCCGTGGGTGAAATTAAAGAAATGCTGGATAGATTTAATACTATCAGCATGAAATTTTCGGAACCCATGACCGACGATGAAATGAATAAACTATTGGAAGAACAAGGCGATCTGCAAAACGCGATCGATTCGGCAAGCGGCTGGGAATTAGAACGTAAATTAGAAATCGCCGCCGAAGCCTTGCGTTTGCCACCATGGGATGCCGACGTGACGAAAATTTCCGGCGGTGAACGTCGGCGTGTGGCTTTATGTAAATTATTATTATCGCAACCCGACATGTTATTGCTAGACGAACCAACTAACCATTTAGACGCTGAAAGTGTAGCATGGCTGGAACGTTTTCTGCATGAATATACAGGCACGGTAGTCGCCGTTACGCATGATCGTTATTTCTTGGATAACGTCGCGGGATGGATTTTAGAATTGGATCGCGGCGCAGGTATTCCGTATGAAGGTAATTATTCCGCCTGGCTGGAACAAAAAGAAAAACGTTTGGAACAAGAAGAAAAACAACAGGCTGCGCACACACGCGCCATGCAGGCTGAACTGGAGTGGGTACGCAGCAATCCCAAAGGCCGGCAAGCCAAGAGTAAAGCGCGTCTGGCGCGTTTTGAAGAATTGAATTCACAGGAATTTCAAAAGCGTAATGAAACGCAAGAACTTTATATTCCGCCGGGTCCGCGTTTGGGTGATGTGATCATTGATATGCACGGCGTCAACAAAAGTTTTAATGATCAAATACTGATCGATAATTTGACTTTCAGTATTCCCAAGGGCGCGATCGTGGGTATTATCGGACCGAACGGCGCGGGTAAATCGACTTTGTTTAAATTAATTATGGGTAAAGAAAAACCAGATGCGGGTACCATCCGTATAGGTGAAACTGTGCAGTTAGCTTATGTCGATCAAAGCCGTGATACGCTCAACGGCAATAAAACAGTCTGGCAGGAAATTTCCGAGGACCAGGACAGCATAATTGTCGGAAGTTTTCAGATGTCCTCGCGTGCGTATGTTGGCCGTTTTAATTTTAAAAACACGGATCAACAAAAATTTGTGAAAGATTTGTCTGGCGGTGAACGCAACCGCGTGCATCTGGCAAAATTATTAAAAAGCGGTGGTAATGTATTATTGCTGGACGAGCCGACGAATGATTTAGACGTGGAAACGCTGCGTGCCCTAGAAGAAGCATTACTGGCTTTCCCGGGATGTGTGTTGGTAATTTCCCATGACCGTTGGTTTTTGGATCGCATCGCGACACATATTTTAGCTTTTGAAGGCGACAGCAAAACTACTTGGTTCACCGGTAATTATACAGAATATGAAGACGATCGTTTAAAACGTTTGGGCGACGGCGCGAAGCAACCCCATCGAATTAAGTATCGGCGGTTGGCGGAGTAAATTTAAAGTATAATTAAACTGTACTTAAAATAAGAGCAAAAGGAAATTCTGGAAGAATTCGAAAATTGAAATTAGTTGCCGTAGAATACGGCGGCTGAAACGTTGAATTTTTTAGCGAGTGCCGCTATTTGTGATCGAGTCAGATTGCGTTGGCCTCGTAAAATTTTAGATACATGAGATTGTGTACCTAATTCCGGCAAGTCGCTTTGAGTTAAATCCTGTTGTTCCATTAAAAAAGCCAGCATCTCCGGCGGTGTAAGAGATTCTATGGGGTAAGTTTGTTTTTCATAGGATTCAATATTGTTAATCACTAAATTTAATAACCGCGCTGCTTTTTTGTTGCGATGTGCGACTTTCGTGAGTTCATGGGCAAAAGCAATAAGTTGCTGATTTTCTTCTTCGTTGGCCGGCATTTTAATATATTCCATGACATGCGAGAAATGCTTAATCACTTCATGGATTTCGTGGCGCGCTGTTGTGTTCATATTTTTCCACCTTTTAAATCTGTTATGTTCTTAGGATTACTGTATTCGTTATGTGTCCAGATAATTTTAATTTCAATAAATTTATGTGGATAATTAATTACTGTGATTAATCTATACTTATTTCCACCTATATCAAAAATCGTATAGCCCGATGCTAAATAATCAATTTTTTTTCCGAAACTTTTTCTGAGATCATTCAGGTCCTGATAATTTGTGTTGCTTACAATATGTTCCCAGCCGCGTAGTGGATTTCGGCTTTGCGGGTGTTTCCTCTTAAAGTTGTCTACTATTATTCTATTTATAATTCGCATAAAAGAATTATATGCCAAATTGGCATAATTGCAATATTAAAACTCTTCTGTATTTGCCCTTCTCTCAAATACAGGTTACGTCATCCCGTGGCTTGACCGCGGGAACCAGAATTAAGGTTTTAGGTTATTAAAAATAATAAAATGGAATTTAAAATTCTAATGCATTAACAATTGTACTAATAGTATTGGCACTAGATACAAGTACAAGCCCAGCACTAGCTGATGCTTGCGCTTGCGATGCTGTAGTTGGTCTTCCTCCAGTGGGTCGCAGGATAGGCAGAGGTTCTGAAGAAGAAACCAATTTGCAATCTTGCACGTTAGCCTTCGGTAATAATGATTCTATTGCCTTTACTTCTGCGTAACATCCTTGCAAGATATCTTTGCACGCTTGTAGTACTTTTTGAATTATTTCTACATGGGGATGTTGGGAATCTAATCCAGCCAAGAAAGTGTCGCACATTTTAAATAAAAGAAAAATATTTTTAAAATCTTGTTCAAGTACCTCGGTGATATACGATCTAAGAAAGTCTTTAAATTCAAAATTTCCAACAGACTTCTTATTTAATAAAACTTGCATTTTCTCAATTATACCGCAAGCTATCACAAAGACTTCTCGTAATTTGAAAAAGTTCTTAAGAATTTTTACATCAAGAATTTCAGATGGATCAGCGTTAATGAATTCCAGTATTTTTTTGAAAATATCTTGTTTTTGAATTTCTTGACCATTTAGTTCTGTGTGTTTAATACTGGATTCACTTAGATATATTGAAACGCGATTATTAAGATTAGTACGCACTACCGTCAAATAATTTATTCCCATTCCTTCAGCGTCTTTAAATTCTTTAGGTGTTTCTTCTAATTTATCTTCTATAATTTTCGCGATGATTATGTGATAAGGATTTTCTTTATTAAATTTGCACCCAAATTGTTCAATAATATTGTTATACAAAGTACACAAGTCTGTAGTTAAATCATCCGCCAAAGTTTTTATTATGTCTCTTAAGCGTTCATCTTTTGGATTTACTTGTATTGCACCAAGAGACCACGGTTTATAAGCTATACTCATGACAATCCACCTTTAAATTTTAAATTAATTTACATTCAGTTCATCTGAATGTCCGAACGCGTTCAAGAGTTATCGTAGCAAATGAATCTTAAGGAAATATTAAATGGCTTCTATCAGGCGTTGGACGGCGGTGATTTCCAGACCGTCGATGCTGCCGGTCTTGGGCGCGTTGGCTTTAGGTATGATCGCGCGTTTGAAGCCATGTTTTACCGCTTCGCGCAAGCGTTCATGGCCGTTGGGAACAGGACGAATTTCGCCGGCAAGACCGATTTCGCCGAATACGATTAAATCCTGCGGTAAAATTTTATTGCGCAGACTGGACAATACAGCCAGTAAAACAGCCAAATCTGCGGCGGTTTCAGTGACACGTACGCCGCCGACAACGTTGACGAATACGTCTTGATCATAGGTCGCGATGCCGCCGTGACGGTGCAACACAGCTAATAACATCGCCAAACGGTTTTGATCCAAGCCGACAGTAACGCGGCGGGGATTACCTAAATGGCTTTGATCGACTAAAGCCTGTACTTCGACTAACAGCGGCCGGCTGCCTTCCCAGGTGACCAGTACTACGCTGCCAGGCACGGCTTCCGCGCCGCGTGACAAAAAAATTGCGGAAGGATTTGTGACTTCGCGCAAACCTTTTTCTGTCATGGCGAACACACCTAATTCGTTCACGGCGCCGAAACGATTTTTTACCGCGCGGATTAAACGCAGTTTCGCATCAGATTCACCTTCGAAATATAAAACCGTGTCGACCATATGTTCTAATACACGCGGTCCGGCGAGCATGCCTTCTTTAGTGACATGGCCGACTAGAAATACAGTCGTGCCGGTTTGTTTAGCATAACGTGTCAATTGCGCAGCGCTTTCCCGCACTTGTCCGACTGAGCCGGACGCGGATTGCAGTAACTCAGTAGACATGGTTTGAATGGAATCAATGACTAATACTTGAGGCCGTTCCTGATCAGCAGTGGCCAAAATACGTTCGACCTGGGTTTCGGCTAATAAATGTAAACTTTCATGCGGTAAACCTAAACGTTGCGCGCGCAGTGCGACTTGTTGTAAAGATTCTTCGCCAGTGACGTATAACACGCGTTCGGTATGGCTGAGTTGGCACAATGCCTGTAATAACAACGTCGATTTACCGATGCCAGGATCGCCGCCGATCAAGACGACAGAACCAGGCACGATGCCGCCGCCCAACACGCGATCCAGTTCGCTTAAGCCGGAGGAAAAACGTCTTATTTTTTCGAAGCTGATATCCGCCAGGCGCGTGATGGATGAAGCACCCGCAGCCGCTGCGTATCCTCCGGCGTTACGCAGATTGCGCGTCGTTGCTGGCATCGCCGCGGGTTCTTCCGAAAAGCTGTTCCAAGCATTACAGGCATTGCATTGTCCAGCCCACTGTGGGGAGCGTGCGCCGCAAGATTGGCAAACGTAAACGAGTTTAGTTTTCGCCATCAATGACGCCGCATACCATGCGTGATCCACCGCCGCCTAATTTTTCCGGGGTGTCCGAATAATTATCACCGCCATGATGGATCATCAAAGAATGACCAATGACATCTGTGATTTTTAAGCGGGGCGCTAATACAGGTGAATTAGCCGTGCCGTCTTGATTAATAATTAATACGGGCAGATCACCTAAATGCCCCTGGTTACTATATGGCCCTAAGTGTTTGCCGGTTTTCTGGGGATCTAAATGTCCCCCAGCTGCCATGCCATCGTCTGCGCAGGAGGGATTTTGATGCACGTGAAAGCCGTGCGCGCCGGGCGTCAGCCCTGGTGTTAGACCGGTTAAATGCGGTGTAAATAATAAACCGTATTGTGTTTCTGTAATTATTACACTTCCTACGGATTC
>Ga0207109_1260_pt1 | contig 10561 bp, 9 predicted proteins | sample Alteio_BWMinHeat_73_FD_153584 | JGI IMG/M metagenome (GOLD analysis project Ga0207109, IMG submission 153584) | Enriched cells from forest soil in Barre Woods Harvard Forest LTER site, Petersham, Massachusetts, United States -... | ecosystem: Environmental > Terrestrial > Soil > Temperate forest >... | reverse complement strand
GCGGGTCGCTGGCGGGCAAGCTGGTGGCGAGCGGCGGCATGGGCGGAATGGGCGGAGCGCAGCCGCTGGCGGCCACGATGAATGGCGCGGCGTTTTTGGGGATTGATGTCGATCCAGAGCGCATCAAGCGGCGCGTGAAATCGGGATATTGCGACGTGATGGTGAACTCGCTCGATGAGGCGCTGCGGATTTTGAAGAACGCGGTGCGCAAGGGCGAAGCGACGTCGGTCGGGCTGGTTGGCAATTGCGCGGATTTAATTCCGGAGATGGCGAAGCGCGGCGTCGTGCCGGATTTGCTGACGGATCAGACGAGCGCGCACGATCCGATCGGCGGGTACGTGCCGAACGGGATGACGCTGGCGGCGGCGCTGGAGCTTCGGAAGAGCGACCCTGGGGAATACAAGAAGCGATCGATGGCGGCGATGGCACAGCATGTCCAAGGCATGCTGGATTTGCAGAAGCTGGGCGCGGTGACGTTCGATTACGGAAATAATATTCGGACGTTTGCGTTCGAACAGGGCGTGAAGAACGCGTACGATTTTCCGGGATTTGTGCCGGCGTACATTCGACCGCTGTTTTGCGAGGGCAAGGGACCGTTCCGATGGGCGGCGCTTTCCGGCGAGGCTTCGGATATCGCGCGGGCGGATCAGTTGGTGCTCGATTTATTTCCGGAGAATGAGCATCTGGCGCGGTGGATCAAGCTGGCGCAGAAGCGCGTGAAGTTTCAGGGATTGCCGTCGCGGATTTGCTGGCTGGGATATGGCGAGCGCGACAAATTTGGATTGGGGCTGAATGATCTGGTGGCTCGCGGGGAGTTGAAGGCGCCGATTGTGATCGGGCGCGATCATCTGGATTGCGGGTCGGTGGCCTCGCCGTATCGCGAGACGGAGTCGATGAAGGACGGGTCGGATGCGATTGCGGACTGGCCGCTACTTAATGCGTTGGTGAATACGGCGAGCGGGGCGTCGTGGGTTTCAATTCATAACGGTGGAGGAGTGGGGATCGGGTATTCGCAGCACGCGGGGCAGGTGACGGTGGCGGATGGAACGAAGGAAATGGCGGCGCGGATTGAGCGCGTGTTGACGAACGATCCGGGAATGGGCGTGGCGCGGCACGTGGATGCGGGGTATGACGAGGCGAAGGAGTTCGCCGCAAAAGCTGGGGTTAAGATCCCGATGGCGGAGAAGGCGAAGTAAAGAAGCAATGAAGTAACGATGAAAGCGTGTAGAACATCGAAGTTCCCTGCCCCGCGCGACGTGACTTGATGCGATGGTGCGGCATCGAATCGTTGAGATAACTGAGGAGGTTCACTATGTACGTGATCGTGGGAGCTACGGGAAATACGGGATCGGTGGTTGCAGAGAAGTTGCTCGCTCGCGGTGAGAAGGTTCGGGCGATTGGGCGGGACAAGTCGAAATTGGAGAAGCTGGCGGCGAAGGGCGCAGAGACGGCGGCTGGAGAAGTTACCGATGCGGCCTTTCTGAGCAAGGCGTTTGAAGGGGCGCGAGCTGTTTATTTCATGGTGCCGCCGAATATGGCGAGCACGGATTACCTTGCGTTTCAGCGCGAAGCGATCGACACCGGAGCGACGGCACTGGAGAAAGCAAAGGTGCGGTACGTTGTGGCGCTGAGCAGCTTTGGGGCGGACAAGGAGGCTGGCAGCGGTCCGGTGTCCGGCCTTCATCGGATGGAAACGAAGTTTTCGGCGATTTCTGGACTGAACTCTCTTTTTCTGCGCGCCGGGTACTTTATGGAGAATTTGCTGGGGCAAGTCGGGGCGATTCAGAATTTTGGGATTGCGGGGTCGCCGGTTCGGCCCGATCTGCCGATTCCGATGATCGCGACGGAAGACATCGGGAATGCTGCGGCGGAGCATTTACTGAAGCTGGATTTCTCGGGACACGAGACGAAGGAACTGCTCGGGCAGCGTGATCTGACGTATACCGAGGTCGCATCGATTCTTGGGAAGGCGATTGGGAAGCCGGACCTGCAGTATGTACAGATGCCGGGGAATGAATTTGTCGCGGCGCTGAAGAATATGGGGCTGAATCAGAGTTATGGCGAGATCATCGTGGAGATGTGCGACGCGATGAACGATGGGCGAATGAAGGCGCTGGAGCCGCGGACGGCGGCGAATACGACACCGACGGCGATCGAGACATTTGTGAATGATGTGTTTGTGCCGGCATTTAAGGGTGGGAAGGCGGCTTCGGCCTAGGTTGTTGATGGGCTAGTTGAAGAAGAAGCGAAGAAAAAACGGATCGCGGTAATTCTTCGATCGTGCGGACCTGGGGCGCAGCGTGCTGCGCCCCTACATTTTTTGTGGCCGCGCTGCGTCCAGCATTCGAGGAAGGCGTTCGACGTAGTTATTTGGGGCGGGGTTGGGCATACTAAGCGGCGACTTGAGCGGATCATTACTCATAACAGGGGCTTCGCAGGTGCTCACGTTGCGCGGACGCGGTCCGCGGCGGGGCGCGGCGCTTTCGAATCTGGGAATCGTAAAAGATGGGGCGGTGTTGGTGCGCGATGGGCGCATCGCTGCGGCCGGGGTGCGTTCGAAAGTTGAGGCGATGCCGGAGGCTCACGGCGCGGAGAAGTTGGATGTTGAGGGGCGCGTTGTTTTGCCGGGATTTGTGGACTCGCATACGCACCTGATTCATGCGGCGAGCCGCGCAGAGGAGTACGAACTCAAGATTGCGGGCGCGACCTATGAGGAGATTGCGCGTAAGGGCGGCGGGATTTTGAATTCGGTGAAGAAGTTGAGAGCGGCGACTGCGGCGGATTTGAAGGCCCGGGCGATGGCGGCGCTGCGGGAATTCGCGGCGTATGGAACGACGACGGTGGAGGCGAAGAGCGGGTACGGGCTGGACGTCACGAGCGAGCTGAAGATTTTGGGACTGCACCAGGAATTGAATCGGGAGCAACCGCTGGAGATTGTCTCGACTTTTTTGGGTGCACACGTGGTACCGGCGGAGTATCGGCACACGCCTGGCGGACCGGCCCGATATGTGTCGTTGTTAGTGAACCGGCTGATTCCGGAGGTGGCTGAGCGGAAGCTGGCTGAATTTTGCGACGTGTTTTGCGATCGCGGGGCGTTTTCGCTGGCGCAGTCGGAGCAGGTGTTGGAGGCGGGCGCAAACCACGGGCTGGCACCGCGGCTGCACGCGGAGCAGCTTTCGCGCACGGGGGCGACGCTGCTCGCGGTGGAGATGGGAGCGGCGAGTTGCGATCACCTGGAACAGGTGAAGGCGGCCGACATTCGCGCGTTGGCGAAGTCAAAGACGGTCGCGACGCTGCTGCCGGGATGCGATTTTCATCTTGGGTTGAAGCAATACGCCCCTGCGCGGGCGCTTATTGATGCCGGCGCGATCGTCGGTCTGGCAACGGACTACAACCCCGGGACGAGTCCGACGCTGAGCATGCCCATGGTGCTGTCGCTGGCGTGTACGCAGTTGCGGATGACGCCGGCGGAGGCAATCACGGCGGCGACGATCAATGCGGCGTATTCGTTGCGGCGGGACAAGGAAATTGGCTCGATCGAGGTTGGAAAGCTGGCCGACCTGGCGGTGTTCGACGTCCAGGACTATCGCGAGATTCCGTACTACTTTGGCGTGAACCACTGCTGGATGACGGTGAAGAAGGGCGAGATTGTCTATCGGACGGATGGAAAGTCGTCGATCTGTTGAACGAACTGGACTCACGCCGCCGGTCGCAAATGGGTCAACACCTCGCGGGGTGGCCGAGTCGAACAAAATCCAATATCATGAGCACAGACGGCCGGGTCTAATCTAAGGAAACCAGCACAATGAAGCGATTGATCGAGTGTGTGCCGAACTTTTCGGAAGGTCGCGACGCGGCCAAGGTGGATGCGATCGTGTCGGCGATGAGCGCCGTGCCGGGCGTGTATGTGCTCGACAAAGAGATGGACGCGGACCACAACCGGTGCGTGGTGACGCTGGCGGGAGAGCCGGATCCGGTGGCCGAGGCGGCTTTGCGAGGCGTAGGCAAGGCGCTGGAGTTGATCGACCTGACGGAGCACCAGGGGGCGCATCCCCGGGTTGGCGCGGCAGATGTCATTCCCTTCATTCCGATATCAGGAGTGACGATCGACGATTGCGTGGCGCTGGCGCGGCGGGTTGGTAAAGAGATTTGGACGCGGTACCGGATACCGGTGTTTTTCTACGAGGCGGCGGCGACCCGGCCGGACCGGGTGAATCTGGAGAACGTGCGCAAGGGGCAGTTCGAAGGGCTGCGGGACGAACTCAAACGGAATCATGACCGGCAGCCGGACATAGGCGAGCCGAAGCTGCATCCGACGGCGGGCGTAACGGTCGTTGGGGCGCGGAAATTCTTGGTCGCGTACAACGTCAACCTGAACACGCCGGATGTCGGGATTGCGAACAAGATTGCCAAGGCGATTCGCTTTTCGTCAGGCGGGCTGCGGTACGTGAAGTCGATGGGCGTCGATTTGAAAGCACGGAACCTGGCGCAGGTGTCGATCAATCTGACGGATTTCGAACAGACACCGATGCATCGCGTCTACGAGATGGTGAAACGCGAGGCGGCGCGGTACGGCGCCGTGCCGTTGGGCAGCGAAATCGTTGGGCTGATTCCGAAAAAAGCCATCGAAATGGCGGCAGATTATTTTTTGCAGGTGGAGAATTTTTCGCCGGAGCAGATTTTCGAGAACAAGCTGGAAGGCGCGTTGACGGGAGCGCCGGCGGATCAAAGCAACAAAGATGGGAAGCTGGGGGCGCTGGCTCGGCCATTTATCGACGCCGTGGCGGCACCATCGGCTACGCCTGGCGGCGGAAGCGTCTCGGCACTCGCAGGTGCGCTGGCGGCGGCGCTGGGGCAGATGGTGGCAGGATTGTCGCGCAAGAAGAAAGCGCAGCTCAGCGTGGTCGATAAGCTGTCGGACACGCTGGAGGAGATGCGAAAGGCGGCGGACGCATTGACGGCTGCTATCGACCGTGATTCCTTGGCTTACGATGGGGTTTTGGCCGCGTTCAAGATGCCGCAGGGCGACGGCGAGGAGATCAAGGCGCGCGATGCGGCGATTCAGGCTGCTACGCGTGGGGCGACGGAAATCCCGCTGGAAGTGGCAACGAGTACAGTTGCACTTTTCGAACGTATAGGACAACTTGCAACTATCGCCGCCGCATCCATGAAGTCAGACTTAGATGTAGCGCGGCTGATGGCTGCTGCCGGCGCCAAAGGGGCGTTGGCCAACGTCGAGATCAACCTCGACGGCATCAAAGACGCAGGTTACGTGACGGCGGTTCGCGAGAAGGTATCAGCGCTGCGCGAGCGCCTGGGCGAAACTTCCCGAGTCAACGCCTAATCCGTCGATCACCCACGCCGACAGACGAAGGGAGAATCAGATGATGCGAGTTTTGACATTGGGCCCGGCTTTGGTCCGAAGGGCGGGCTTGCGGCAGCTTTTGGCTGTCGCGGTGTTGGCGTCCATGACGCTGGTTGCGCCGCGACCGGCGCACGCGCAGAAGCTCGGCACAGACGTCATTGCGATGTTCCCGAAGGAAGTCGGCGAATTCGCGTATGCGGATCTGAAGAAGGCGCGCACGCTGCCGTGGTTCCCGCAGTTGCAGCAGCAGATGCTGCCGGATCGATTCCGGCAATTCGAAAAGTTCCTGGCGTCGGCGGGCGTCGATCCCAACACGCAGGTCGAGGAGTTGGCCTGGGGGCTCGTCGCGGAAGGCGTGACTGCGAAGACAGCAGGTGCGGGCAACTCGGCAGTGCCGACGGGCGAGCAAGTTGTTGGCGTCGCCCTCGGAAACTACAATCCAGAATCGACCGAGAATTACTTTAAGCAGCAGAAGTTGCCGACCTTCAAGGTGCGCAACTATACGCTGTATGCGTTTGGCAGCGGCTCGGGCGCAAACGACCTGTTTTTCTTCTTCATCGATTCGAGCACCGCGGCCTTTGGTCAGCGTTCTTTGCTGGAAAAGATGATTGAAGTGCGGTTTGGCGGCGATGAAGGGCTGATTCGCAACGACAAATTTTTTCCTCTGGTGAATGAAGCGAACGGCTCAGGTGTGGTGTGGGCAGTGCTGAATCCGGCCTACACACGGCTGGCGATGCAGCAGCTTGCGCCGGAAATCAACCAGTTCCCCGACGCGGCGAAGCTCGTCCAGCGGATGCAGAACATGATTATCAGCGTGGATGCGAGCAGCGGAGTCGATGGCAAGTTTCAGGCGATCTGCAGTTCGGTGGACGATGCGAACAACCTGGGTCAACTGCTTCAGATGGGGCTGATGTACAAGCAATATCAGTCGAAGCAGGACAATCCCGACATGGCGCAACTCATGTCACAAGCTTCGGTCACGCCGGCTGGCGACAGGATTATCGTGCACCTGACGCTGACCGACGACCAAATGGCTTCGCTCATCAAGAAGAATACGTTCGCGATCAAGATGTAGGCGTTTCGTCGTTGAGATTGCGATTCGAAGAGGAGCAGGGAGCGATTCCCTGCTCTTTTCTTTTTTAGGAAGAGCAGTAAAGAAGCAATGATGTAACGAAGTAAGGATGACGGCGAAGACCCCGCTGGCGTGTGTCAACCGGGACGGGTCTGCGGCTAGCGGCTTGGAGCGCCCTGGTTGATGAACTTCGTGAGGCGAGTGATGCCGATATTGCCCTTCGTCTCGTGCTGAACCTTGTCTACCCCGCCGAGTGATTCCTTGGCTTGCGCGGCGTTCGAACTGCATTCGCACGACAACTCCACTTCCAGGCGGTCGGGCAATTTCGAAATCGTCGCGGTGAGGTGCGGGTGGGCGGGAGTTAAGAGTTTGAAAGCGTCGTTGGACGCGGTGACGACGGCGGCCTGAAGCTGAGCGATGGCGTCGTTCTCCATACCGGCTGCGTCGGCCATATAACGCGCAACACCACCGACCGCGGCGGCGAACCGAGGGTCGGCGTCGAGCTGCACCTTGATCGTTCTGGACTCAGTCTCCACGTTGGTTCGCGAGTGCTACGTCGCACGCCTCCCGGCAATCGGGGCAATAGTATAGCCCGTCGGAGCAGAGGCGCACCTTATCCTGCCCTTTGCAGATCGTGCAGTACTTCTCGCAGGTGCAGTCGTGCTCGGTCTTGTCGCACTGGCTGCAAACGATCGGCCCGGGCATGATTCGCCTCCGAAAAGAGTTTACTGGCGCGAGCGCAAAGCGGCAAGCCGGGCGCCGCGGGTAGGATGCGAAGTATCCACGTGGGGCTTATCGCGAAAAATGTCACGGTCCATGAGGATTTCGAGGTGCTTCTTTGACGCGTTTTTGACCGCGTGTTAGTATCGATTTCCGCCCGAGGTTCTGCCCGAGCATGAGGAATGGAAGCCGCAAACTCGCCTAAAATCAGTGAACTCCGAAAGACGCCTCTCAACGCGCTGCACCGGCGATTGGGAGCCAAGATGGTTAATTTTGGCGGATGGGACATGCCCGTCGAGTACCCGTCTGGCGGCGGGCTTGTGGCCGAACATAAGGCAGTGCGTGGCGCGGTGGGCGTGTTTGACGTCAGCCACATGGGTGACATTCGGATTCGCACGGGCAACACGCCCGGCGGTGCGCTGGAGGCGGTGCAGCACCTCAGCATGAACGACGCGTCGAAGCTGGCGATTGGGCAGGCGCATTACTCGGCGTTGCTGTATCCGCAAGGAACGTTCGTTGATGACGTAATCGTGCATCGGCTGGGCGAAGATGACTATCTGCTGGTCATCAACGCGGGGACGCGCGAGAAAGATATCAACTGGGTTCGAGAGAATACGAAGGGCTTCGACTGTGTCGTCGAAGACTTGAGCGACAGCTTCACGCAGCTTGCGATCCAGGGTCCGCGAGCGATCGACGTGATGCGAAAGCTGACCGACGCCAACCTCGATGGCATCAAGAACTACTGGTTCACGCACGGAACGGTCTGCGGGCTTAAGGATATTCTAATCGCGAGGACGGGTTACACGGGCGAAGATGGATTCGAGATTTACGTGCCGTCGGATCAGCCGACCAGCGAACGCGTTTGGAACGAAGTGATGGAAGCGGGGCGCGAGTTTGGCATCGTTCCCGCCGGGCTCGGTGCGCGAAACACGCTACGGCTCGAAGCGAAGATGGCGCTGTACGGGCACGAGATCAGCGATACGATCAATGTTTGGGAAGCGGGGCTCGATCGCTACTGCAAGATGGAGAAGGGCGATTTCATCGGACGCGCGGCGTTGGAGAAGGCGAAAGCGTCGGGATTGAAGCGAACTCTTGTTGGCCTCGAGATGATTGACCGCGGAATCGCGCGCGACGAATATTGCTGCTGCAGCGAATCGGGCGATGCGGTTGGCGTGATCACAAGCGGCTCGCCGTCACCGACGCTCGGGAAGAATATAGCGCTGGCGTACGTGCCGCCGCAGATGTCGGCCGTCGGCACAACGATATTGGTGGAGATTCGGGGCAATAAATACAGGGCGAAAATTGTTCCGACTCCGTTTTACAAGCGGCCGAAATTGGCCGCGGAGTCACCGGCTACGCAGTCCGCATAAGACACTTGCTGCACGAACTCGGGCTCCGGCGCCGAGCGTAAAGGAGAGAGTTATGGCGTATCCCGCCAATTTTCGTTACACGAAGCAGCATGAATGGACCGACGTGAAGGGCGACGTCGCGACGATCGGGATTACCGACTACGCACAGCATGAGTTGGGCGATGTCGTGTTCGCGGAATTGCCAAAGGTCGGCGCGAAGGTCGAATCCGGCAAATCGTTCGGCACGGTTGAATCCGTGAAAGCGGTCAGCGAAATTTATTCACCGGTGAGCGGCGAAGTCACCGAGATTAACGGCACACTTCACGACACACCCGAAACGATCAACAGCGATCCGCACGCCGCGGGCTGGCTGATCAAAGTGAAGCTGGCGAATGCCGCCGAAGTAAAAGATTTGATGGACGCGGCGGCCTACGAAGCGTTTATCGCCGACGCCGAGAAGAACAAGGAAGCTTCGGCCTGATGCGTTATCTTCCCAAGAGCCCGGCGGAACGGCAGGAAATGTTGGCCGCCATCGGCGCGAAATCGATCGACGAACTTTTCGAGAGCATTCCGGAGCGGTATCGGCTGAAGCAGGCGCTGAAATTGCCGGGGCCGTTTTCGGAGGCGGAAGTCATTCAGTATTTCAAAGAGCGCGCTGCGGAAAATTCGTTCGGGTATACGAGCTTTCTTGGAGCGGGCGTTTACAACCATTTGCGATCTGTTGTGACGGACGCGATCATTCAGCGCGGCGAGTTTCTCACTTCCTACACGCCGTATCAGGCGGAAATCACACAGGGCACATTGCAGGCGATTTTTGAGTTTCAGACGCTCATGTGTCAGTTGACCGGGCAGCAGGTTGCGAACGCTTCGATGTGGGACGGCTCGACGGCGACGACCGAGGCTGTTTTGATGGCGGAGCGGATCACCGGCCGCACTCGCGTGTTGGTCGCGCGGACTTTGCACCCTGAATATCGCGATGTGCTGAAGACTTATGCGAAGAATTCCGGTTTGCAGGTGGAAGAGATTCCGTGTGGTTCGGATGGCACGCTCGACCAGAACATTTTGAAGTCAATGCTGAAGGATGATGTTGGTGCTGTGGTTGTGCAGTCGCCGAATTTCTTCGGCGCGATCGAGCCGGTTGCTGCGTTGGCGGATGTTGCTCATGGTTCCGGCGCGCTGCTCGTCACGACGATTACAGAAGGCGTTTCGTTGGGTTTGGTCAAGCCACCTGCGGAGGCCGATATCGTTGCGATGGAAGGTCAAAGCTTTGGCCTCGCGCCGAGCTATGGCGGGCCTTTCGTCGGCGTCCTAGCTTCGCGCGATAAATTTGTGCGGCAAATGCCGGGACGACTCACCGGGCAGACCATCGACACTGAAGGACGACGCGGATTCGTGCTGACGCTGGCGACGCGCGAACAACACATTCGCCGCGAAAAGGCGACTTCGAATATCTGCACCAATCAGGCACTCTGCGCGCTTGCGGCGACTGTTCATCTCACACTTCTCGGCAAAGAAGGCTTGCGCGAGATGGCGCATCAGAATCTCTCGAAGGCGCAGTTCGCCTTGGATCAACTGATGAAGATCCCCGGCGTGAAGCGCACTTTCACCGCGCCGTTCTTCAACGAGTTCACGATCGAGCTTCCGCGGTCGGCGCGGATGATCAACCACGATCTGTTGAAGGATAAGATCGTCGGCCCGCTGCCGCTCGGCCCGTCATATCCCGAACTGACCAAGCACGCGCTCGTTTGCGTTACGGAAACCACCACGCGCGCTGATATCGAAAAGCTGGCCAAAGGCATTGCACGCGCGTTGGAACAGCCGGTCCAATAAACAGGCGCAACACAAGAGACACGACAAGGACACAGTGAGTCACAAGATCAAGAAAGCGACGCGGCACACAAATCAGAACGAAGGGCTGATTTTCGAAAAGTCCTCGCCTGGAAAGCGCGCGTTCGAATTGCCTCCGCTCGACGTTCCGGCAGTAGATCCAGCAAAAGCTCTCGGCGGAAATCACCGCAGCAACGGCGTAGAAAACTTCCCCGAAGTCAGCGAAAT
>Ga0207109_1095_pt2 | contig 10618 bp, 7 predicted proteins | sample Alteio_BWMinHeat_73_FD_153584 | JGI IMG/M metagenome (GOLD analysis project Ga0207109, IMG submission 153584) | Enriched cells from forest soil in Barre Woods Harvard Forest LTER site, Petersham, Massachusetts, United States -... | ecosystem: Environmental > Terrestrial > Soil > Temperate forest >... | reverse complement strand
CTCGAGGTTGCTGTTCGCGCCGTATGGCCTTGGAGTGGCCAATTTTGCTCATTTCGTTCTCGACTTCGCGCAATTCGTTGTTTAGCGGATGATTGGAAACATCAGCGGCTGACAGGGGGGACATCGTCGCCCTCGGCGCCCGGGTGCGCAACGTCGGCAAGAAAGACGTCGCGATCGAGAACGACAAGTGGACTTCCAGGATAGGCCGCCCGTCGTGACCGATGCCGAAGGTAAGACGGTGCGTCTCGGCGGCTCGGCGGCTCCGACTATTTCGCTTCTCTGGCGCGCGTATCGAAAGAGGTGACCCCGGCGCCGGGGGTGCAAATCGACATTGCTAAGAAGAAACGTGCACTCAAGGCAGCACCTCCGAGTAACCAGGAAAAGCCGGGCGAGTCGAGCCTCGACGGAACGGGGAAATTCCTGACCCAGTATTAACAGCTTTTTCGCTATCAGCTTGGCTATGGCATCGTTCTCGGCAAACTCGTGATCGGGAAGCTGCAACACGAAGTCAATTCTGCGATCACGGGTAACGAACCGGCGTCCGGAGAGGAGCTGTCATCGATGCTGCGACAAGAGCCGGAGGTGGACGTTTCACCGGCCGGGGCAAGGAACTTGGCGGCGTGCTAGAGGGTTCCGCATTGTCCGCTGCCTTGACATTCCGAGAAACAAATCTTCCAAAAAGCCATTCTCGGCAACTATTACTGTTAGAGGGCAATGTTTTCGCCTCGGATGAGTATTCGAACCATGGCCGCCAATCAGTCGCGGAACGGTCTTTTGCAGCATTTGCGGAAGGTGGCCGCCGTGCACACCGACCGCGGGTTGTCGGATCGAGAATTGCTTGAGCGATTCGTGCGAGCGCGCGACGATTGCGCGTTTACCGTTTTGATTGAACGGCATGGCCCGATGGTGCTTGGCGTGTGTCAGCGGGCACTGCCGGATTTCCACGAAGCGGAGGACGCCTGCCAAGCCGCGTTTCTCGTCCTGGCGCGGAAGGCTGCTTCGATTCGGAGGAAAACATCGTTGAGCAGTTGGCTGCACGGAGTGGCTTGTCGGGTGGCCGCCAATCTGAAGCGAGCGCACGCGCGACGGAAGACCCGCGAACGTGCAGCCGGCGCAGCGGCGCCAAGGGATCCGGCCGCTGAGGTTACGTGGCGTGAAGTACAGACTGTCCTCGACGTCGAGTTGCAGCGGTTACCGGAGCGCTACCGCACGCCGGTCGTTCTCTGTCATCTCGAATGTATGACGCGCGATGAGGCGGCTCAACAGCTTGGGCTGTCGCCGACCACGCTGCACGGTCGCCTTCAATACGCGCGCGGCTTGTTGCGCGCTTCCTTGACCAAGAGAGGCCTGACGCTTCCAGCGGCGGTGTTCGCGGCCGCGCTCGGTGAAGGTGTAGCTCAGGCCGCACTCGCACCTACGTTTGTAGTGGCTTCCGCCAGGCTCGCGAGGCTGATCGCTTCGGGGCAAAGCCTGACGGAAAGCGCTGTCGCGAGCCGTGTCCTTGCCATGACTCAGGAGGTTGCCAAGACCATGTTCTTAACCAAATTGAAACTTGGCGCAATGGCCGTGCTGTGCACCGGTCTGTTCGCGGCCTTGATTAGTGGTTCATGGAGTTTGCTTGGCGCCCAAGACGGCAAGGAAGGGCCGCTGGCCGAACGTCGCGCTGCGGAAGAACGGGTGAACGCGACACCGCGGCAAATGGACGAACTGAAGCAGGAGGCCTTCACCGCATGGGGCCAGGAGTTCGAGACCATGCAAGTGGATTCGGGCCTCATTCCGGACCAGATAACCCGCAACGAAGGCGCGGAGACAACGAAAGGCCAGGACCCGGCGAAACCCCAGGCTCCCCTGGAAGACCTGAAGGTCACGCTGCCGCCTTCGATCAGCGGCGTTGTTAAGACCCCTGACGGTAAGCCGGCCGATAATGCCCGGGTCACCGTAGATCTCTTGAAACGTCTCGATGCGATGACCGGCGAGTATGATCGTTTTCGCCGCTGGCAAACAACCACGGACTATAAGGGAGCTTATCAGATTTCTACGAAGGGTCTCGACACAGTGCCGCCTAGCTGGGTTTTCGAGGTTTATGCCGATGCCAAGGACTCACCCAAAACGAGAGTAATATCCGTCCAGGTGAAAACCATAGCGAGGCAAAAGCGGTTCGACGACGTGACGTTCTTCGCCGGTGTCGCGGTCCGAGGCCGAATCCTCGATCCCGAAGGTCGGCCTGCTAAAGGCGTGTATCTCTATCAAGCCAGCATGATCGACAACAGCGAAGTGTGGTCGCCGAGCGCGGCTCCCGTTGCGGATGACGGCAGATTTCGTATCGTCCTTCCCAGCCAGTCGGACGGGAAAGTTGTGGCAGCCGAATTGATCGCAGTTTCCACCAACTGGGCGCCGAAACGCGTATCCCTCGGTACCGGTGCTGACGGCAATCTGGGGGACATCCGGTTGTCCAAGGGAACAGTGCTTGAAGGCCGTCTTGTCGATGAAAATGACAAGCCAATCGCTGAAGCCATTATCGCCGCGCGGAGCCACGATTATGGCCAGATTCGCAACCTGGGCAATCAATGGACCTTCGCAGCCAAGACAAACAAGGATGGTTCCTTCCGATTCGCCAGCCCGATCGCCGAAAAAATCAGTCTCTGGGCTGCCGACCGCGTCGAAGCGCACGGCGGCGGCGAAATTCAGCTACTCCGCTCGGGCTGCCCGGACGTTTTTGTGATCCCCCAGACGATCGACCTCGGCGGTAAAGCCCCGCCAAGCCTGAAGCTGATGCTCCGAGCCAACCCCACGGTCCGCATTCGTGGCACCGCGCGATGGGCCGACGGCAGGCCTGCGGCTGGGGTGCTCGTGCAATCGATATTGGTTCAGGGCGTGGAAGAAGCGGTCGTTCCAAGCCGCGACGTTTTCACGGATTCCAAGGGCAGGTACGAGCTTAAGGCCCCCAAGGGTATCGAGGGGTTCTCGATTACGGTCGGTGGCCGACTTGAACGCGGTGTTGAATATGTGCCGTATCCGGCCACAAATGAATTCGCGGGTCGGCAGACCATTGGAGGGATGAAGTTCGAGCGCCTTGATGAGTCAATTGATGGCATCGATTGGGAGCTCCGCGTGCACGGCGCACCGAGAACTCCAGAGCCCAAAGAAAGTTTGAATCCCGGCGAGGCCGAGCTCATGGATCTCGACCTCGCTTTGCGCGAAAAGATGGTCAGATTCCTGAAACTATCGGAGAAGGTGAAGACGGATAAGGAACAAATCGCTCTCTTGCACTTGGCGCCAAGCCATGATGATAAGCTTGTCAAGTCGCTCTTCGAATTGGAACAAAAACACCGCGGTCTTACGACTGGCTTGATGTCTTTGGAGTTTGTCATGCGGCTTGCCCAGAACGGGATGGATCCAGAGTCGCCAGCGGCGAAGGGACGAGACCGGGCCATCGCTATTTTGGCGGAAAACTATTTGGCACATGAGGACCTCGATCTCTGCCTGGAACAGCTGCGCGGCGGCACGCTCGCCCTCGGTTATGAAAAACTCTGCGCGGCCGCGCTGAAAAGGAGCCCTCACCCGCACGTTCGAGCCGCGGCGTTACTTCATTGGGCAACGCTGCTCAACGAAAGCGCCGGGCTAAAGACCCGCCTCCCCTCTATTTTTGCGCAGCTTGATCGGGAACCTGGCGAGATCAACGCGCTTACGAGAAGGCGGCTTCAAGAGCTAAAGCCACGCGTTGATGCCGTCGATGCTCCCAAGGTGCTTGAGCAGGCTGCGGCGCTGGCGCAGCGCGTCGTCGACGAGTATCCGAAGGTCGAGATGATTGCGCGAATTCCAGAGACTGGTTCGTTACTGGTGCGTCGCGTCGCTTCTGCCGAGGGCCAGGCGAAGACCTATGCAAGTCAGGCCGAGCTTTTGCTATTCGAACTGAAGCACCTCGGCATTGGCCGGGCTGCGCCTGATTTCGAGGGAGAGGATGCCGATAAACGAAAACTAAAACTCTCGGAACTGCGAGGCAAAGTCGTGGTGCTGATGTTCTCCGCAAACTGGTGCCTCCCGTGCAAGAATACCTATCCCACACTTCAGGATCTGCGGAAGAAGCACGCGGGCAAGCCTCTGGAAATCGTCACGGTCATGGCTGACACCGACGTCCGCACCGTGCGACAATCGCAGGGAAAGAAAGAAATCACCTGGCTGGCGCTGTGGGACGGGCCGAGCGGGCCGATTGCCACAAGCTGGAACGTACAGGCGTTTCCGACGATTTACGTCCTCGACGCCGGTGGTGTCATCCGCGCCCGCGATCTCGGTGCTATCGACCTTCCAGAGGTGGTCGGGAGACTCCTGAAGGAAACGTCAAAGTAGCGGCTTGCCTATTGGCGTCTTCCCTGCGCCGGCGTCTCTGGTGTAATCGACAATCGGCGCCGCACATCTACTCGTGGCCTGGGATAGCGGAGGCCGTTGGTCAACCTTTGCCCATAGCGTCGGCGTCAGCGCTAGCCAATACTGTACGGCGTGACTCCGGTGCCTCTGGCTGTTAGATTCATTCGGGCTGCCACGGGTGGGTGCTGCCTTCGCGATGTAACCGGACCCGGTGTCGCTGATCGGCAGTGCTCCCTCGCCGCTGCCCGGCCTTCATAAAAGGATTGGTGCCGAAATCACCTGGATGCTTGGCTGACTGGTAGCCTTGGCGTTAGGCGGTGGCGGCAGAAAACCCCAAACCAAAAGTGTCCGCTGTTCGTCTATATCTGGGTATTCACGCTCAATCGCTATGGAGGAAGCACGATGAAAAGGCGAATCGCTTTCCTTGCCGTAACGTCCCTTGCCGCAATCGCGTTGTGGGATGTGGGTCCCGCGTATGCGCTCTATACCGTCAGTTTCAAGGGAGAGTGGCCCGAAAGCTGGCCCAAGGAACTGGAGCCGCTGCGAAAGCAATCACGCACATTAGTTGGTCCAGTTGTGGAATATCGGCATTACGCCATTCCGTTCGCCAAACGGGAAGAGTTTGAGTCGGCATGGCCGCATCTCCTGAAGGTGAACAGCAAAGGTGCCGCTCTCCGTCTAGTGCGTGCTCCGAATTTCTTTCTTGGCGAGCATGCCAAAGCGGGTGTTGTCGTCCACTGTCCTCCCCTCGGTCAGGAAGGCACAACCTACCTTGAGCTGGTTGTTGATGGCGACATCGTTGATTTGAATCGCATTCCTCTACCAGCAGATACCCCGATTGTCGACGAGCGGTTCAAGGACAGGAAGAACAAATAGGTCTTGGAACAGGCCAAAGGGATCGCATTCGCTACCTCCCGGTCCCATTCCCGCGATCAACCACCCGCGCCGTGGCCCGGGACAAAGCGCGTTTGTGTCACACTTTTGCTCCGCCGTCAACACGTGTGCGAAGCCAATCGGGGTGACCGCTAAAATACTGCTTGAAAATGCCAAGCAAACTCGGGCCTTTCTTTTTAGCCATGCGGGTCTCCTCTCGGGTTGTCCATGGAAATGCACGCTTGACTTTCCATATGGCGAGTCCGACGAGGCAATCGACCGCAGGTCGCAATTTCGCTTCTCGAATGGCCAACAAATCTTCGACCGCCTGAATCGCAGTCAGGCGCTCGCCAGGAAGGCAGGGGACCAGGTCGATTTGGCAAAGTGAGACGTAAAGTCTCGCAGGACAAGAATGTGCAAGTGTTCGTGACGGATTCAGCTGGCTGACTAGGGCTTGAGCTGCTTCGTCCCTAATGCCATTCGAGCTTGCTGTTGTGGCTCGGCTGGCATTAACTCCACAATTCGCGGGACTTTACGGTGGCAGGCCGTTCGCAGCCGGCCCGGCTCCGAGTGCTCTATTTTGGGCTGGATTGGTACGGTTTGGTATAGAATCTCTACCATCTCTGCCATTATTGCCGACGCGCTAACAGCAGCAGAAATTCAAATGCGACCAAGTGGAAACGGGGAAAGCCGGTTTCCCGACAAGGTAGGACCACGACCGGTCGTCGGGTGGTGCGATCAAACAATTTGACCACTGACGCCGGCCCGTAGGGGGAGACGATGCGCAATGCCAGCTTGCGGGTCTCTCCTCGCGGCCTTGCTGGAATAGGCTCATCGCGCGCTAGAAGGGGATGTGCCTTCGACATAGCGCTAGTTTGCCGTCGCCTCGCAGGATCGCTATCTGATCGAGGGTGAACTCGGTGTGCCGGTGGGGATCGCCGAACGACGCCACCCCGCTTGCCCACCTGGCTACCGGATGGGATCACGGGCCAGGCGAAAGCCCAGGAAATTGACCCGGACATCCGGAGCGAGCCTGTTGCGATATGCCGCCCGGCAGTACACGGCGGGGTTACCCCAGTCGCCGCCACGGTAAACACGGGTAGAGCCCGCAGGATCGTACAAGTCGTCGCACCACTGCTCTACGTTGCCATGCATGTCGCACAAACCCAACTGGCTGGACGGGAACGCACCGACATGCGTCGGTCGCCCCAGGCACTTCCCCTTATTCCCCTGGCCAAAGGGAGGGTCACTGCGGAAATTAGAGTTGGCTCGATCCGATGACAAATCGTTGGTCGGTTTGTCGAAGTAGAAATGGTACGAACACTCTTTCTCAGATGTCGCACCTCCTCGACAGGCATATTCCCATTCCGCCTCGGTCGGAAGCCGGTACTGATACCCACGTCCGTGTTCTTTTTCATTCAGTTTCTTGATGAACTCCTGTACGTCGTTCCAGGAAACGGACTAGACGGGCAAGAGTTTCAATTCCTCATCCGAAATGCTTTTGACTTCGTTGCGACCTCCCCCAAAACGGCAAAACCAGCTCGGACTCTCGCCCATAACCGCCTGCCACTGCCACTGCGTCACGTCGTAGACCGCGATCTCGAAGTCCTCCAGAATCTCTGTTTTGACCCCCTTTTTGGGAGGCACCGCTGCGTCATCCCAGCCCATAAAGAATGTCCCCTTGGGCAGGCGAACGAACGGCCAAATCAAGTCATCGGTGCGCTCGTCAACGGCGTCGGGCGGCTCGCAGCCCTTGCGGCGCACGGTCGCCTCCCGTCCCGGCCGAAGGCGTTCCTGGTGCAGGTCGGACAACACTACGAGCCGGACTTGGGCGTCCGCCCCCATGCGGAGGCGGTCGCCCACATATAGAAGCGCCTGCGGGATCGCTCGTTGGTTGGGGTCCTTGGACGATTGCAGTTCCACGGCGCCGCGCGCTTCCAGGATCATCGCCAGGGGGGCGCTCTCCGTGATTTTTGCGTACACCCGGTCGATAGCCGCCTGCAACTCGGCTTGCAGCTCCGGCTGGTCTGCAAAATCCCTGCGGATGCGCTTCTCAGCGTCGTCCAGCATTTGGCGCGGCGTCAGGGCCGCCGTCTCTGTCCGGGCGTCGGCAAGTTCGAAGATTCTCACAAGGAAGTCGCGCGCCTTCTTCGCCTTGTCAGCTTCCTTTTGAGCTTTCTGTTCCTGGTCCAGCGCGACGGCCGAAAGGGCCGTCAGGCCGACCAGCGCGAGCAGCACAAAACCCAGCAGGGCCGCCAGGGCTGGCCGACGCTTTGCCCATTTGATCGCGCGCTCCACTCTGCCGACTTGCCGCGCCGTGATCGGCTCGCCCGCCTTGAAGTGACGCAGGTCGTCGGCCAGTGCCTCGGCGCTGGTGTAGCGCCGAGCCGGATCCTTGCTCAGGCACTTCAGGCAGATCGTTTCCAGGTCGCGAGGGACCTTCGGCGCCAGGCGCGACGGCTCTTCGTTCAGCACCTGGAGCAGAACGGCGTTCTGCGTCCCCTCGAACGGAGGCCGGCCCGCCAGGCACTCGTACAGCAGCGCCCCCAGGGCATACACGTCGGCCGCCGGCCCAATGTCACGGACCCTACCCGCCGCCTGCTCCGGCGCCATGTACGACGCCGTCCCCATGACCGCGCCAGAACTGCTAATCTCGCGTGCATCGGCATCGATGCGCTTGGCCAGGCCGAAGTCGGTGATCTTAGGTCTTCTCTCCACCCCGACGAGCAGCACGTTCCCGGGCTTCAGGTCGCGATGGACCACCCCGCGCAGGTGTGCGTATTGCATCGCGTGCGCCAACGTCTCGATTAACCCCGCCGCCTCCCGCGGGGACGGGCGCTGCCTTTTGAGTTGGTCATTGAGCGTACCGCCGTCGCAGAACTCCAGCGAGAAGAAAGGCTGGCCGCGCACCTCGCCCACCTCGTGCAGTTGCACGATATTCGGATGCTGTAAGCGAGCCACGGCTTCGGTTTCGATCTGGAAGCGCAGCCGGTCGATGGGGCTGGCGTGCTCAACGGACCGGATCATCTTGAGGGCAACGATTCGGTTGGCTTTGAGCTGGCGCGCCCGGTAGACAACACCCATGCCACCGCGGCCCATGACGCCCAAGACGTCGTAGCCGGGAATTTGCGGCAGCTCGGCGTGCGGTGGCGTGTTCGCGCCGGAACGTGGATGCGTTTCGAGCCCTGGCAGCACCGATCTGACCTGCGCGTCGATGAGCTGGAATTGCTGCCAACGCTGCCGGACTTCCGGCAGGAGCTCGGGAGAGTCACAGCACACTTCCTCCGGCGTCTTGCCTGAGTTGAGCATCTCCTCGATCATTCCGAGCATCCGGGGGTTGTCGGCCATAAGCGGTCCCTCCTCAAGGTGAGGGCGTGTCGCCCGGCGGCGTGGGTTCGCACGACGTGGCCGGGTGAAGGTCAGCCAATCGCTCCGCCAGCAGGACCCGGGCCCGGTTCAGGCGCCGCTGCACAGTCTTCTCAGAAACACCGACCACCGTGGCCGCCTCGGCGTGAGTCAAACCCTGAATGCCGACCAGATCGAATACCTCGCGCTCGTCCTCCGGGAGGCCCTCGATTACTTCCAGTATGCGCCGCCCATCCGGGCTAATGCCGGAGGCCGTGCTGGCCGGCGGGGCTACCACCACGGATTCCGCCAGCTCTGCGACGGCAGGCCGTTGATCCAGTCGGCGGGCCAAATCATTGAGCTGCCAGCGCATGTGTTGGTTGGCAAGTGCGAAAAACCGGCGCACCGTCGGGGGACGGGTCGTCCGCAAGGCCGTAAGCAACCCAGCAACGACGCCCCCGAGCAGCTCATCCGTCTCCATGTTTGTTGGAGGTCGTGTGAGCCGCGGGTAGCTCTTGTAAAGGAGCGTGGCACATAACAGGCGTAAGCGGCCGACCGCCCGTTCCAACAACTCTTGAACCAGCGGCTCGGAGGCGGTGTTCCCCGGCAAGGCGTCCAAGTAGCGCTGGATGATGACGGTGGTTTGTTCCGCGCTCATGGACAGGGCAACCAAAGATCATGGATGGTGCGGCCATTTTATCCAATTTGTTGTCCACCTGCTCCTCCCAGGAAAGGTGTGGGACAGAAAGCGGGCTTTTGCCCGACCAGATTGACCCATGAACACTGAGACAGGAGCAATAATCATGGCTTTCAACAAACCAATTCGCCGCATCGCCATCGTGGGCACAGGAGTGATCGGTGCAAGCTGGGCCGCCTACTATTTGTCACGTGGGTTCGACGTAGTAGCCACGGATCCGGCGCCGAACGCGGAAGAAAACCTTCGCAAGTACATCGAAAATGCATGGCCCCTGCTTGTCAAGGCTGGGCTCGCCGACGGCGCTTCCCGCGATCGGCTGAAGTTTACGGCGAGCATGAAGCAGGCGCTCTCCGAAGCTGACATCGTTCAAGAGAACGCGCCGGAACGACCCGACTTCAAAATCAGGCTGTTCGCCGAGATGGACCAGGCCGCGCCTGAGGACGCGATCATTGCATCGAGTTCCTCCGGCATCACCATGGATGTCATGCAATCGGCCTGCAAGCACCCCGAGCGTTGCGTGGTCGGTCACCCTTTCAATCCTCCCCACATCGTTCCCTTGGTCGAAGTGGTCGGCGGGGCGAAAACCTCCGAAGAGACAATCGAGCGGGCTATCGCGTTCTACGCGTCGATTGGCAAAAAGCCGATCCGGCTGCACAAGGCCATCCCGGGCCACGCAGCCAATCGCCTGCAAGCCGCACTCTATAAGGAAATGCTGTTTCTGATTCAGCAGGGAGTGCTCGATGTGGCGGATACGGACATCGCCGTGTCCTATGGACCTGGGCTGCGATGGGGGGTAATGGGCCAGAGCCTGCAATGGCATCTGGGAGGCGGCGCCGGTGGCATCCATCACTTTATGGATCACCTAATGGGTGGTCTTGAGGGCTTGATGAAAAGTCTTGAAATGCCCAACGTCACACCGGCGCTCAAGCAGACCATCATCGACGGCGTGGTAACGGAGTCGCGCGGCCAGTCGGTTGAGCAGCTTGCAGACGAAGAGAACAACGTGATGCTGGGTCTCCTGGGGCTTCGCGCCAAGGCGGCCAAAACAATTCCGTGAAGCACTCGTGAAATCGGTCAACCGAGAAGGGCAAGGATTCTGTAACGAACACCAATACTTTTTGAGGAGATTTGAAAGATGAACGCCACACTCACGAATTCAGCGGACACGCTGAACAAGAAAGACTGTCTGGTCCGCCGCATTTTCTTCCTCGATCTGGCGGGCGGCCGCGTGTTGTCTGCCAATCCCGACGGCTCCGATCTGAAAACGATCGTCGTTGAAGGCAGAAAGTTCCCGGACGGGTTAGCGATCGACGTCGCCGCGGGACATATCTACTGGAC
>Ga0207109_1259_pt1 | contig 10684 bp, 7 predicted proteins | sample Alteio_BWMinHeat_73_FD_153584 | JGI IMG/M metagenome (GOLD analysis project Ga0207109, IMG submission 153584) | Enriched cells from forest soil in Barre Woods Harvard Forest LTER site, Petersham, Massachusetts, United States -... | ecosystem: Environmental > Terrestrial > Soil > Temperate forest >... | reverse complement strand
GCAGCGAAATCGCGCTGCGCTGCACGGTGATCTCGACGTTGGGCGCGATCTCGACATCGGCATAGGCATCGGAAAGTTTGGAAATCTTGCCGACGATACCGCCGGCAGTCACGACTTCATCGCCCTTCTGCAGCGCCTGGAGCATCGCCTTGGTTTCTTTGGCGCGCTTCTGCTGCGGACGAATCAGGAGGAAGTAGAAAACGACGACGATGGCGATCATCGGCAGAAACGTCATGATGTCGCCGCCGGGCGAGGCGCCGGTAGCCTGAGCATGGGCGAGGCTGATGAACACGGGTTATTCCTCCTTGCGGCTGGCTGCGCGCCTTAGGCGGCGGCAAATCGAGCCAATGCGCGGGTGCGTGGGTTGCCGAATGCGGAAAGCCGTTTATTCTACCACGCGCGCGCGGTCGCTCCGGAACGCCTGCACATAGGCAGGCAGTGCATCGGCGGCGATGGCCTGGCGCAGTTCCGCCAGGAGCGTGAGGTAGTAGTGCAGGTTATGGTGCGTGTTGAGGCGCGCCCCTAGGATTTCGTTGGCGCGCTGCAGGTGATGCAGGTAGGCGCGACTGAAATTCCGGCAGGTGTAGCACGCACAGCTCGCATCGAGGGGCGCGGTATCGACACGATGGCGGGCATTGCGGATCTTGACATCACCGTGGCGCGTGAACAGCCAGCCATTGCGGGCGTTGCGCGTGGGAAGCACGCAGTCGAACATGTCGATACCGTTCTGCACGGCCTCGACGATATCCTCAGGAGTCCCGACGCCCATGAGGTAGCGCGGACGCTCCGCAGGCAGTCGCGGCGCGATGTGGGATTCGATGCGGCGCATTTCGTCCTTCGGTTCCCCGACCGACAGGCCGCCGATTGCGTAGCCGTCGAAACCCATGCGGGAGAGCTCCCCCAAGGACGTCTCGCGCAGGTCCTCGAACATGCCGCCTTGCACGATCCCGAACAGCGCGTTGCGATTATCGCCGTGCGCCGCCTTGGACCGCGCCGCCCAGCGCAGCGAAAGCTGCATCGACGCTGCCACTTCGTCGCGCGATCCGGGGTAGGGCGTGCATTCGTCCAAAACCATTGCGACGTCGGCGTCGAAGCTGCGCTGGATTTGCATCGACAGCTCCGGCGTCAGTTGGAGCCGGTCCCCGTCGACTGGCGAGGCGAATGCGACGCCCTCCTCGAACACCTTGCGGAGCGGGCCCAGACTGAAAACCTGGAAGCCGCCCGAATCGGTGAGGATCGGGTGCGGCCAACCCATGAAGCGGTGCAGGCCGCCGTGGGCCGCAACGACCTCCAACCCGGGGCGCAGCCACAGGTGGAACGTGTTGCCGAGCACGATCTGCGCACCGAGTGCCTCGAGCTCGTTTGGCGCCATCGCTTTGACCGTGCCATAGGTGCCGACCGGCATGAAAACCGGTGTTTCCACGGTACCGTGGGTGAGGGCGAGCCGGCCGCGCCGTGCATCGCCGCAACGCGCAATGACTTCGAATTGCATCGGTCGATTGTAGCAGCGGCACGAGGGTTACTTCCCAGGGCCCGGATCGGGAGTGCGCTCGAGCAGCATCGCGTCGCCGTAGCTGAAAAAGCGGTAGCGTTCGCGGATGGCGTGCGCGTAGGCGGCGCGGATGGGCTCGAGGCCGGCGAAAGCCGATACCAGTATCAGCAATGTCGTGCGTGGCAAGTGAAAGTTGGTCAGCAACCGGTCGACGACGCGAAAGCGGAAGCCGGGAGTGATGAAGAGCTCGGTCTCGGCGGGGCCGGCGCGCAAGCTTCCCGACATCGCCGCCGATTCCAGCGCCCGCAGAGATGTCGTGCCGACCGCGATGACGGACCGCCCCGCGGCACGCGCTTGGTCGATGGCGGCGATCGTGGTCCCGGGTATGGCGAAGCGCTCGCTGTGCATGCGATGCTGCGCGAGTTCGTCGACGTCGATGGGTTGGAAGGTGCCGGCTCCTATATGCAGCGTGACATAGGCGGATGCAATGCCGCGATCGCGCAAGCGCTCGAGTAGCGGCTGATCGAAATGCAGTCCCGCCGTCGGTGCCGCGACCGCGCCGGGATGGCGCGCATACACCGTTTGATAGCGCTCGCTATCGGAGGTCTGGGCAGCCCGCGTAATGTAGGGCGGCAGCGGGACCTCGCCATAACGATCGAGATAGACCTCGAACGGGACGTCGGCGTCGAGCCGCATGCGAAAGAACCGGCCATCGCGCTCGAGCACCGTGGCTTGGGCACCGCCTTCGAGGAGCACGCTGTCGCCAGGCCGAGGAGGGTGGCTGGCGGCGAGTTGCAGCCATGCTTCAGCGGGAGCCAGGATGCGCTCGAGCAGCAGCTCGACTTTGCCTCCGCTTCGCTTGCGACCATGAAGACGCGAGCGGATGACCTTGGTATCGTTGAAGATCAGGAGGTCGCCGGGCGTCAACAACGCCGGCAGATCCGAGAACGCGCGGTCGTCGAGCCTCGCCTCGCCGACATGCAGGAGGCGGCTTGCCGAACGCGAAGCCGCGGGCATCTGCGCGATAAGCTCGGGCGGAAGGGCGTAATCGAAATCGGACAGGTGATACGGCGGGTGGCCAGGCATCGTGCGCATCGGCTCAAGCGGCGTGTTTGTTGGGCGCGGCCGTTTCCACGATAATGCCGACTTCACCTCGCGCGGGCAACGTCCGGCCTCCCGCCGCACCCTGCGCTTCGCGAGCCGGGATGGCGGAATTGGTAGACGCGCTGGACTCAAAATCCAGTTCTGGCAACAGAGTGAGGGTTCGATTCCCTCTCCCGGCACCACGAGTTAGTTCGTTAACGTCCGTGAACGTCCGACTTTTCTCGGTTTTCCCTATGAAATGTTAGCGAAGCATGTCCAGAGGCGTCCAGGGAGGTTGACTGGATGCGGGGGCATTTTGGGGGCATAATTGGGGGCACATTTTTGACCCAAGCGGGGAGATGCCCCCACATGCTTACCGCCGTAGAAGTTCGCAACGCCAAGCCCAGAGGAAAGCCCTACAAGCTGTTTGACGGCGCAGGTTTGTATCTTGAAGTTACGCCGAACGGCGCGCGTTATTGGCGGCTAAAGTACAGATTCGGAGGGAAGGAGAAACGTCTTGCGCTCGGAGTCTATCCGCGCGTGTCGATCGCGGAAGCGCGCGAACGTCGCGACACTGCACACCGTCTGCTACGTGATGGAGGCGATCCAAGCGCAGTGAAACAAGCTGCTAAGCGCGAGGCGAAGCTCTCTGAAGGTAACGCATTTCGCATTGTCGCGGAGGAGTGGATCTCCAAGCAGCGCAGTCGATGGGACCCAAAGCATGCCGAGGCCGTTGCGCATTCCCTTGAGCTGAATATTTTCCCCGAGCTTGGGAACCGCCCGATCGAGGAGATTGAAGCCCCTGAGTTGCGCGCGGCCCTTCAGAAAATCGAGAGCAGGGGTGCGCATGAAGTTCGCCAGCGCGTTCAGCAGCGTGTTGGTGCCGTGTTTCGCTACGGCATTGCAACCGGGCAGTGCCTACGGAATCCTGCGCCGGACTTGCGCGGGTCATTTACCTCACCGCGAGTGCGACACCATTCGGCGCTGACCGAAAAGGAACTACCAGAGTTTTTGGCAAGACTCGATGCTTACAACGGACAACCCGTAACCAAGTTCGCGCTGCGACTTCTGCTTCTAACATTTGTCCGTACAGGAGAATTGCGCGCTGCCGAATGGGTAGAGTTTGACGAGGATTCTGCGGAGTGGCGAATTCCCGCGGAGCGGATGAAGATGCGAGACGTGCACATCGTTCCTTTGTCCCGCCAAGCGCTCCTGGTTCTGAAAGACCTCAAGCCGCTGACAGGAGTGGGCCGCTTCGTATTTCCGCATTGGACAAATCCAGCGAGATGCATGAGTGAGAATACGATTCTGGGGGCACTGTATCGGATGGGCTACCACGGTCGAGCTACTGGCCATGGCTTCCGAGCGACGGCGAGCACGATCCTCAACGAGATGGGGTTCGCGCCAGACTGTATCGAGCGTCAGCTCGCCCATGCGGAGCGCAACAAAGTGCGTGCGGCATACAACCACGCCCAATACCTTCCAGAGCGCCGACGGATGATGCAGCGATGGGCTGACACCCTCGACCGACTCGCTGTCGGAAAACCAGTCGCGAAGCTGCGCCGTGTGGTCTAAGACATGAAATGGCCTGACGCGCCCGACTCCGACGGTGCCTATGCCATTTCTCCGCGACGACAACGTCGGCTAGTGTATTGATCCCCACGCACAGAGCCGATCTGCCGGCCGGCCCTGAGGCGAGAGGGCCACGACATGCTCATTGACGCCGATCCTCGTCCCATCAGGGCGGCGCCCCGTGCCCTTCCGTTTAAGCGACGACGTGGTTGTCGGGAAGCGATTCATGATCTAGCCCGTCGCCACTTTGGATGCGGAGAGAACACTTGATTCATAGTATCCATGCTTACCAGAGCTGGGATGGTGGCCAGAATCCCAAGTTCGACAGAGTTTCCGGACAGTTGTTAGACCTGAAGAACAAGGATGACCCACGATACCAAGCTGCGTGCTTGCGATTTGCCGGCGAGATCTTGGGTTACGCCGTTACGAACAAACTCGTCACTGATCCGAAAAATACGATAGGCTGTTGCGTTCCATCATCGGACCCACAAAAGCAATCTGATGGGCTTGCGCAGGTCCTAGGGCAGCTAGTTTCGCATGGGTTATTCGCGAGCGCAGCGGCGGGCCTTCTTTTGCGACACACGAAAATCTCTAAACTTGCCTATGGTGGTGATCGCAGTATCTCCGTTCATCGCAATTCGATTTGCATTGCACGCAGGCCCGAGATTCGTGGCAAGGCAATCTTTCTCCTGGATGATATTACGACGAGCGGAAATAGCCTTCTCGCATGCGAAGCAATGTTGCTTGAGGCCGGCGTGACGGTCGTGATTTGCATGGCGATTGGGAAGACTGCAAATGACTGAGGTCTCTAACACCGCCCTCGCCCGTAGCGCGCTCACGCTACTCGGGGCTACAAAGCTGAGTTCGGCGGTCGCGCGCACTATATTACCGGCTATTCGTGACAACGTCCGCGACTTCGATGATTTTGTAGCCGTCGTTCGGACTCAGCTGCCAAACTTTCCTGTCCCAACGCGTGCCGACTGGTCACGTGCTACATCTCAGTTGCAGAAGCATGTAGACGAGCATATCTCCGTTATACCCTTTGGCGATGCTCGCTACCCGCCATACCTAGCGACACTAGCCGACGCACCAACATTGCTCTTCGCAAAAGGTGATGTGTCTTGTCTGTCACGTCTGCCCGGCGTCGCCATTGTAGGAACTCGTGAGGCGTCCGAGGCCGGGATAAAAATTGCCGAACGGATCGCAGAGCGATTGTCCTCTCGTGGCTGGTCGGTTGTTAGCGGCTTGGCGCTGGGTATCGATGCGGCAGCGCATCGCGGAGCGCTAGTGGGGGGCGCACCGACGATCGCGGTTTTAGCGCACGGACTAGAGAAGGCAAACCCGCCGCGAAATGCGGAACTCGGTCAACGGATACTAGACGCCGGGGGATTGTGGGTGTCTGAGCATCCGCTTGGCAGGCATCCTAAACCTCAGTATTTTGTTGATCGGAATCGCATCCAAATCGGTTTGTCAGCTGGCTCCATCATCGTCGAAGGTCAAGAACGAAGTGGAACTATAACCCAGGCGCAATTTTGCGTACGAGAAGGACGGCCATTGTTCGCGGTCATTCCGCAGACCCCAGACAATCGGCTCGGCTTGATTGATGCCGGGCCGACGATGCTAGTAAGGAAATTTGGCGCTGTCCCCGTGCGTTCGGCAGCTGATTACGTGAAGGTCGAGGAAATTCTGGCTTTGTCGCGGTCGAAGCTGCAGGGCCACACATCATCCAACATCGCCCACACAATGCCACTGGCGAACAAGGTGTGATAGCTTCAACGAAGGAGCTTGTTGCCACTTCAGGTCACATCCACAGTTAATGTGAAACTTTCGACGCGTGGTTGCACAACGTTGGACAGAGGGGGTTGGTGCCCGCGCTGCGTCGAGCCACAGGGCCGGCGGTTTAGTCCGAACGAAGAGGGCAACGAATAACGGAATGAAACGAGTAGATGTCACCAAAGAGTTCTCGACGTGTGTCCGTTCGATCGGAGGAACAGTCTTAGATGATGTGCTCGAGTCGCCCGATTTCAAGAATGCAGATTACTGGTTCGCTGAGTTCGAAGTAGTGGCGGAGTTCAAGTGCATGTCATACGATCTTGCGAAAGATGCGCGCTTTACGAAGCGTGCCATCGAGCTCTATAGATCGTGGGTTATTCGGGGGTTGGTACCAAAGCCAAAATCAGACAGATTGGTTTTTAGCACAACGACCTTGCCTGCAGCGTGCTCGGGGGAGCTGTTAGATCTGTTGAAAAGAAAATTTGAGTCTAACGTGATGAGTCGTGCTAATCGGCAGATCAAGGAAACGAAGCAATACTTGAACCGCCCCTTAGCGAAGGGGCTATTGATCGTCGCTAACGATGCCAATTCGCTATGCCCACCGGGCGTATTTGCGCATCTTGTGGCGCGCCTCGCGAAACGACAGCATTCCAGTATCAACTCTGTAATTTTCTTCTCCGCCAACTTCCCGGCTCATATGGATGGGATGCGGAACCGGGTGACGTTCTGGGTCGACGGCATCCTGCGGGACCGCGAGCCAGTTCCAGAAACGTTAAGGGTCGCTCTGCAAAACGCCTGGTCCGCGCAATATTCTAAGGTTGCCGGAGGGCCCATCCCAGTGTTCGAATGGGAAAGCGACATGAGCTCGCTCGACTCAATCCAGTTTAACGCCTAACGATCCGGTCCGTGCCGCGCCGGAGCTTGAGACGGCGGCGCTAAACAAGAACATCGCATGCGCGCGAACCGAAACACCGTCGTGCTTCAGGGTCCGTTGGCGTTTCGTATGCAACGTCTCGCCGCTGCGGATCAAGGCGCGTTTGGGCTGCAGTTCACTACGATGCCGGCCGTTGCTGCTCGCTTAGCCGGTGGCTTCCTCCGCCCCGTACACTCCGAGGACCTCGAGTCAGCACTCCAAATGGCGTTGAAGGCAGGTGGGTTCGCGGAGATTGAGCCCTTGGCTGCGCTGCCGGGAATGGCCCGAGCAGCCGCGCGAACGCTGAGAAGAACGTGGGATGCGGACGTGGACCTGGAAGCATTCCGCTCACCGCGCCTTGCGGACCTCGCGTTGCTGGAACGACGCGTGCGCGAATGCTTACCGCCGGCTGTCAGGCTTCCTCGTGATCTGCGGCAGCTCGCACTGGGTCGCCTTCAGCATGCGAAAAACGTCGTCGGCGAGCTGCTACTCGATCGCCTTCTGTCGGTGCCACTCATCTGGCAGCCGCTGATTCGATCACTGAGTGAAGTGATCCCGGTGCAATGGATCGAGCCCGGCACGGCTGACACCAAATGGTTCACTGGGCAGATCATCGCGGCGCCGCCTCGCATGCCATCTGCGCCGCGGGTCATGTCCTGCGCCAATCCGCGCTCTGAAGTGATTGAATCGTTGCGATGGACGCGACAGCTACTCGCTTCCGGGAAAGTTCGCCCTCAAGAGATCGCCATCTGTGCGGCAACAACGGATGAGTGGGATGAGCATGTACTCGCGCTGGCTAAAGGCGCGGCCTTACCCATACACCTTTCCGATGGGCTTCCAGCCCTGTCGACACGCGAAGGTCAAGCGTGTGCGTCGTTGGCCGATGTGCTTCTGAACGGGCTCAGTCAGGATCGAGTGCGGCGCCTTTTTGGTCACGCGATCGGCCAGAGTCGGATGCTAAAGGAGTTGCGACATTGGCGACGCGCGCTCCTGAATGCCGCAGTTCGTCGCGCACCAGACGCCGGCGTATCAACGATCGTTGAAAATGCTCTGGAGCTTCTGTCGCGCGGTATCTTGGTCGCGCATGAAGCAGGCGAGGAGCTCCTTGACCCGAGCGCACGGCTCCTGTGGCAACGTGCACTCAAGAGTGCCCCTGCCGAAGCGCTGGGACTGTCTCTGCAAGCGTTGCGATTGACCGATGCATCCGAAGCCGGAGCGTCAGTCGTCTGGTGTCCGGCAGCGCATCTCGTGGGCGCTCCCCGTCCCTATGTATGGCTTCTGGGTCTAACAAGTGGCACGTGGCCCGGTCGGCCGCGAGAAGATCCGTTGCTGCCTGAGCAACTCGTACCGAAGTACCTCCTCGATCCCGATCCGATCGGCAACCAGCAGCGCCGCGCTTTCGAGCTGATTCGCGGGCAAGCATCCGGCGGCTGCCTGATCTCGCGCAGTCGGCGCAGCGCGCAGGGCGGACTCCTGCCGATCAGCCCATTGCTTGCAAAGCTGGGACCTGCAAAGGCGCTCAAGCGCGGGCGTATTCCACAGCACGCCTTCAGCGAGACGGACCGGCTCCTCGCGCGCCCGCAAGATGCCGCCGCATCGCCGCGGATTCGTTCAGCGATGAGCTGCTGGTCGGATTGGTCTGCCGCGAAGGTGAGCGAGCATGATGGACGTGTTCGCGCGCATCACCCCGTCATTGACAGCGCGCTGCGCCGGCCGCAATCGGCAACTTCCCTTGGCCGCCTGTTGCGCAATCCGCTCTCGTTCGTATGGCGATATGCCCTCGGATGGCAGGCGCCAGCGCTCGTCGAGGAGCCCCTTTCCATCGACGCGCGCGCGTGGGGCGAACTGGTGCATGAACTGCTTCGGCGAACGGTGAACCAGTTGGAGCCAGATCCTGGCTACACGCGCGCAGACGCAGCCATGCTGCGCAACGCGTTGCACATCGCTGGCTTACAGGTGCGCGACGAGTGGCCGCTCGAACGACCCGTTCCACCCCTCCTGCTGTGGCAGCACACACTGGCTAGCGCGGAGGAGCTCGCATTCAGAGCCTTAAGGGTCGATACAACATTCAGCCCGGGCACCCGATGCTGGACGGAAGTGCCTTTCGGAAGCCGTGAGGCCGCGCCTGGCAATTGGCCGTGGGACACCACGACTTTGGTCATCGTTCCGGGTACGTCGGTTTCGTTGCACGGCTCGATCGATCGTCTGGACCTCAATGCACCGGGAACCTCCGTCCGCGTGACCGACTACAAGACCGGCCCTGAGCCACCGCACGCCGAGCAGATCATCGTGAGCGGCGGAGCGTCCCTCCAGCGGGTAATCTATGCAATCGCGGCCCAGCAACTCTTGCCAGACGTTCGTCGCGTGGTCGCAAGGCTATTCTATCTTGGCGAGGAGACACCGCGCTCCCGTGAACTACCAAACGTTGACCAGGCGATGCAGGAGGTAAGCGGCTATATCCGGCAGGCGTGGGCATTGCTTGACGCAGGGACGGCGCTGCCCGGACTGGTGCGCGAACAATACGATGACGATCGCATCGCCCTGCCAGCGGATACCGAGAAGTATCTTCGAATCAAAAATGGCCCGTTTCGCCGCGACTTCGGCACATACGCCCGCATTTGGCATGCGCCATGACCGACATCGCAGACAAAGCGGCGCGGCTGCGTGCACTCACAGATCTTGACGCAACTCTGCTCGTCGAGGCGGCCGCCGGCACGGGGAAGACTGCCCTGATTGCCGGCCGATTGACGATGCTGCTCGCGAGCGGCTGCGCGCCATCATCGCTTGCAGCGATCACGTTCACCGAAGCAGCCGCAAGCGAGCTATCAGAACGTGTGCATCGGTATGTCGACATGTCGCTCGGTGGTCAAATACCCCGACCCCTCAGGGACGCGGTGCCGACGGGCCTGTCCGAGACGCAACACAGCCAGCTGTCAGCGGCACGCGAAACGCTTGAGGAGCTCACAGCGACTACCATTCATGGGTTCTGCCAGACGCTCATCCACAGCTACGCGGTGGAGGCTGACATTGATCCTGGCGCACAGGTAATTGATGAGACTTATGCCGAAATCGCCTTTGACACGGTCTTCGATCAATGGCTGCGCCGTCGTCTGACACCGAACGTGACCAAAGACGATCCGATCGCAGTGCTATCGAAACAGGATCCGACGCACGTCGTCTCGGAGATAAGAAGGCTGGCTCGGTTTCGGCGAACACACCGCAGCGCCCGCCCTCTTCCATCTGATCTCGGCGGTCGACCCGACGTCGATCTGGTCGAGGCCGTACGCGAGTTCAAAATTTGGCGCTCATCCGTTCCGCCGGAGCCGGGCACTGACGCACTGCTTGCCGACCTTGAAGTCCTCGCCGCGTTCTATCAGGACCGGTTCAAGACTGAGCCCAGCTTTGAGGTGCTGTGGACACTCGCACATCCTCCACATATACCCAGCATGCGCAAGGACGCCTATGACTTGAAGCCACCGCAACTCAAAGGCGCCTGGCGGAAGGTTGCGGGCGAAAGCGAAGGCGCGCGACTGCACGATGGAGCCCTTGCGCATTTCGGGCGGGTGGATGTCTGCTACCGCGCCCTGCTTGGGAGGATAGCCACTGCACTCGTCTGCACATTGTCGACTCAGCTGGACGAAGTGCTCGAGGCTTACGCACAATTCAAGCGCAAGGCCGCCGTACTCGACTTCGATGACTTGCTCTATCGCGCGCGCGATCTAGTCAAGGGGCACGAGAACGTGCGCACAGCTCTGGGACAGCGTTTCTCGCGAATCTTGGTGGACGAGTTCCAGGATACCGATCCCGTTCAAGCAGAGATTCTCTTTCGCATCGCGGCGGCTGATGCTGCG
>Ga0207109_1258_pt1 | contig 10714 bp, 9 predicted proteins | sample Alteio_BWMinHeat_73_FD_153584 | JGI IMG/M metagenome (GOLD analysis project Ga0207109, IMG submission 153584) | Enriched cells from forest soil in Barre Woods Harvard Forest LTER site, Petersham, Massachusetts, United States -... | ecosystem: Environmental > Terrestrial > Soil > Temperate forest >... | reverse complement strand
TCAACCGGCCGCTGACGTTCGGCCGTCTCACGCAGATCGTCGGCAACGAACTGCTGCTTGGATTTGGGATCTGGTGCGTTTACTACGGCGTCATGGAAGGGATTTGGGGGTCGTCGCCGGGCAAGTTGATGATGCGGCTCCGCGTAAGCCCGGCGGGCGGAGTCGAGCCGCCAGGCATCCCGCGCGCCTTGCTTCGGAGCATCGTCAGTTTCGCGTTGATTGATTTGGGGCCATTGCTGGCGACGATCGTCGCCTTGATCACCTCGAACTCGATAGTCGCCGAAAAGCCGATTGCAATCGCTGGATGGGTTCGGGCGACCACGCTGCTGATCCATCCGTTGGGATACATTCTCGGCGTCGGCTTGATGTGCGGAACGATGCGCAAGCGAAGCGGCTATCGTGGGCTGCACGAACTTGCCAGCGGCACGCGCGTGCTCGAACTACCTCCGCGGCAACGGCGACGGCGACGCTTCGCGGACATTCCGTTCACGCTCCATTTGACTGAACCGGAGGGGATGCCGAAACGTGTGGGGCATTTCGACGTGCTTGGGGCTGTCCGCTGGCACGAAGAAGACCGCTCGCTGGTCGGCGTGGACCCGTCGTTGAATCGCCACGTTTGGATCACGATGAAGCGGCGTCCGCCGGACGAAGCAGAGCGCCGTCGCCAGCGGATCACGCGGCCAACGCGCATTCGCTGGCTGGCGAGTGGTGAGCATGATGGCTGGAATTGGGAGGCGTACCTTGCTCCGGTCGGCGTCCCGCTGCCGACCGTTGTAGCGCGGGAACATCGGCTATCGTGGGCCGACTCAGCCCCTATTCTCGGACAGCTTGCCAACGAGCTTTCGGCGGCGTGCAACGATGGTTCTGTTCCCGAATTGGTCTCGCCGCACCAAGTCTGGATCGATGAGGGAGGTCGAATCCAGGTTCTTGGCACGCCATTGACAGGCGATGAGACGACGGTGACCAGTCCCGACGTGTCGCGCCAGACCAATGAAAGCGGCGAGCAACGTTCGCTGCGGTTGTTGCGGGATGTGACGATCCTTTTGCTGGAGGGCAAGCAGGCGTCTCCCGAGCGGCGGGGTCGCTTCCACGCGCCGATACCCCTGTACGCATCCGAATGTCTCAATCGACTTTTTCCGGGCGTGAGCGCGTACCGGTCGCCGCGCGAAATGCGCGACGAACTTCGGCGCATTTCGGATCGACCCACCGAGGTCATTCATTCGCGCCGAGTCGGGCATCTGGCCACCCTGGCCATGCTGATGATCGTCTCGGTCGGCATCCTGGTTGGCATCGCCACGGCCATGCCGCTTTTCGTAGACTTGGTCACCGTGCCGAGCGAGCGGGAGCTTGTCAACGATCTGGAGCAGGTCCGAGATCTCGACCTCGCGGTGGCGTTGGTCCAGCCGGACGTGGGAATGCGCTTGACTGGATTGGCGGTTTACGCCGAGGACTTCAAACTCGGTCAGCGGCTGACCGAGCAGATTGAGCTCGACATGCAACGGCGAGATGCGCGGGTCGAATTGATGTCGGCGCCAATCCGGAATCAACTCCGTTTGGCGGAGTCGCGCGTGGATGCCTCGCCGCCGAACCGACTGCTGGTCCGCGATGTCCGAGCAGACGTCAGGACAGTGCTCGATCGCCCGTTCCCCATTGCTGCGGCGTTCTTTGCTCTTCTAGTGAGTTGTTTGTTCGCAGGGCCGGCCGTGTGGATCGTCTGGGCCTTCCTGACGCGCGGCGGACTGAGCTTTCGGTTCTTCGGCCTGGAGCTGATCCGCGACGATGGCCGGAAGGCGGCGCGTTGGCAATGCCTGCTGCGGGCGATGGTCTTCTGGTCCCCGCTCCTGGTCCTTTGGGGCTCGTCGATCGGGTTGGATCATTATTACTGGTCGCACTGGCATGATCGAGGATTCCGCGAGTCGTTCGAATGGATGACTGATTTGTCGTGGTTGGCATGGTGGTTGGCGGCCGCCACGCTCGGGGCCTACTTCATCATGGCTGTCTGGAAGCCGATGCGCTCGTGGCACGACCGGATCGCCGGCACCTGGCTCATGCCGCGTTCATGAGCCGCGCAAGGGAACTATCGGATTCCACGCCGCGTCAATATGTTGAGACTATCCTTCGGTCTGACACGCCTCGCAAGCGCTCACGAAGCGATTGACGTGAACGCGAGTGCAGCGGAACTAACCGCCCATTGCGGCGTTAAATCTGGTAAATCAGCATTTCTCTTGAAAAAGGGCCTCCCATGACCAAATTTCTTACCCTGGCGGTTGCCGGCCTGCTCTTGGTTGCCGCGCCTTTATTGGCCGGCAAGGCCGACGACGCCGCGCGGTACACCGAGGACCTCAAGACCAGCAAGGACTTGAAGGTCCGCATCATCGCAGCCCAGGAGATCGGCAAGCTGGCCGAAGTTCGCAAGACCTATGGCAAGGAAGCGGTTCCTTATCTCCTTGAAGCTTGCCAGGACAAAGATCCCGGACTTCGCGCGGCGGCGGCCGAGGCGCTCGGCAAGTCGTACACCGGCGACGACGACAAAGCCGTCACTTTGTTGACGAATTTGATGAAGGACGACGGGGAGATGAAGGTGCGGATCGGAGCGATTCGCGGCCTCGGCGCCATGGGCCCGAAGGCCAAAGCCGCTCTCCCGACGATGAAGGAAATGATGGGCAAAGAAGACAAGAAGTCACCGCTGCGGCGTCCGTTGCAGGAATCGATCAACACCATCATGGAACGGGCCAAAAAGTAGTTGCTCGCAGAAATTCTTGTTAGCCGGGCGCGCAAGCGACGGAATCTCGACCTGTAGGTTCCGTCGCTTGTGCTTTATTTCTGCCAAATCGTCGTGGCCAACATTCCGTCGCTGGCGCTTCCGGCTAACAAGAAAAGTTGGCCGTGATTGTCAGAAGTTTTGCTTGACCCAATTTCGCAGGCGAGTCCAGATGTGTGGCGGCTGGGCGTGAACGGGCTTGTGAGCCAGGAATCGGGCAAGGTCGTCCGCGAGAGCGGCGGCACTTGTGAAGCGCTCCACGGGCGACTTTTCGAGACACTTCAAGCAGATCAATTCGAGAGAGCGCGGAACGGCCTGAGATACCTGGCTCGGCGGTCGCGGCTTTTTGAAGCGCACGGCGTCGAGTACGTGGACGAGGGCTTCGCCGCGAAATGGCGGCTGGCCGGTCAGTAGTTCGTACAGAATGCAACCAAGCGCGTACACATCCGCGGCCGGGCCAAGTTCGCGAGTCTTCCCTTCGGCTTGCTCCGGGGCCATGTAGTCGGGCGTGCCCAGGACGGTGCCCGATTGCGTGAGGCTGGTGTCGTCGTCGAGCCGCTTGGACAGGCCGAAGTCGCTGATCTTGGGAGTCCCATCGTCGGCCAGCAGCACGTTGGAGGGTTTCAGGTCGCGATGAATGATGTTGTGCTCGTGCGCGTAATGCATGGCTTCGGCGAGTTTGCGCACGTATTCCGCAGCATCGAATGGAGAACACGGCTGAACGCGAATCCGTTTGGCGAGGCTGCCGCCGCCGACATATTCCATCGCGAGACAAAGCTGGTTATCGTGATCGACAAGATCGAATAGCTGAACGATAAAGGGATGCTGCAAGCGGGCGATCGCGTCGGCCTCGTGCCGAAGGCGCGCCCGGCCGCGCGCGTTCGCATGGGGGCTGAGCATTTTCAGGGCGACGAGGCGGTTCAGGCGAATGTCGCGGGCTTTGTAGACGACACCCATGCCGCCGCGGCCGACTTCTTCGATGATTTCGTAGCCGGGAAGAAATGGCCAGCCGGAGTCATTATCCTCATCGATCAAATTATCTTTAGCCGAAGGATTGAGTTGGAGTTTTTCGAATTGCAACTTCAACCAGTCGCGCTCGGAAGGAAATCGAAGGCTCAATTCGTCGAGGTTGAAATCGCCGCCGAGCTCGCGCCGGAGGCGCAGTTCGCCGAGGATTAGCTCGCGCACCCCGTCGGGCTGGCTCTTGAGTTCGGGATAATGTTCGAGATAGGCCTCGACCGAAACGCGCTGCCCCTGTTGCCAGCGCAGGCGCTGGTCGCCGCGCAGCATCTTCGTCAGGTCATCAGTGGAAGCGGCGTTGTCGTTCGGGGCGTCGTCCATGATCGCGGACAAGTTAGGTTAACCGGCCGATTTCAGCAACAGCGATTGCCGTTGTTCAGGCGATTCCGGGTGCGAGCATAACGCGGCTTCGGCGCCCGGTTCGGAAGTCCGAATCGTCTTCGTGAATGTCTTGGCGACCCGAAGGTGAAGTTTATTGCCCAGGAGCAAGCCGAACGCGAGGGCCGCGACCGTCAGGACGATGCCGCCGGCTTGCATTGTCTCTTCAATCCCGACCGTCTCTGCGAGCCAGCCCGCGGCGACTCCGCCCAGCGGCACCATGCCCATGAATGTCAGGGCATACAAACTCAGGATGCGCCCGCGAAGGTTGTCGGCCGTGATGGATTGCAAGAGCATGTTCGAGGTCGTCAGCGTCATGACGATTGACAGTCCGACGAGGAACACAAGTCCGAGCGCAATCGGGACCGAGTGCACGTTCGAGAGACCGAGGATCGCGAGACCGGCAACGACTGGAAGGACCCAGATCAAGCGCACCATGCCTAAGATGCTGTGACGCGAAGCGAGGAAAAGCGCGCCGGTCAATGCTCCAAGCCCCGAGGCGGAAAACATCCAACCGTTCAGCGCGGCGTTACCGTGCAATACTTTCAATGAGAGCGCGGGAAGCAACACGTTGTACGGCACCGCCAGGAAACAGATCAGCGTGACGAGCAGCAGGATCGAACGGATTGGCATCGAGCCGGCGGCATAGCGCACGCCGTCGCGCAGGCCGCCCCAAGTCGAGTGATGACGGGCCGGCTGGGCAACGAATTTGAGCCGCATCGCCGCCAAGGCGACCAGCACCGCGAGAAAGCTCGCCGCATTGACCGCAAAACAACTGCCGGCGCCCATCAGCGCGAAAAACCAGCCGCCAATCGCCGGACCAATCAACTTCGTGACGTTGAAGATCGACGAATTCAGGGCAATGGCATTGCCGAGGTCCTCGCGGCTGTCGACGATTTCGTTCAGCATCGCCTGGCGCGCCGTGACGTCAAAGGCGTTGACGAGGCTCAGGCCGACGTTCAGCGCGAGGATTTCCCACAGTTGAATAGCATCAAAGATGACCAGTACGGCCAGGAGCGTGGCCTGAAGCATCGCCAGCGATTGCGTTACCAACAGCAGCCGGCGCTTATTGACGCGATCCGCGACGACTCCCGCGATCGGTGTGGCAAACACCGCGGGGAATTGTCCGGCGAACGCCACCCATCCCAGCAGGTTTTCGGATCGGTTGTAGCGCTCGTAGACGTAGAGCGGAAGGGCGAAGATTTGGATCTGAGTGCCGATCAGCGACAAGCCTTGACCGGTGAAGAACAAGCGGAAATTTCGGTGTGCAAAACTGCGCAAAATCGATCGAACAGGCATTTCGCATTGTCCCGACGGAAAAAATCCACGGCATCAGGTTTGGCACGTGCAGCGTACCGTACTCGTCTCGATGCCGCAGCCGGATTATAACAGCCGGGCCAGGATCAGCAACGCGGGATTTCTTCGCGCGGAGGTCAGCCCATGCGTTTCATCGCGAGCGGCGTCGCCTTAATGATAATTGTCGGTGCGGCGCGTGCCGACGACATCCCCGGAGGCTTGACGACGAAGGAAATCGCGGACGGGTGGATCAAGCTCTTCGACGGCGAGACGACGTTCGGATGGTCGGTCGATGGACCGGCCAAAGTAGAAAATGGCGTTCTGATTATTGGCGGCGACAAACCGGCGACGTTGAAGACGACGAACCGGTTCGGCAGCTTCGAATTTCGCGTGATCGAGCGCACGAAGGGCGGCGGCAGCAAGATCAAGTGGTACAACGCGGCACTGCCGATCGAAGAATCGTCGCAATGGACGAAAGCCGCCGGTGAACTGAATGGACCGGGCTCGACCGAGATCACCCTGAGCGTGCCCACAGGCGCAACCGTGGAGATTCGCGAGTTTGCATTTCATCCGAAGGAGATGAAACCGCTCTTCAACGGCATGGATCTGACGGGCTGGAAGCAATTCAAGGGCGATCCGAAGCGCGAGAAGTCGGAATTCTCGGTCGATAAGGACGGCTTGCTCCGATTGAAAAACGGCCCGGGCGATTTGCAGACCGAAAAGCAATTCGACGACTTCATCCTGCAAATCGAATGCATCAGCAACGGCATCAATTGCAATAGCGGCGTCTTCTTCCGCTGTCTTCCGGGCCAGTATCAGCAGGGATATGAAGCGCAGATCCACAACGGTTACAAAGACGGCGATCGCACGAAGCCGGTCGATTTCGGCACCGGCGCGATCTATCGCCGTCAGCCCGCGCGAAAAGTCGTGTCCAACGACTACGAATGGTTCACGATGACCGTCCTGGCCCAGGGCAATCACATTTGCACTTGGGTCAACGGCTATCAAACGACGGACTTCGTCGACCAGCGTTCGTCGGCCGAGAACGCGCGCAATGGCAGCAAGACCGGCCGCGGCGCCATCAGCCTTCAAGGCCACGACGCCACCACTGACTTGAGCTTTAGAAATATCAAGATCGCGGAATGGAAAAAGGTTAAGATGCCGCAGCACAACAAGTAATGGCGAACCGAGTAAATGGTGCGCTAATTGCCAAGTACGTCGCATTTCTTCGGCAAAAATCGGCGCGGCTACATCTTGCTCTCGTTTGCTCTCGTTCCCAAACTCTGTTTGGGAACGCAGTCTCAGAAACTCTGTTTCGCGTCTACAACCCTCTCCATGACCCTGACGCTGCGACCATGCGGGCCAACCGGGACTGGTGGAGGTGATTTGCGATTGGCGCTGAGCGGTGCGATGGATGGTTCAGGAAACGGAGTTTCCGGAGAGTGCGTTCCCAAACAGAGTTTGGGAACGAGGGAAGACGACTGACAACCGAGCACGTTAGAAGAGGCCTCGATTGACCGGGACGTACTGCTCGCGGTCGCACTTCTCGCAACGCACCAAAGCGGTTCTGGGAGCATGAAAGCCAGCGACTTTGACCGCTGACTTGACTCGCTTGGCCCTGGCATCCTTCTTCTGTCGGTGGCCGCAATTTCCGCACGCGAACGAGATTTGCACGATTGGCATGTTTCGACTCCCGGACGGGATCGCGAGCCTGTTCGCAGGCTCGACCAAAGCCTATCGCATGATTCATAGAAAGGCAAAGCCGCTAATAGTCCTGCGGGGCACGTTCTTGAGCTACCCTTGCCCTTTGCCCTTGCCCTCGCACTTTCCGAAACTCTGTTTCGCGTCTACAACCCTCCCAAGACCCGGACGCGACTATGCGGGCCAACCGGGACTGGTGGAGGTGATTTGCGATTGGCGCTGAGCGGTGCGATGGATGGTTCAGGAAACGGAGTTTTGGGGAGAGTGCGTTCCCAAACGGAGTTTGGGAACGAGGGAAGTATCCTGGCCCTATCCCGCGCGGCTCGGCGACACTCGACCGGCCGCAAGCAGCCGCCGGCAGGCATCGAAGAGTACGAGCGGTTGCGCGCCGGCACCGATTTTCGGGCGGCAGTTGCAGCCTTGCGGAGAGCCGGTCACTCGGTCAACGAGTAACTGCCATGACCACCAACGAGTGCGTTTGGCTCCGCCCGGTTCAGCCATGCGACCTTCCACGCATGTTCGACCTGCAACTTGACCCGGAATCGAACCGCATGGCGGTCATGATCCCACGAACCCTTGAGGCGTTCAACGCTCATTGGGCGAAGGCGCTGGACGATCCGGGAATCACCACCAGAGCCGTTCTCGTCGGCGAAGCGCTCGTCGGGTACATCTCCTCATTCCCGATGGACGGCCAGGATCACGTCGGGTACTGGATCGACCGGGCGTATTGGGGCATGGGCATCGCCAGCCGGGCGCTAGCCCTGTTGCTCCAGGAATTCGCCAAACGTCCGCTGGTCGCCAGCGCCGCTACCAGTAACGGAGCGTCCCTCCGGGTACTCCAGAAATGCGGCTTCGTCATCGAGCAGGTTCGCCTCTCGTCCGCCAGCGAGCGATATCCGGAGTGCGAGGAAGCCGTCCTTGTGCTGCGGTAAGCGCCGGAGTCATTTCGGCGACACTTCGTAAATTCAGGTGAAGTGGGCTTTGCACATTAAGGATCGAAAGCCACTCTCGCGCCCTTTGCTCTTGCTCTCGTTCCCAAACTCTGTTTGGGAACGCACTCCCCGAAACTCTGTTTCGCGTCTACAACCCTACCCATGACACGGACGCGCTACCGCATCTACCACGACGACTACCCACATTTCATGACGACTCCCCTGTATGGGAGGAGGGCAGCAAACCCAAGCAGATCAGCAACGACGAGATGATGGACCAGAAGTTCGTAATTGTCTGGTGAAGTGACGCCTTGAGCCGTCGGGTACACGCGTCGGTTCTAACGCGCCGATGACGCCAAGCTAGCTTGGAAGCGCGTAAGCGTCCCCGGGAGCGGAACGCCGAGGGCGTGGCCCGCTGGCTGGCCCAGGACTGGCCGCGGATTCAAAAAAAGCGGCCGCCGAGCGCGCCCATCTCGTCCTGATTGATGAGTCGGGACTTTTCCTCAACCCGTTGTTGGTTGGACGGATGCGTCAGAGACTCGCAGGGCTTGAATCCGCAGGGTCGGAGCCTTTAGCGACCCCGTCGAGGACAGGCCGAAGGCGACTCCCAAATGATTTCGAAAAAATCTTTGGTTTCATGTCGATTCGCTTCAGTGCCGTTCGACAATAAGTTACCGAACATCAACTGAGGAGGATCGATATGCGGTTTATCAGCGTTTTCACACACGGACCATCCCAGCCCCAACCCACAAAGGCCGAGGTAGCATCAATGGTCGCGTTCATTCAAGAGGCCATGAAGGCAGGGTGGTTGCTCGAATGCGAAGGCGTGAACGACGACATTACCGGCGTTCGCGTGCACAAGGATTCGGGTGGCAAAGTCACGGTTACTGACGGCCCTTTCACCGAGACAAAAGAGATTATCGGCGGCTACGTCCTCCTCAGCGCTGCAAGCAAGGCAGAAGCCGTCGAATACACGCGGCGTCTCCTCGACCACGCCCACATGGGAACATGGGATATTTACCAGCTCTACGACATGGGAAAATAAAAGAGGGCTTGGTCCACAGCATCGATCGTATGGTGACTCGCGGCCAGCCCAGCCCCGAAGGGGGAACGCCCATCATCTGAACCGTCCCAAGGCGCCGTCGCCCAGCGACCGGTCTACTTTAAAGGCAAAGCCTGCCCCAAGGTATCGGCTGAGGGATGTCACATGTTCGGTTTTTTCAAGAAGAAGCAGGCAGACTCACTCGATCGCCCGGTGGGAAAAGGCGACCCGATCATCAGCGCGCTTTTGCTAGAAGGAACGTCGTTCCCAGTTGATGATTTCCTGAAGCAAGCGGCCAAGACGCGGATCGCGGGTAAATCCATCTCGAACATCAATCCCGGCGACGGCAACGTGTTCAGTTTCGATGTTGCGGACGATTTCGTCGCATTGGCCATCATGCCAGCGCCCTATCCGGATTTGGCAGGCCCGATCGCCACCACGTGGATGTGGCCGGAAAAGCCGTCCATCGAAAACGTCAAAAAGCATCGCTCGCATCTCCTCATCACCGTGACGGGCGGGTCCGGCGACCCAGTCCGGCGACGGCTGGTACTTACTGCAGTCACATCACTCGCGGCCAAGCAGCCCGGTGTCACGGCCGTCTACTGGCCGGAGGCCAGCCTGGTCTTGTTTCCGCCAATCTTCACGAGCATGGCCGACGATTTAACATCGCCCGAAGCCCCGCCGCTTTATTTGTGGGTTGATCTGCGCGCGTTTCGGAACGGCGACGGTACGACGGGGATGTTTACAGTGGGCCTGGCGCCGCTTGGGCTGATGGAGATCGAGATTCCGCGAATTGAAATGCCGGTCTGCCGCGATGCAGATGCTAGAGTAGACGTGGGTAGTGGTTTAGTTTGCCGCCGTGGCACGGGGAGTGACGATGCCGACCGACGACTTCCAGACCGACCCATCGCAACCACCGGTGCCGCCGCGTGCCGGGCCGTTCGGCCGGTGGCCGGCCTGGGTCGTGAATGTCCTTGGGTGGGTGCTGGGATTGGCGATCTTCATGGTGATGCTGTTCATCATTTTGAGCGTCCTGTTCTGGCTGTTTGGGCCGAAGACGATTGGCACCCCAGCCACCCCGCCGTGACAAACGATTTCGCCTTTTTCTTGAAGAGTCCGAGCACTGGGAGCAGTACCACGGCGCCAGATTACTGGCTGGAAACCGCCTTGTGACACGTCAACCAGGAGCGGCGAGTTCCCGCCGCCCGTAATAGAAGGATGCCTCGGCGACGTTGCGATTGCGACAGAAAGCGCTGATCGACAAGCCGCTCGCCTTCCAGTCTGAAAAATCGCTCGCCAATGCTGTTCCCGTGCCGATCGGCGACCCTGAATGCACGCCATGATGAAGCCTCCTGAAAAAAGGAAAAGCTCCATCGCACTCGACCAGGCAACAAGGGTTTTGGCCGAACGCTTACCGAAGTTCGACTACATTCATGACAATCCGGTCAAGCGCGGCTACGTCGATGATCCGGTCCATTGGCGTTATTCCAGCGCCCGCGACTATGCCGGCCAACCGGGACTGGTGAAGGTGATTACCGATTGGCGGTGAGCAGTGCGATGCGATGTACGGGTTGGGAAACGGAG
>Ga0207109_1257_pt1 | contig 10752 bp, 9 predicted proteins | sample Alteio_BWMinHeat_73_FD_153584 | JGI IMG/M metagenome (GOLD analysis project Ga0207109, IMG submission 153584) | Enriched cells from forest soil in Barre Woods Harvard Forest LTER site, Petersham, Massachusetts, United States -... | ecosystem: Environmental > Terrestrial > Soil > Temperate forest >... | reverse complement strand
ACCGTCTCGTCCAGGCCCAGAAGCCGAGGTTGGACATAAACACATCGGCAACCGAGGGCATGTCGCTGCGCTGGCAGCCGTCTCGGCACCCGCGCTTGGCCATCGACGCCGGCTAGATGCGGGAGTTGATTGGGCGCTACACTCGAGGAGTGATGCCGCACCCTTCCTGGAACGAGAGCTACGCAGCGGGAGAGCTTCCCTGGGATACGGGCGAGCCAGAGCCGCTGCTCGTTGAGTTCGTCACTTCGGGTCGCGTTCAGCCCACCCTGACACTCGAGATCGGCGCGGGAACGGGGACGAATTCCCCCTTTGGCTGGCGGAGCGCGGCTTCGACGTACTTGGCATCGATATCGCCCCGCTTGCGGTCGAACGAGCCAACGCCAAATTGGAAGGTCGCCGTCTCAGTTGCCGTTTCACCACCTCGGACTTTCTGGCCGCCTCCCCGCACAGGGGGCCGTTCCAGTTCATTTTCGACCGCGGCTGCTTCCATGTCTTCGATGAACCCGAGGAGCGCTCGCGCTTTTCCGCGCGGGTCGCGGCGGGACTCGCGCCCGGAGGCCTGTGGCTGAGCCTCGTCGGCTCGACCGAAGGTCTGCCACGCGAGGTCGGTCCCCCGCGCCGCTCGGCACGGGAGGTCATTCTGGCCGTCGAACCAGCGCTCGAAATTGTCGAACTCCGTACCGCCGAGTTCCGCAGCCACGGTGCCAAGGCGTGGTTCTGCCTGGCGCGCCGGCGTAATTAGAGCAGTGGCTAATGCGGGATGTTTCGCTGAGTCGGAACACTGGGGCCACGCTCACAATCCGGGAACTTGAGGCGTCCCAAACAGAGCAACACTGGCAATACACAGGCTTCGCTCTCAATTTGTGACCTCAAGTCTTAGCAGTTTCAGGTCCGACCACCCTCGAAACGTGCCCAGGCGATTGGCGTCGAGGTAACACTTTCTGACAGAAGGGGCTGAAGGATTGAGCGAGAGCACGCTCTCTTGACGAGCCGCGTATTTCCAAATATAGTTCATAATGAACGATTCATAGTGAATAATGAGAAATGGTCGTATTGAAACTGCAACGGCTGCCGAGACCATCGATATGGCGGATCAGATAAGAGCTCTCTGCTCCGTCATTACGAAGTTCGCCCGCGCAGATCTCGAGTCGCACCTGAAGAACCATGATTCCGGCATCAGTTCGATCGAGCATGGTGTCCTCCGTCATCTCTCTCACGGGGTTACCTCGATGGCCGAGATCAGCCGACTGATGGGAGTGGCGCCTTCGACCCTTGTGTACGTGGTGGACGGTCTGACGAAGAAGAAGCTCGTGAAGCGTGGCAAGGACCCGAAGGATCGGCGCCGCGGGCCCCTGCAACTTGAAAAGAGGGGGGCCGAACTGTTCGCCCGGTTCTCGAAGATGGATGCCGGCAGCTTGCTGGTCAGAAGCCTGGAGAGCATGCGGGAATCCAGGCGCCGCGAGTTGCTGGCTCTCCTGAATGAATTGCTGAACGGCCTCAACGATTCAGAACGGCTTTACCTCCGTGCTAGATCAGAAGACATTGAAGGGCCAATATCAACTTCGGCGAATGGACCTAGCGCACGAACGGGGAAGGCGAGGAGATAAAGCAGTGAACCGCGCTCAATGGGTGCTGATGACGACGTTCGCAGCCACCTTCTATGGCGTCGGCAATATTTGGATGACGCAGTTTGGCTGGCGGCTGTGGAGCTATGTTGCCCCAAGTGACTTTGGCGCATATCACAACGCTTGGTGGGCCATGATCAAGCCCGTCGTCTTCCCGGTCGCGGCTCTGGCATTTTTCGGAGCCATTGCGCTGATTTGGTGGCGGCCCACAGGAGTGACTGCGATGCCTGTTTGGCTGAATTTGGGATTGCAGGTCCTGATCTACGCTCTGACGGCAGCCTTCTGGGGCCGTTGGCAAGCCGAAACCCATTTCGCTCGACTGCCGGACGGCGCACTCGACCCGATGTATCTGCGCTCAATGACAACGCACTGGATTCGCGCGACCCTGATTACCCTCAGTGGGTTCGTCGTGTTTTGGATGGTTGTTCAGGACCTGTCGAGCAACCTGAAAAGAGTGCCATAGAGTTGTCGCACGAAGTGAGCCCAATTGCGCCTGCGGCCTTGAAAATTGCTCGGCTCCTTCAGTTACGCTTCTTTGCGGCGTTGTGGAGATCCGCTCATGAGGAACGCCTTGCTCCGGTAACGATCGAGGTGTACCTGGCTCAACGCTGATTCCATCTAGCATCATCAAAAAAGATGATCGAACGCTGTGTCCGCCAAAATTGTGACCTACATCCAATCGCAGGGCGCCACTGCTCGGCGCCGCTCTTGGCTAACTCACTAAAACCAACCATGCCCCGTTGTGTCGCTGTACGGGAATCGCGCGGCTATCGAAAGTAAGGTGATAGCGACCGTCTGGTAGGTCTTGTGGCGCCTCACAGATCATCACGAGAGCATATTCATACCCCTTACTGCTGGGCGCGGAAACTTCACATGCTGAGACCTTACATTCAGCCTCGTGCTCCATGCCCTTGAGGTATCCAGATAGAGTAACGTGCCGATGTTCAGACTCCATTCCCGCCTCCGAACCATGCGCATGGATGCCGTTGTTCGCGCGAAGGGCAGAGCCGAAGCTCTGCCCCCACGATCCGTTTAGATGCCTCTGCCTCCTCTTTGGCTCTCGTTTTTGCGACACGATGCTACAACACTGTCGGGAACTTAACATGTCTAGATGGACTGAGCAGTCTGCAGGGCACGGCTCAGCAACCGAAATCAATCAGTACTGATCTCTAGTGGGTGGGTGGCGCACTCGGTGGAAGCCTGGCGATTGCTGAAGTTGGCGCGGGGCTTCCGTGGCGGTAGGTAGAGCGGAAGCAAAATGGAGATTAACGGTCATTGCGCTCTGCATCTCTGACCTGGGGAGTCGGAAGCGGATCAAAAGGGCGATACCGGGATGCCTCCCAGAAAGCGACGAAGATGCAAACTGAACTCAGGATGAGCAGTAACAGGACTGCACTGATGATCTCGACGCGCTTCCATCGAATCTCTTGGATTCGTCTTCTGCTGCCTTTGTCGAAACTGATGACCCGGGACACTCTGGCCTCCCTTCAGAGCGGGGACCGGGACAGGGATGCTGCCTGCCCCGATCGCAAGCGATTTGAAAGAAGGTCCGGCTAGAAATGAAAACCAACTTCAGCAGTGAGAGCGCGAGGCGTCACATAATGTGTTCCGCTGAAAGTTGAGAGGAAGTTGTAGAGTGCATATTTGTTCCCGACGTTGACGGCGGTGAGGCGGAGACTCCATTTCCGCTTGTCACCGTTGAAGAGGTTGTCATCGCCAATTGAGGCGTCGAACAGACTTCGCGGCGCAATGCGAGGCGGGTTCTTGTCGTCGTCCTCGGTGTTGGGCGCCGGGATGCTGATCAGGCTGGAAGTGAACTGCGAGGCAAGGCAGGTTGCGGGCAGGGCCGTGGTCAGTGTGGCTTTCACCCCGTTACATGCGAAACCAGCCTCGAACTCCTGATCGGCGGTCAGCCCGCTCAGATCGACCGCAGGTTGTCCGTTCAGTGTGGTCGAGCCACAAAGCGTATTTGCACCGATGGCGTTATAGCATGGGGTTGCGCCCGCGACAAGTCCGCTGTCGTAGCGCCAGTTGAATCCTACCCAGGGGCTACGTCGGCCCGGGATCTGGTACTGAACGTGGGTGGTCTGGTTGAACTTCTCGTCATGATCGATGCGGAACGGGAGCCCTGGCGCTCCCACTGTTGCACCCGCTCCTGCAGCCTGCGGCGGGAAAAAGCGAGCCGCAACAGAGGACATCACAACAAACGCCGACAAGCGATGATAGTTCGGTACATCGGCGCGGAGCGAAAATCCAGGAATCTTGGAGTTGTGCCAGTCGATGGGGAAGAAGATTGGTGTATTGCCAAAGATGCTGAAATCGAAAGCATTGTGAGTGTACTTCCAGATGTAATCGCCGCTAAACACGAAGTTCTTACCGAAGGCCTGTTGCAATCCGGCATGGAACTCGTTGCGGAAACCAGGTTGCAGTGTTCCGGCAACGCCTGGAGTGCACGCCAGCAGGGGAGCAAGGACGTCGTTCAGACATCCTGCGCTCGATAGCACCAGATTCTCGTTGAAAGGAGTCTCGAGCGTTCGAGCATAAGAAACACGCAAAACGGTGTTGGTTTGCTTGATATTGTAGGCTGCGCCCACGCGAGGTTCCGGCTGCCGCGTGACCGTCAGACCGTTGTACAGGTCCCCGCGGATGCCCAGGTTGAAAACCCAGTTCCCGGCCTTGATCTGGTCCTGAACGTAGAGGGCCAACTCCTTGATATCGGCATGGCCAAAGTAGTGATAGAGCGAGCCGCTTCGCGTAAGGTCGTACGGCAATAAAATGGGGTTGAAGCTGCCTCCATTGGAAGGATCGTTTGAGACCAGGCCGGCTGCCCCGCATTGCGCCGGATCGGTGAACCCGGGTTGCGGATTCCCATTGCCATCGACGCATGGTGAATTGAACGTCGCATTGACCAGGCCGAGATCGTCATGCTCGCGAAGGAAGGTATGTTGATATATTGTTCCGGCTTTGATGCTATTTATCCCCTTCTGGATCGTCAGCTCTGCATGGACGCCCGCATTCAGCAGCGAACGCTGTTGAGAAACCGACTCATTCTGGATAGGGCCCAGGTCGGCGAGAGGGTTGACGCTCGGATAGTAGTTGTACCCGTCCCGGCGCACATAACCACCTACGTTTAGGACGGAGTTCGTGCTGAGAATACGCGTATACGTCGGAGCAATGTCAAACGTGCCGATCTTGGAGCGCTGATCGGTATTCCCGACGACGCCGAAGACAGGGCTGGGACCGGATCCCCCACTCAGCACATTCGAGACGTTGAGTTGGTCATAGGTGTTCGGATTTTCGAACCAGGAGCGCGAGTAGTTTAGGTTGGTATGAACCGAATCGGCGGCCGAAATCTGATAGTCCACCCGGTCGAACACGTTTTGTTCATTTCCCTTGTCGTGGAAAACCTTGAACTCGGGGGGATCGAGAAAGCGACCGGTGTTCAGGCCGTCGAGCTCGAAGAAATTACCCCAATTCTTGCCGCCGTATCCGAGATCGACCGAACCTGTTGCCGTTCCGAATGAGCCGAAGGAAGTCGTCACGTTGCCGACGGGTTTGGTCAAGCCCATCCCGGATCGGGTTGTCACGTTGATGACGAGGCTTGTCTTTCCTCCATACTCAGCCGGCGGCGCGCCATCGATCACCTCCAGGGACTGGACGGCGTTCGAAGGCAATTGATTGGAAAAGACCTTGCTCTGCTGATCCGTGATCGGCTGGCCGTCCACAGAGAAGGAGTTCGAAGCATGGTCCCCCAACCCATGGAAGAGGCCGTTCGAGTCGGCGGCGACTCCGGGCGACGCCAGCGTGACGAGGGAACTCAAAGTAGAGGACGCACTTTCGAGCGGCAGTTTATCGAATAATCCACGGTCCACATCAGTGTGCGCGGTGGGATCGTCTTCAATGAGATCCGCTCCGCCCTCTACCGTGACCGTGTTCGAGGCCACTCCAATCTTTAGGTGAATATTCGAGTTCACGGGAACGACCGACTCGACATTCACATCTCCGGCAAAAGTCGCGAAACCATCCTTGAAGACGGTGATGTGGTAGGGGTTGAATGGAAGGTTCGGAAAATGGAATTGGCCGGAATTGTCAGTCGTTGACGTTCTGGAGTAGGCGCTGACTGGATTCTGGATCGATACAGACGCGCCTGGAATCACGGCTCCCGACGGATCGCTCACGGTGCCGTTGATAGAGCCGGAGTTGGATTGAGCTTGCAGGCTGGAGAATGCCGTTGACGATCCAAGAACGAATACGCAAAAGAGAATACTGCGCACGGATGGGCGCATGGACGAAACCTCCTGAAAACCGCTTGTCTTCGAGTGCACTGCCTAAGAGTTTTTCCGAATGGGGAATGAGCGGCTGCGACGGCCAAGTAGCTTATCCCTGATGGAAGAGCAACTTAGCAGCGAACGGCCACTCCATTTGAAATCGGAAAGGTTGTGCGACTTTTAAGCGGCGTGATCGGGCGGAGGTCTGTCCCAGTGCGAGTAAGGAAAGATATGCTCGCGGGTTTGCCGTTCAAGGGGGACCACGACCCGAAGCACAGGAACGGAGATTTCCTGAACGCAAGGCACGACCGCGGGTCTAGCGATGTTATGGGCGCTCTGGCAAAGTGCGCAATCCTGATGTGCAAGACCGTCCAAATGGACGTGAGTGAGCTGGATTGTGGTGCAAAAGAGCAGAAGGACAGCGATGACGGCAACGAACAGAAAACGCATCCGCGCGTTCTGTGCCCGAAATTTGCCGACTCCCCGCATAATTACAGTCAATATATCTCAGCGTACTGAATCTGCCAATTCACATTGTTCATGACGACTGGCGATCAAAACGCATCAATCGGACCTGTCCCAGATGAACTGCGAAGGTTAGGCTGTTGCGCTAGAAATGGAAGGGTGAGACTGTTTCCCCTACTACTAGCGCTCTGGTCCCTGGCTGCATGGAGCCAGGCAAATCGTGGGGAACTGCGGTTCAGCATAGCCGATCCTTCCGGCGCCGGGCTGCACGCCCGGATCGGGCTGGATTCGCGGGCGAACCAGTTCCATGAGTTGCGCGAGACGGATGCCACTGGACACCTGACGGTCGCGATGATCCCATTCGGCGTTCACGACGTCACAGTGGAACAAAGCGGGTTCACCGCTTACCACACCACCATCGACGTACATTCGGCCATTCCACAGGACCAGCATCTCCGGCTGATGCTAGAGGGCGTGAGAAGCGCGATTCGAGTCAGTGATCAGAGCACTCTCATCGATCTCTACTCCGAATCGACCGCTAACCAGATCGGGTCTGAGCAGATCGAAAATCGGCTGTCCTCGCTGCCTGGGCGGTCGGTCCAGGACCTGGTGGTCTCCCAGCCTGGCTGGCTCTACGAGGGCAACGCCGTCCTGCATCCCCGCGGATCCGAGTATCAGACCCAGTTTGTCGTTGACGGGATTCCGTTAATGGACAACCGGTCGCCCAGTTTCGGCCCGGAGATCGAAGCTGATGACCTCGAATCCATGAGCATCTTCACGGCCGGATTTCCTGCCGAGTATGGCCGCAAGATGGGTGGCGTGGTGGAACTGAACACCCGCAGGCAAGCCGATCCGGGGCTGCACGGCGATCTGGTCATCGCCGGCGGCAGCTATGACACTCTCTCCGGCTACGCTCGTCTGCAGGAGTCGCGCAAGAACGACGCCGTGACAATTTCCGCTTCCGGATCGCAAACGGACCACTTCCTTAATCCGGTAGTTCCGCAGAACTACACCAATACCGGAACCAGAGCCAACTTCGCCGCGACCTATGAACGCAACCTCGGCAGCAGCGACAGGTTCACGATAGGTGCGCGGCGCGAGTTTTCGCGTTATCTGATTCCCAACGAGCTCATCCAGCAGCAAGCCGGGCAGGTGCAGAATGGAGGAAACTTCGAGACTCTCGGAACAGTTCGCTTTCAGCACATCGTTTCGCCCGACAGCCTGATCCTTTTGTCGGCGATGGTGCGCGCGAACACCAATGACTTGGAATCCAACCGTAACCCGATCCCAATCGCCGCCTTCCTGCACAACGGATTCAGAGAGGGCTATTTCAAGGGCACTTACTCCTTGCATCATGGACGCCATGAATTCAAGACGGGCTTGGAATCGGATGCAGCATTTCTCCACGAAAACTTCCGATACACCATCACCGATCCGGAACAGTTCGATCCGGGCACTCAACCAACCCTCAGCTTTGCCGATCAGCGGCCTGATCTCGAGCAATCCGCATTCATCGAAGACCTCCTAAGGATGGAGAACTGGACCGCCAGCCTCGGCCTGCGCTGTGACCACTATCAGCTTCTGTTGAACAGGCAGGCTCTGAGTCCGCGCATCACCTTCGGCCGTGCATTTCCCGGCGAAAACCTCGTGCTTCATGCGTCGTACGATCGAGTGTTTCAGACTCCCTCGTTCGATAACATACTGATCTCGGGCTCGCCGCTGATCAGCGCAATCGACAGCGACTTTCTGCGCCTGCCGGTCGAGCCCTCCAGTGGAAACGATTTCGAACTGGGAGTGACGAAGGGACTCGCCGACCGCGTGCGTTTCGATGCGTCGGTCTACTGGCGACTCGCGCGGAACGCCGCAGATGACGATCAATTGCTGAATACCGGAATCAGCTACCCAATCGCCTTCGATCACAGCGCCACATACGGAGCAGAAGGGAAACTCCGAGTGGTCGCCGCCGGCCCTGTGAGTGGATTCGTAAGCTACTCGTATATGGTGGCAATGGAATGGTTCCCGGTAACCGGCGGCCTGTTTTTGGAAAAGATGCCGAGGACGTATCTTCCGAACTCAGTGGGCACTTTCCGGCGACACAGGATCAGCGAAACACACTGGCGACTCGATGGGAGTCCAGAATCAGTTCGAGGATTGGGTTAGCCGCGGGGGCCTCCTATGGATCAGGGTTGCCGTTCGAATATGGCGGCACTCGCGACGAGGCGCTTTCTCAATACGGTCCTGGGGTGGTGAACCGCTTGAATTTCGCAAGAGGTCGTATTCTGCCCCAACTGGCGGTTAGCGCTTCGTTGACGGCGGACCTGCTCCGGCGTGACCATCTGCAAAGCACGCTCCACATCGACGGTGAGAATCTCAATGACCGGCTCAACGTGCTGGATTTCGGCGGATTGTTCTCCGGCAACGCCATCGCACCAGCGCGTTCCGTGATGCTGCGGTGGGAAACCCGGTTCTAGGTTGGAGACCGCTTTCGCACAACCTGCGGTACATTCGGAAGAGCGCAATCACCTTTTCGCCCGGATCGGACCGCATTATCGGCGGTTAGCAAAGTTCGCTTCCGCAACCGGAATGAATCTTTGCGTGTTCAGGGCGGCGCGGCACTCCAAGGATGTAAGCAAACAATTGAAAAGAATGGGCATCTACCCGACCAGAGACGATACACGTGTCGAATTCGGAACTGACCTCAATCCTCTTTCTACTTCTGCTCCTAGCCGGTCTTGCTCAATTGTTCGGCTGGCTGTTCGTCAAGTTGCGGCAACCGAAGGTAATTGGAGAAATTCTTGCAGGCGTCATCCTCGGTAACGCGGTCGTCGGTCGCTGGCCTTTTGCCGAGCACTTTATCGACAGCACGAGAAATCTAGGACACATTTTCGACTTCGTTTATTGGCTCGGACTGCTCCTTCTCATGTTTCTCGCCGGAGCAGAAACCCAACAGCTCTTTACTCGCGACGAACGTCGCGAAGTCGGATGGCTTGCGGTTGTAGGCACAGGTATACCGTTTCTTCTCGGCCTGACGCTCGCCCCATGGTTGATTCGACCTTCGCTGGCAGGCCCAAACGGCAATCGCATTTCCCTCACGATTGTGCTTGCGGTTGGTGTCGCCGTGACATCTGTGCCAGTCGTGTCAAAGATCTTTGCCGATCTCAAAATCCTGCACACGCGATTCGCACGATTGGTTCTCGGTGTAGCTGTCCTCGAAGACATCGTGTTGTGGCTCGCGCTGGCGATCGCGACCGCCACCGCAGGAACGGCGGTTCTGCATCCGGGCGCGATGTCATATCATCTGCTGCTCACCGTAGCATTCTTCATCTTGGGCCTGACGATTATTCCCAGGCTGATCAAACTGGCCAACAAGTCGCGCTTCAACGTGCTTGCCAGGTACTCTCCCACGGGTTACGCAATCAGCGTATTGCTAGCTTATTGTGCCGTTGCTGGCGCGCTCGACATCAGCCTGGTATTCGCGGCCTTTCTTGCGGGATTCGCTGTCGTCCATAAGAAGCGCCGGTTGTTCGCTGAGGGCCTCGAAGCAATCGGAAGAGTTTCGTTCGCCTTCTTCATCCCCGTCTACTTCGCCATCGTTGGGCTAAAGCTGGACTTGATTCGCGGGGTATCGGTCTCGATGATGCTCGTGTTCATCGTTGGAACCTGCGTTATCAAGATTCTTTCCGTTTCGCTGGCCGGTCGTTTTGCGGGCTTTCGTGGTCTGGATCTCATCAATCTCGCAATTACCACCAATGCGCGCGGTGGGCCCGGAATCGTCCTGGCAAGCGTGGCCTTCGACGCCGGCATTATCAGTTCGACGTTCTACACTACGCTGGTCGTAGCGGCGGTTCTCACGTCGCAGATCGCAGGGGCCTGGCTGGATTACGTATTGCGGAAGGGTTGGCCGCTGTTAACTCCAGTCGAGTCGGATACTTCGCTTGATCGATCACCGGAGAGCCCGTCGGTCGCTTAAGGCTGAGCTCGGGCGCGCTTAGTGAGTGATCCGTGCCAAGGCACATGGACTCCAATTTGAGAATCGGTAGGCAACTACTGTGCTAACGCATTTCAACGTTCAATTGACGGAACTGCTCAAAGCATTTGCTTTACTCTCTTCCCGAATGCTTCGGCGTCCAAAAGCGGGCCTTTTTCAGAAGTCTGGTGCATGAAAGAGTCGGGGGGGGAGGAAGATCAGTATTCCACTGAGCCTGGGGACCATACACCATTTAACATCCCACGCATTATAAAGCATTCTTTCGTGCACCCAAGGGTAACGACTTCCCGCTTGAGATTTGCGAACGCCGCGCGAATTTCCATCCACCGAGAGCTTTTGGTCTTCCCGGCCGGTTCCATGATCTGCTATACGATTATGTCTGAAGGGTTGAGAGTCATGCTCCCCT
>Ga0207109_1255_pt1 | contig 10928 bp, 10 predicted proteins | sample Alteio_BWMinHeat_73_FD_153584 | JGI IMG/M metagenome (GOLD analysis project Ga0207109, IMG submission 153584) | Enriched cells from forest soil in Barre Woods Harvard Forest LTER site, Petersham, Massachusetts, United States -... | ecosystem: Environmental > Terrestrial > Soil > Temperate forest >... | reverse complement strand
CCGCTCACGCACTTGGCCTTGGGTATGTTCAGACGATGCGCTACATCATTCTTCCGCAGGCGCTACGTGTGATTACGCCTGGGTGGGTTGGGTTAATTCTGAGTGGGGTGAAGGATAGTTCTCTCGCCTCTATTATAGGGGTCACCGAGCTGACAAGTGCATCGCTCACCGTAAGGTCCAATACGTATACAAACTGGGACGTATTTGGTGTGCTCACCGGTTCATATTTCGTGTTGTGTTCGGTGATCTCCTACGCTGGTTCTCATCTTGAGAAACGCCTCCACATCGTCGAACGAACCTCGGCTAATAGGGACCTAAGTGGGCGCGCTGCGTGAGGAGGTCAGTTTACGAATTCGGCGGAGACCCGGTGAGGTAGAATTTGTGTAGCGAACAACGTGCCATCAATGCAGAAGGAAGTCGCGTGATCGTCACTATGCGCAATGTAGTGAAGCGCTATGGGCAGTTTCGGGCACTTGACGGAGTGAGCGCAGCTATCGGGGAAGGCGAGATCGTCGTGGTTATCGGACCATCGGGATCGGGCAAGTCCACATTTATTCGCACAATAAATGCACTCGAGCATTATGATGGCGGCCTAATTTCCGTCGATGGCATAGACCTTGATGGCAGCCGTGACAGCACCGATAAGGTGAGGCGCCGAGTGGGCATGGTTTTCCAACAATTTAATCTATTTCCGCATCTAACAGTACTAAGAAACATTACTCTTGCGCCTGAGGTTGTCCTTAGGACCCACGAAGAGGAGGCGCGATCAACAGCTATGGCGTTGCTGGCTCGGGTTGGCCTTGAAGCGCATTCGTCTAAATACCCAAATCAACTCTCGGGTGGAGAACAGCAGCGAGTGGCCATCGCACGGGCCTTAGCCTTGCGACCCAAGATTCTGCTCTGCGACGAAATCACTTCCGCGCTGGATCCCGAAATGGTCACGGAGGTTCTTGGAGTGCTTCAGGAATTGGCTACGTCTGGCATGACGATGATAATCGTCACCCACGAAATGGCCTTTGCCTCTCGAGTTGCTAGTCGCGTGCTGTTCATGGACCGTGGCAACATTGTCGAGGAAGGTAGGCCCTTGGAGCTGTTCGAGACACCACGCGAGGATAGAACCCGCGCCTTCCTTAGCAAGATTTTGTCACACTGAAATGCCATCACCTCACGGCCGTTACACGCTTAGTGCGGGGCTCATAGGTACCCAGGATCTAGCTGGCCACGCTCACTTACCCACAACCCCCTGAATGTGTCGCGAGACTGTCGCAGGCGATCGAGGAGATTCGGGTGGATCCCACTGCTGCAGCGCAAAGGCCGCGCATCATGATCGCAAGCATCTATCCCAAGTGGCTTCTCATATAGACAAGCACCGGTCACACCCGTCCAAGCCGTACAAGGTCCGCCTGCAATTGCGTTAAGGGGATTGAACAAGATGTCGCCACGGTCAAGGATTCTGGTTACGGGGGCGAGTGGCTGGGTGGGACAGGCTGTTACAACAGTCCTGGCCGGTGGTTATGACGTGCGCTCTCTAGACTTGCGCGAACCCTCGGAGCCAACTACGGCGGAGGTCGTTGTCGGTGATCTTGGCAGCTGGGATGTTGCGAGAGCGGCAGTTGAATCTGTTGACGCCATCGTGCACGTCGCATCATCGGTGGTGCACCGCGGTGCCATGGAAGATTGGAATGCGTCGTCAATTATGCATGGCAGCGTCGTTGCTACAGTGAACCTGTTTGAGGCTGCGGTGCAACAGGGGGTGAGGCGAATTGTCTTGATGAGCAGCGCCGCTGTCGTGACTGGTTATCCTATTGGTACGATGATCACGGCGGCTTCGCCTCCGTGCTTTCGCAAGTTATACCCACTTTCCAAGTGGCTTCAGGAGGTGGTAGCCCACCAGTATGCGTCGGAGCACCAAATGGTGACTCCCATTCTTCGACCATGGGTTGTTGTTGACGCGAAATCGGCCACATATCGTGATGGTCGACCACTTCCTCTTAATTTTGACCCATACGATCACAATGGGATTTTTGGATGGATCGACCGTTTCGATTTGGCTCGGGCATGTCGTCTCGCGCTTGAGGCACACCTGATTGGAGCGGAGGTGTTCCATCTCGTTGCCTCACGTCCCGGGCGGCGGGTCTTCGATGTTGAACGGGCCACTCGGCTATTAGATTGGAGACCGCAACATACGTTTGATGAGTACGACACGTCTGATCCGAAAAGCTAACTAAGGTGGGCTCGCAGCCGACCCAATCCCTGAATTTTTTGGCGACAGAACGCTAGAGCAACCCTAGCTGAGGAGTTGAAGCTGCCCAGTCGCAAGCCAACGAACACAATCTTGTCGGTCCTGCGGCTCCCACAGAATCATCGGCGAGAGCGACCTTTTGTTTTTTGCCGGGTAGGCAGGAATCTCTTTGGTGGAGCTACCGTTATTCTGCGGACAAGGAGTGGATCGCTGTAGCCATCGCCGAGGATTGCCAGAAGTCGGACTACCACCTACGTTCATCAGCGAAAGTGAATCAGCCAATGCCTGATATCCTCATCAAAAATGCCAACGTCATCGATGTCGTAGCCGGGACCAGCAGTGCACAGGCGATAATTATCACAAAGGGACGGATCGAGGCGTTGTCGTCCCAACCAATCAATATTGATGCGCTGATCATTGATGCCGCGGGGCGCTATGTTCTTCCCGGACTGATCGACGCTCACGTCCATTTTTTCTTCGATTGCAGCCCAGATCCGGTGCGTTCCTTTCTTTCAAGTGATCGGGCAACACTGCTGCGCACGGCGGCTTCGAACGCGGAAGTGGCATTGGCGGCCGGCATCACGACTATGCGCGACCTCGGTGGCCCGAGGGACCTGATGGGGGTGTTTTGTCGTCAGGTGCAGCGGGGAGAAGTGAAGGGACCCCATGTTATTAGCAGCGGTGCCCCCTTGACGCGAAAGAGAGGTCACTGCCACTTCTTCGGCGGAGAAGTCTCCACAGATCGCGATGTGCGCACCATGGTGGAGGAGCAAATCGCCTCGGGGTGTAGGTGCGTCAAAATAATGGCGTCGGGCGGTGGCATGACCGCGGGGACGCGTCCGCGCGACGCAGATTTTCCCTTTGATCTGATGTGCGTTGCCCGGGAAGTGGCGCATTCGCATGGCGTACCGATAACGGCGCACTGTCATGCTACGGAATCTATTCGACTATCCATTGAGGCGGGACTCGACTCTGTCGAGCACGTGAGCTTCCTGGAGCCAAATGGTAGACCTCGCTTTGATGAGGGTCTTGCAGTTAGGTTACGGGATTCTGGCGTGGCTGTGTGTCCCAACGTTGCCAATGGCCTTCGTGCCGCTCAGGTCTTCCAAAAACTTGGTACATACCATGCGGGAGATCCCTCAGTCATAGAGAGGCTTGAAGCCCGACTGCAATTTACACGTGAGTTCTACCGCCTCGGCCTCAACATCATTGGCGGCAGCGATTGCGGAACAAACGACACGCCCTTCGATGTACTGGTTGAGGAAATTCAGGCGTTCAAGTCGATTGGCTTTTCCAATGCCGAGGCGCTGCGCTCTGTTACTAGCGAGTGTGCCCGCAATCTGCGGCTTCCCCGCACCGGCCAGGCGAAGGCTGGATACGATGCAGATCTCATATTTCTCGATGGCAACCCGTTAGATGATCTCGCGGCATTGCGCCGTCTCGCGATCGTGATGAAGTCGGGCGAGGTCGTACACGATTTTCGCCCCACCCTCGACCGATGCCAATGATCGATTAATCGGCTGTGGGCGTGGATGTTTTTGAGTAGTTCCTCGGGCCGAGGCAATGAGGCCCAGGCGCCGGATCACCCCTGATTCGTAGGCAGGTCGATGCGGATCTCTCCGACTTTGATCTCGCTCGCGGTCCCATGGCACGGCACACTGCGGTTAACGGAACCTAGTATTACCTGCTTTGATTTGACGCGACGGTGCAGGGGAACCGTTATCGGCCGATCAGGTTCAGCAGATTGCCACCCATGACCCGCTCGCGGTCGATGGCGGGCAAGCGATCCAGCGCAGGAATTGATATAGTTTGGACGAATGATACAAAATCGAGGCTCGGACTGAAGTCTGAACCCCAACAGCAGCGTTCGGTGCCGAACCTATTGAGCACAATGTCGAGAAATTGGAATGCGGCCTCATGGGGATAGGCATGTGGGGGATCGCTTACGGCGTAGAAACCAGAGATCTTCACTAATGCATTCGGAAACGGTGTCAGCCGCAGCAATGGCGCCAAGCGAGCCGAGGCTTGGCGCTGATTCGCCGCTGCCGAGTACCTCCCCGGCAAGCCGAGATGTGAGAACAAAAAGACGCAGCGGCGATAGTTCTCGATGAGGTTCCCGAGCCCATCGGTCGCCTCGGGCGTTGCGTTTAGTGAGATAATCGCTTCCCGTTCATTAAGCTTCTGCCAGCTTGCCTTTGGCCATGAAATCACTGCGGCCGTATCTTTCGCATCTCGGAGATAGATAGATACGCCCTTGTGACCTTGAGCCATTAATGCCTCGATCGCATCAGCATCGGGTCTCGCGGACGGCTCAATATAGGCGGCGGTAATCATCCAAGGACGCGTGGCTGCGAGACGGCGAATGTTGGCGTTGTTGTCTGGTTCAATGCCGCGGCCCTCAAAGCCGATGATGAGGCTGGATTCAATGCTATGCTGGCTACGAAATCGCTCATAGATCTCTACTTCGTGACCAAGACCGTATGGCCCTTTGCCGTAGCGACCAGGATAGCCTTCTTGAAAGAGATGAATATGGGCATCCGCTATTGCACCTGTCATAGTTGCACCGCCTTTCGGCGCATAATTTGACCCTAGGCCGTCTCGACGGCAAGACCCGCCATGCCGGAATCTTTACACGGTTCGCGGACGGGGGCGAATCGAGCGATGCTCGTGCTTCACTGTCGAATATTGGGTCTAGCAAAAGCAGTTCTCTCCTTTGCTCACGGTCGGCGACCTCCCGGTGTGGTCGGAGCTGGATGTGAGAGGTTCGGGAAGTGTTCGGTCGGCGAGCTCTCCCGCTTGGTCGTTGCCCTCGCAATCGCAGCGGCGACTATTCCAAACTCCGAGCAGGGTCGTGCGCGAGAGAACCGCGGCTCGGCGAGGGCCGGCTGAGATGCGTCGTTTGATCTTTCGCGGTTGGATCGTGGTCGGAGCGGTTGTCCTTGTCGGAAACTCCATACGGTTGGCGAGCGGACGCGAGTCGGGTGATGTTCATGTCCGATGTTCGATGGTCTCATGCTGCTGCGGTTTGCGCTAGCCAGACTGTTTCACTCAAGAGTGCGGCTTGAGGCGGAAATGCTGGTTCTCCGGCAGCAGATCAATGTGCTGCGGCGGAAGCGCCCGAAGCGATTTGTTTTCGGCGCTTCCGACCGATGGGTGTTCGTCGGACGGTATCGCCTCGTTCCTGGCGTCGCAGACGCGATGGCCATCGTCCGGCCCGAGACTGTAGTTCGTTGGCACCGCGCCGGATTTCGATCGTGCTGGCGTTGGAAATCCAGGCGGAGCGATGGGAGACTGAGAGTTGTAGGGCGCAAAAATCAAATCTGGCACTTCTGACTGGTGACAAGGGGTGACAAGCTCTCCCCGTGACGGCTTCGGGGAGGAGATCGATAAGTGATTACATGGGTCGCGAGGGCGCTCGCAGACTTCTTAAAGTCGAGAGCCTCCTTGGTCGCGGAGAATCTTTGCCTACGCCAACAACTCCTCGTCCATCAGCGTCGGCACCCTCGGCCACGGCTGAGGGACGCCGATCGACGGTTCTGGATCCTGGCTGGTCGCCGGTTCTCGGACTGGCGCGGGACACTGCTCGTCGTGAAGCCCGAAACGGTGCTTGGCTGGCATCGGAAGGGATGGAAGGCCCACTGGCGCTGGAGGTCGAGAGCGCCGGCGAAGGGCGGTAGGCGTCCGATCCGGGATGAGCTCAGAATGCTCATGCGACGCATGACCTCGGAGAACGTCTTGTGAGGTCGACGGAGGATCCAAGCAGAGCTGGCGAGGCTAGGATTCAAAGTCTCGGCCCGAACCGTTGCCAAGTAGATGCGACTGCCGCACAAGCGAGGACCATCACCCGGTTGGCGAACCTTCCTGAATCGGCACGCTGCGGAGATCTGGGTCTGTGATTTTTTCTGCGTCCAGACTTTGTGGTTTAAGACCCTCCATACCTTCTTCGTAGTCAGCCACGCCCGCCGTGAAGTGCTGCATGTCCAGGTGACTGAGCATCCCACGGCGGAGTGGGTAGCGTAGCAGATCGTAGAATGCTGCGGCTGGGATCGTGAGGCACCACGCTTCCTGATCCGTGATCGCGATAGCCATTACGGTGCGCTCTTTGACCGACGGCTAGAGAACCTTGGAATCTCTCAGGTTCGCACCCCATTCAGAGCGCCACAGGCCAATTCGATCGCCAAGCGATGGGTCAGATCGGTCAGGCAGGAGTGTTTGGATCACACCTTCATTTTCGGTGAACGCCAACTTTGTCGAGTACTGTCTGAGTACGTCACGTACTTCAATCAATGGCGTCCGCATCGTTCGATCGGGCAGAGGGCTCCTTGCGCACCAGTCCCGAGGACACCGGATCGTCAGAGCGGCAAAGTGGTCGCAGTGCCAGTGCTCGGAGGGCTGCATCACGTCTACCAGTTAGCCGCATGAGGTACTGGATTTTGTTTTTGCGCCCCACATGGATCAAATATCGAATCCGCAGTACATTGAGACTGGCTGCGCCATCGGAGGTCGGTCACGCTCGCTGTGGTTTCGATGCCCGCGGAATGTATCGTGAAAGTGTGGAGTAACTCACATGAGTCGATTTGTCGTTCTGGTGGACTTTCGCCTGAAACCCGGAAATGTGCAGCACTTCCGACGACTTATTGCGGAAAACGCAAGGGCGTCTTGCCGTGATGAAGAAGGTTGTCGGCAGTTTGATGTGCTCGTGCCGAAAGGAGAAAGCAATCGCATTTTACTGTACGAAATATACGACGACGAAGCCGCATTCGACGCGCATGTTGAAACGATGCATTTTGCACAGTTCGACCGAGATAGTCGAGCGTTGGTGGAGTCCAAGACCGTGATTCAGGCTGAACTGCTGTTTGCCGGTTCCGACTAAATGCTTTGATAGTAACGGGGTGGGGTAGTCGGCAATTGGCGAGCGTACAGTTCGAATGGGACCAAAGAATCTCTCGTTCAGGCGAGCAGCTTCAGGCGAATGAGGCAAGGCTGCGATGATCTTGTTAACAGCAAACGAGGTCCGCTGTGGGGGTACATAGGATATTCAGTTTCCTGATCGGTGAGCGAGGTGATGGAGCTAACCGCGTACGGTGCGGTTGCTGCGCAGTATGACGAGCCCGAATCTACCTCAAATGCTGGGCCGCGTGCTTTGAAATTAAGTTTGATTTTCCCGATTACCTCCAAGCGCTCTGCGCGCCATCGAACATCCCCATTCAGATCATCCGCCTATCTCTAGTCTGTACAAGAGGGTAATTGCCTGACAGTACCGCATCGGTGGGCGAGGTTCGGGCGGCTTTCTTTGTCGGCTTTGGTGTCTCCTCCTTTCTGATTCGATTGATGTGGCCTTGCTGGCTGCGCGGCCGTTCATGCCGCGGCCTCTAGTGCGGTCGCTTGGTATTGTACTCGACTAAATAGGCGTCGAGAGCGGTCTGCATCTCGGCGATGGTTTCGAACCAGTTTCGGCGGCCTTTGACTCGGCGGTGCTCGTCGAGCAGCCTGCGGTGCAGGCGCTCGACGATGCCGTTGGATTGCAGCAGCTCGAAGGCATCGAACATAAACGCACCGGGGAGGAACAGTTCGTAGGGGGCGGTCCTTGCGGCCGCAGAACTCGTGCCCACTGTCGCTGAGCACCGTCTCTAGCAGCACCACACGTTTGGGGCGGGCATAGAGCTAATTCCCGAGTTGCGGTACGCTGGTCGGCCAAATGCGGGGATTGCTGACCAGCCTCGAATGCTGAGAAGCTGCAGTAGATCTCCTACAGCGCAACCTCGTCCGCCGCGCTTACATCGTTCGCCAGCATGTGGAAACTGCTAAGCGCGCCCCAGCAAAGAAGCGGAACCGCTCTTCCCGACAAGACCGAGGGACTCGTTTTGCCGCCATGAGGTTTGGGATACACATCAGTGCACTATAGTTGGATATAGTGTGCACTACTATTAATTAAGTTGACAATGATATAGGTATGCCATAGAACTATCAGACCAGCAGCAGGTAGATTAGGCTTATGGCTTTCCAGCCGGTCCTCAGGCGGCGGCTCCATCAGGAAGTTGCCGATTCTATTGAGCGCATGATCCACGAAGGAAGTCTGCCGGAAGGCGGCCTTTTGCCTGCCGAGCGCGAGTTGAAGGACCAATTCGCTGTCGGCCGCCCGGCAATCCGGGAAGCACTGCTGATCCTGAAGCACAAGGGACTTATCGAGCTTGGCAACGGTGAACGCGCCCGGGTGATCCGTCCGGACGCAGACCAGTTGGTCAGTGCGCTGTCTGGGGCTGTCCAAGTGTACCTGTCGAAGGACGACGGCGCTCGGCAATTCCAGGCGGCCCGCAGACTTTTTGAGGCCGCCATCGCACGGGAGGCAGCGCGCAATGCCAGTGCCGATGACATCGCTCGTATGGAAGTGGCGCTTGCGGCGAACCGCGCGGCACGCGGTGACGCGGACGAGTTCGAAGCGACGGACGTTGCCTTTCACCTAGAGATTGTGCGTGCCGGCGGCAATCCCTTGTTGACCGGTCTGCATCAGGCGCTGAGTGGTTGGCTGACAGAACAGCGCCGCGTTACGATAAAAGCACGCGGCGCGGAGTCCGGCGCCTTCAACGCACATTCGCATATCTTTGCCGCTATAGCGGCACATGATCCGGATGCTGCTGAGGCAGAGATGCAGAAGCATCTCGACGAAGTGGCCAAGATCTATTGGGCCGCGCGGAGCCGCCTGGCCGGAGTCACCGCAAGTAATGGGAGAAAATCACAGTGATGGCAAGCTCGCTCAAGGCAAAGCTGAAGCGCGATGGATACGCATTCGGCCCAATGATCTTCGAGTTCTTTAGCGCCGGCATGCCGGCGATCGTCGCCTCCACCGGCGCCGATTTTGCGCTGTTTGACATGGAGCACACCGGGCTCGAGTTCGAGACATTCAAGCACCTGGTATCTGGATGCCGCGGGATGGGCGTGGCGCCGCTAGTGCGCGTTCCGGCTGGCGAATACCATTTTATTGCTCGCGCGCTCGACATGGGGGCGCATGGCGTGATGGTGCCGATGGTAGGATCCCGCGCGCAGGCTGAGCATATTGCCGCCTGCGCACACTATCCACCGCACGGCCGTCGCGGTGCGGCGTTTGGTTTCGCGCACGACGACTATATGCCTGGTACGCCCGTCGAGAAGATGCAGGCAGCGCGCGACCGCACACTTGTGATCGCACAAATCGAAACCACAGAGGGCTTGGACAACGTCGAAGCGATCGCCGCCACGCCGGGTATTGACGTGGTCTGGCCGGGGCATTTCGACCTGACCAACTTCATGGGCATTCCCGGCCAGTTCCAACACCCCGAGTACCTAGCCGCTATTCACCGCATCGTCGCCGCCGCGCGTGCCAACGAGAAGGTCGCCGGTTTCGGGGCGCCCGACCAGACATTTGCGCGCGACTACTGGGCATATGGCTTCCGAATCATGTCCTATGGATGGGATCATGGAATGTATCGGGACCATTTGAAGGCCGGCATCGACACGTTAAAAGGTTTAGCTGCTGTTCCCGGCGCGAAAGAAGAGCGGCTCCGCGCTTAAGCCTGATACTACAGCCGTTCTCGTTCTCACAACCCTGCAAGAAACGCATTTTAGAAATCAATGCGCATGGACTAGTTGGTTCAAAAATTGGCATGACACGTGTACCAGAGCACAGCATTGCGGGTGTTTTCGCATAGGCCATATTGTCCGGCAGTTTATCCGTGATTGCTTGACACGCCCGGGAACCCAGCTCATTTTATCTACCCTCTGCTGAAGTAGTCGCTGAGTAAACAAATATCCACAACACCGGCCGGAATCCTAAAACGGCCCATATGACCAGAAAAGGCATTCGGTAGTCGCAACATTCTGCAATATGAGGTCACTACAATGGTTGGACGTTTTGCCAACGCAATTTCGACGCAGAGCCGGTCGGTGATCTGCAACGGAATAGTTACCACTGTGGCTGTATCTGAAACCAAAGAACTGTCGCTTTACGTACAGGCATGTAGTGCGCTTGCGGTAATTGAGCGCAATTTGATCGAAGCCGGCACGGCGAAGGCAAGAATCCTTACAGCTATGGTCTACATCAGCGACATCAACAACAAGCCTGAGTTCAACTCCGCTTGGGACAACTGGGTAGACCGCTCTAATCCGCCCTTGCGGGCCTGTTTTGGCGCGACGTTAGAGGGAGACGATTTGATCGAAATCGTGGTTACAGCCAAAGTCTGACTGACCTGACCGATATTCTGCACCAGGGGGATTGAGTAACTTACACGCTGGTGCCGGTTGTCGCCGATCTCGAAAGGCTCACTGAGATCGAGACCCGCCGCATTCACGTGGACAAGGGCTACCGCGGCCACAGCCATCCCAACAAGTTCAGGGTTTGGATCTCCGGCCAGGTCCGCCGCATCACCGCCGCCATCCGTCACGAGATGAGGCGCAGAGCTGCCGTCGAGCCGGTCATCGGCCATCTCAAGGTCGAGCACCGAATGGGCCGCAATTATCTCAAAAGACCGAACGGTGACCGCATCAATGACGCCGTCCTCGCCGCCGCCGGCTACAACTTCAGCCTTCTCCTGCGCTGGATGGCGGCCATCTTGCGTGCTTACTTCCTGGCACTCACTCAAATCATCCCAGCCGCTCAGACCCATCAAGAATCTTTCAAACGTCATTCTTGACGGGCGACTCCGATATTGGC
>Ga0207109_1254_pt1 | contig 10954 bp, 14 predicted proteins | sample Alteio_BWMinHeat_73_FD_153584 | JGI IMG/M metagenome (GOLD analysis project Ga0207109, IMG submission 153584) | Enriched cells from forest soil in Barre Woods Harvard Forest LTER site, Petersham, Massachusetts, United States -... | ecosystem: Environmental > Terrestrial > Soil > Temperate forest >... | reverse complement strand
CGAAGGTGCCGTATTTGAACCCACGATGCCCTGGTTCGTAGGTTAGTGTTAGAGCTTCGAGCCGCCATCAACGCGCAGCGTATCGCCGGTGATCCAGCGGGCCTCATCGGAAGCGAGAAAAACAATGGCGGCGCCAATATCGTCTGGCTCGGTTGCGCGCCGTCACCGAGGATTACTTGCGGCGCTCGAGAGTGGACATCAAGCTCGACCACGGTGTGGACAACATGGCCATGGCCATGTCCCTGGTCTCTTCCACGCGCGGGTTGGCGCTGATGCCCGCTATGCGAAGAATCTGCTGCCGTGGTCCGTGGTCAGCCGTCCACTGGAGGGGGAAGCGCCAACGATCGATCTGGCCGTGGTTTACAGCAAGTCGAACACCTCGCCGATTCTCAAACTGTTCCTGTCGCGCTTCAACGAACTGGTGGGGCCGAACGAGAAGCAGTGACGCCGCCGATCCGGTTGTTATCGCATCAACGGTTGGCGCAATATCTTGCTGAGCCGATGCCGAACGTAACTCGGCCTCCGTTTTCGCTGCGGGAGACTCCAAATCCAATGAGCTACCTCTGGCATTGCGTGGCAGAAGGCAAATGATCCGTGAAGGTACGGTCTTGAAGGTCGGAACCCTGCTGTCGCCGCATCGAGGGCCACTTATCCCGCCATGACTGCCTCGCTGACGCGCCGCGCCGTGCAACTGACCGCCGCTTACTGGGTAAGCGTGCCGGTGCTGGCGACGGTCATCGCCTTTTCGCAGGGGCAAGGCGGCTGGCTCGTCTTCACCTGGTACGAGCTCATCGCGATGGGCTTCGCGGTGTACGTGGTCCCGCTCACCGCGCTGCTCTGGATCGGCTGGGCGATCTTCCGCGTACGAGGTTGGAAGGACGCCGTCGTCCCGTTCACGATCTTCGGGGTCATGCTGCCGTTTGCCTATTACGCCGCCTCGCTCGTGCCTGGTCTGCTAGAGCGTTACTGGCACGCCCGGCAGCTCGCGAAGGCCCGCATCGAGGCTATCACCGACGAGCCGTTGATCTCTGCGCACGCGCATCCCATCGGCGTGCGCTTCGCCTATCGCGTGACCTTTCCTCTCGGCTTGAGTTCGCTCGGCCAGGAGCCGCCCGCCGACGCGCCCTCCGCAGGGCTTTATCTCCCCTACCAAAAGAGCACGCTCATGGAATTCGCGAACCGCGACTCGACGCTGCGGCAGGTCTCCCGGGGCGGCTTTGCGGTCGGCACCACGACCGTCACGGTCGATGCCGTACCGATGTTCATGCCGCTCTCCATTCAGCTGCCCAACGCCTTTCCGGCGAGCGATCCGCGCAACCTCTGCTTCCGCTGGAAGAACGCAGAGGACCGGGCGCGGCAACTCGCCGCCCCGCCGCAGACGGTGTTGATCGAGATCGGCCCCTATGGGCGTTACGTGCAACGGGGGGGCCGCGGGACCGCGCACGCCTACCGGCTCGCCGATTTCTACGCGGGCGCCCAGGCCGAGGGCGCGAGGGAGTGCCCGTAGCGCACGAGCCTCAAAGGGCCAGCCCGAAACCCCTTTCGCAGGGGCTGCCGGTGTGCGGAGACTACGCCTTCACCGTGTTCGAGCGGGTCTTCAAGGAGTTTGGCATGCTCAGCGTGAGCAACTTGAGATTTTCAATTGGAACGAAAATCGACTGGGTTTGGCCATGCATCGACGACGTTGAGACGCGCTCTCACACCGTCGTTCGCGCTCTCATAGGTCGTAAGCGTGCCTATTTCAACCGAATCCATGGGGCTTCCCTCGCAATCTCGCAATGGCGATTTGGCGGTCTGCGCCATCAGCGGCGTTTGCGGGCGACTGATCAAATTCCAACGAGTCTGCAATCGCTACGCGTAATATTTGTATAAATATAACGACGTGTAAAGCCAGTCGGCAGCGATAGCTCGAACACTTTCTGCGTGCTTGTGTTTCGGGTATATACGACTGTATATTACGCTTCCAGCATTCGTATTGAGGTACGCATGCACGCGCTCAAGGGCGCACTATCCTCGCTCGCGATAGCGATATATCTGGCTGTCGCGGCGCCCATGGTCACAGCGACCGACGTGACCGTCTTTGCGGCCGCAAGCCTCAAGGAGGCAATGGACGACCAAGCCAAACAATTCGAGGCCGGCACAGCTAACAAGGTGATTGTGTCGTATGGCGCTAGTAACGCCTTGGCAAAGCAAATTGAGGCCGGAGCACCCGCAGACATTTTCATCTCTGCCGACCTTGACTGGATGGATTACTTGGATCAAAGACATCTACTCGCGCCGAATGCCCGGCTCGATCTTCTCCGCAACACACTGGTGCTGATTGCACCATCTTCGAGCAGCGCGACCCTCAAAATCGCGCCGAATTTTGGTCTCGCTGCCGCACTGGGTCGCGAGAAACTGGCGATGGCCAATCCCGATAGCGTGCCCGCGGGTAAGTACGGCAAGAGCGCGCTTGAGACATTTGGGGTTTGGGCGAGTGTCGAGAAGCAGGTCGCTCGGGCGGATAACGTCCGCGCGGCGCTCGTCTTGGTGTCGCGGGGCGAAGCACCCTTCGGCATCGTCTACAGGACCGACGCTTTGGCGGACAAAGGGGTGAAGGTCGTCGATACCTTCCCTCCTAGCAGCCATCCCCCGATCGTCTATCCTGCGGCATTGGTGGCGACCAGCAAATCGGCAGCGGCCAAGCCGTTGCTGGAATATCTTCGCTCCGCGTCTGCGCGCGCGGTATGGGAAAAGTACGGCTTCGGGTTGGCCCAATAAGCCATGCTCGGTCTCGGCCCGGATGAGCTTGGCATCCTTGCACTGAGTCTCCGCGTCGCTGTCGTGAGTGTTATCTGCAGCCTGCCGCTGGCGATCCTTGTGGCGTATGGTTTGGCACGCCTTTCGTTTCCCGGAAAAACGCTGGTCGATGCGATCATTCATCTCCCCCTCGTTTTGCCTCCGGTCGTCGTAGGCTTTGCGCTGCTGGTGCTGTTTGGTAAGCACGGGCCTATCGGGAGCGTGCTCGATGAGTGGTTCGGGATTGTCTTTGCGTTTCGCTGGACCGGCGCCGCGTTGGCTTCCGCCATCATGGGTTTCCCACTGATGGTGCGTGCGATTCGGCTGTCGATCGCGGCCATCGATCAACGGCTCGAAGTCGCCGCGCGCACTTTGGGCGGCTCGCGTCTCTGGGTTTTCTTATCGATTACGCTACCGCTTGCCCTCCCTGGCATCATCACCGGAACGCTGCTGTCGTTCGCGCGAGGGCTGGGAGAGTTCGGGGCCACCATCACCTTTGTCTCCAACATTCCGGGCGAGACCGAGACGCTGCCGCTGGCAATCTATGCATTCACCCAGGTTCCCGGCGGTGACATGCAGGCGTTCCGCCTGAGCATCATTGCCGTCGTTCTGTCGATCATTGCCCTGGCGACGTCCGAATGGCTCACCCGCCGCTCTTCGCAAGCACAAAGCGATGATCGACATTGACATCGAGCAACAGTTCGGGGCCTTTCGCCTCGCCGTCAAGTTCTCCGCGAACGCCCCCATCGTTGGCCTCTTCGGCCGCTCGGGTTCGGGCAAGACCAGCGTCATCAATGCCATAGCAGGGATCGCAAAGCCCCTGCGCGGCTTTATTCGCATCAACGACGCGGTCCTGTTCGATGCCGCACGGCATATTGACCTGCCGCCGGAAGAACGTCGGGTTGGCTACGTGTTTCAGGATGCGCTACTCTTTCCGCATCTGGACGTGGAATCGAATCTGCTCTATGGGCAGCGGTTGCGCTCGCCCGGGGATCGCTTTATTGAAGAAGTGCGCGTCATCGAGCTTTTAGGCTTGCAAGCCCTGTTACGCCGGAAGCCCAAGGCGCTATCGGGCGGCGAAAGGCAACGTGTCGCCATTGGCCGCGCCTTGCTCACTCAACCGCGCATCTTGCTCATGGACGAGCCTCTCGCTTCGCTCGATGTACCGCGCAAGACGGAGATTCTTGACTACATCGAACGTCTGCGCGATGAACTCAACATTCCGATTGTGTATGTCAGTCACTCAGTTACAGAGATCACCCGGCTTGCCGACACGGTAGTGGTCCTTTCGGACGGGAGGTGTCTTGCGGTCGGTGATGTCGACGAAGTGATGGGTCGACTCGATCTAAAGCCCGCGACCGGTCGCTATGAGGCAGGATCGGTTCTTGACACTCGCGTAGCGGCGCATCATTCCGAAGATCAGTTGACGACGCTCGCCTTCGACGGCGGCGAACTCATCGTGCCGCACCTTGACGCGTCTATTGGCGAACGCGTGCGAGCACGGATTCGCGCGCGTGACGTTTCACTTTCTATTCAGAAGCCGAAAGGGATTAGTATACTTAATGTTCTCAGTGCCCGCGTCACGGCAATCGACGAGGAGACCGGTCCTATTGTCGATCTGCAGCTCACGGTCGGCAGTTCCACACTCGTCGCGCGCATTACACGCAGATCTTTCCAGCAGCTTGGGATATCCGCCGGGCAGGAACTCTATGCCTTGGTCAAAGCTGTCTCCTTTGACCAGCGAAGCGTCGGTTATGCGTAGTGACTCGGAGGATGCATGAAGCCCGAGGTCAGATTTCACATTCGCGATAGCGGTCACGAGACCAAGTTGGGAATCGGCCCCGGGAAGGTCGCGCTCCTGGAGGCCATCGAGCAAACTGGCTCCATTACGTCATCCGCCAAGAAGCTCGGAATGTCGTATCGCCGGGCGTGGCTCTTGGTCGACGAGACGAACCGGTGTCTCATTCGACCTGCAGTGTAAACGGCGGCAGGTGGCCAACGCGGCGGAGGCACAACCCTGACCCCGGCCGGCGTCGAGTTGATCCGCCGCTACCGCGCGGTGGAGCGCCAGACACAGTTGGTGGTGACACGCAAGCTGAAGTCCTTGTTGCGCACTATTCCGCGATAGCCGACCAGAGTGTCGTATTGGCTGGCTTGCGAGGAAGCTGGGCAGTGTCGCTACTGTACGCGCCGACGACCGCATGCGGTCGCTACTGTACGCGCCGACGACCGCATGCGGTAGGCGGAGCCGCGAAGCGTTTTCTATCCAACACTGGAGGTCTACATGAGGATTAGTGCTCGTAATCAGTTCTCCGGAACCGTGAAGCAAATTGTCAAGGGCCCGGTCAGCGCCGAAGTCACCGTATCGATTGCCCCGGGCATCGATGTGGTTGCTGTTATCAGTACGACTTCGGCAGACAATCTGGGGCTCGCCATGGGAAAGCCGGCGCAGGTCTTCATCAAAGCCAGTAGCGTTTTGGTCGCGGTCGACTGAGATGTCACGGCTGACGCGCTGGCAGGTTGTACCCGCGCTCCTTGCGTTATGTTTTTTACGCTGCCGGCGCCGTAATGAAACAGAGACGGCAGCTATGAATCTCAACGCACATCAAACGATTCTTCTTGGATGCATCCTCGCAATGCTGGCCGGTTCTGAAGCGGCAGCGCAGAACACGCAAGCCGGTCGCATCACCGGCCACATTGACGGCGTCGCTGTTGATGACGTCGGCGCACACATCCATGGATGGGCCTGTCAACAAGGCCGTCCGGAGTCCATCACGGTTCACATCTATGCCAACGGTGGCGCGTATGACACCGTCAAGGGGATTCTGGTTCTTGCCGGCAAGGCTAATCTCGGTGAAGAACCCGCGGTGGACAAAGCCTGCCAAGATACTGTTGGCCGCAAGCACCGTTTCGACATTCCCCTGCCCGGAGCAAGCCTGCTCCAGTTTCATGGAATGCCGCTTTACGTGCACGGCATTCACGTCGTGGGCAACGTCGAGAATGCCGCCGTCGGTGGATCGGGGACGACAAGATTTCCCGACGCACCGCCGGTCAGGCGCAAACCGTCATCGTATCCACCGTTAAGCGGACACTATACGAACGTGAACGTCCATCCGCGCGTTTTCCACACGCAAGCGGACTTGCAGGATATCGCGCAACGCGCAGCCAGAGCCGGTTCGTACTCCAACAGCAGATTCGTCGCGCTCGGTGACCGTGTGCGAAGAGATATCGCCGCGATGGTGGACTGGCAAGCGACTTACTCTGGGTGCGATCTGGAAATCTATCTGCGCGGGTTCTCCTACGAGCAGAAACCCGCGTACGGCAATGATCGCTCGGACGACGAATTGCGCAAGGCGATGCATGCAAAGCCGCAACTGGCTCCGCCGCATGGAGCGGCAATCGTTGCGGCGCGCGCCGCCCTCTACGCGGCGCTTCTCAAAGCTGGCGCCCCGCAGCTTCCGGAGACGCCTTCGGTTGCCGATGCGGCGGCCTTTGCCAGAGGCATTCTGCTGGCCTGGGCGGATCACGGATTTCGCAACGACAAGGGGAAGTTTCGGCTAACCGAAGAAGACTACTGCGACCTTAGACCCGACGGCAGCCCAGTCGTCACGCAATTCGGCACCTTCTATGGCGCACTGACGCTTACACGCGGCGTGATTTATTCCGTCCACGCGCAGGATTTGTTGGATGGTATGGATGAGCTATCGCTGGCAGGACAGGCGCGGCTTGATACGTTTCATCACAACATGTTCGACACGATTCACTCGATTCACAACCGAGAATACGACGTCGATGTGGCCTGGAAGTATTCCGACGAAATATACAACAATCAATTCGCCGGCCATTTGACGGCGCTTCTTGCACTTTCGCGCCTTTTCGACGACCAAAAGAATTTCGAAGCCGCGCTGAACGGCGGAACCGGTGCTACGACTGTTAAGCTGCCGTGGATCGAGCTTTTCGACGGCATCATTTATGGAGTGAACGACATTCCCCTGCTGAACATCACGCCGAATACCAGTGTCGATCCCGTAAAAAGTCATCCCGCCTACACCACCGCCATTGTGGCTCCCGGCGAGATCAATGACCGGTATCGTCACTCGAACCCTCTGCAGTCCATGGGCTACTCGACGGGTTCGTTGGAAGGACTTTACATGGCGGCGGAGATCCTGAAGAACTCCGGATTCGATCCCTATTCCTACCGCGGCACGCACGCCCAGTCGCTGGAAATGGCCAGCCGCTACTATGGCTGTTTCGCAAGATCCGAGGGCTTCGACAACGTAGTGACTGCGGAAAAATCCCACAGTTGTCCGGATATGCGGGAATACCTTGGAAGCATCGTAAACGGCGTCGCGCCCACGGTCCTAATCGGCGCGTACCGCTACCCTAATGACGGCGATCTTGCTGCGCTCGAAGCAGCAGCAAAGGCATCGTATGTGAAATCGCCGTTTTCCATCGAACCGATCATGTTCGGGAAATGGCGCGATTGAGACGATATTCACTGGCTGCGAAAAGCCAAACGGCCACGGTAATGATAGCCAGTTCACCGACGAGGACTTCACCGCCCCGCTGCTGGCCAAGAGCGTCCGCGTGAATATGGACGGCAAGGGCGCTGGGTCGACAACGTGCTCGTCGAGCGGCTGTGGCGCAGCGTGAAGTACGAAGACATCTACCTGCATGCCTGCGCGACGCCGCACGAGGTGACGATCGGGCTGTCGCGCTACTTCCGTTTCTACAATGAACGTCGCGTGCACCAGAGCCTCACCTATCGAACGGCGGACGAGATGTACTTCCCCACGGGCAAAGTCAAGAAGGCGGCGTAGGTAGTGGTTCCGCTTGAAATGCTGTACCGTAGACAATCTGCTGGTGTAGTTTGGCTTGGCACGCCACGTACATTTGGGAGGAGTCAGCATGAAAAAGTTCTTGATCGCCGCCGCTTTGATCGCGTTCGCAAATTCTGCAATGGCGCAGGATGCCATGAAGTTAACGCGGGTCACGCCCGATGCGTTGTCATGGAAGGACAATCCGGCCTTTCCGAAGGGTATCCAGATCGCCACGCTGGTAGGCGACCAGACGAAAGCTGGTGAGGTAGTCGTCCTTCGCATCAAGTTCCCGGCCAACTCACAAATTCCGCCGCACACTCACCCCTATGCCGAGGTTGTGACCTTGATCAGCGGTACCATTTGGAGCAGCGCGGGTGAAAAGTTGGAAAAGAAAGGCGAGATGTTGAAGGCCGGCTCATTGTGGGTATACCCGGCAAGACAGGCGCATTATGCTTGGACCGGAAACGAGGAGGCGATCCTCCAAGTTCAGTTCACCAGCCCGGGAGGTATCGATTACATCAACCCGGCTGACGATCCGCGCAAGAAGTAGCCGCTGGGCCGCGCAGGTGAGGCCGCCGGGCAACTAGACCGCCACGCATCCTCGCGCCGCTCGCATCAGTCGGCCGTGCGTTTCTTCACCGGATCCATTCCGTGCTGCTCGATGGCACTCGACATGCGTTCGGAGGCCAGGAACTCGATTAGCTGCCGGCCCACGTCGGACTGCTTCGACCCGACGACGATCGCGGCTGCGAATGTCTGAATGAGCTGCACATCGCTCGGAATTCGACCGACGACCTCGATTCCCGGGACGTTCATGAGCTCGCTGACGGGTTGGATGACGATATCGGCCTTCCCTGCGGCCACCATGGCGGCCGATTGCGAACCACGCTCCGTAACCTTGACGGTGATCCGGTCGGCGATTCCAAGCTGCGGGAACACCTTTGTCGTAAGGTAAATACCGCTGGTGCTTCCGGGAACCGCGATGGTCCTCGCGCTCAGCAGTGTCTGTCTGAGGGCATCGATTGTACTGACGTCCGGCTTCGGAGCCCCTGCACGTACGGCCGCGGCAAGCGGCACACGCGCCAAATCGACGTCCGTGCCGGCGGCGATCCGGCCCGACGCAGCCAGTTCGGCGAGGCCCTCCCTCGAAAGGATCACCACATCGGCAGGTGCGCCGCGCTGCAGCTGGGCGGCGATCGTTTGTGGCCCCGTACCCTGCGATGCGCCGGATCCGGTGACGACGGTGATGCCGGTCGACCTTTCGAACTCGGGGAGCACCTGTCGATACGCACCCGAGAAGCCGCCGGAAATCATCACGTTGAGTTGCGCGAGCGAAGGGCTCGAGAATGCGAGCGATGTTGCGGCCAATACCGTTAGTCCAGTAATCAGGAAGAGGCGACCGAATGAGCGAGTATTCTTCATAACCGTCTACCGACACAAAGTTACACGATGCGAGGAGGATCCATGTCCGAACCCGATCTGACGCTCGGCGTCCACATCGGCACACTTGCCGATGGAAAGGTGATTCTTGGCTCGCGGCCTTGAGCTTTTAGAGTGGTGAGGGTGCCGCTTCGTCGCGCCCCATGAAGCGGGAGTAGCCCGCGACATCGGCTAAGGCAATCGCCGCCAATCGACGCTGGTCCCGTGCCATCGGCTCCCCTCGGCTAACGCAGGGTGCCGGGAACTATAGTCCGGACTGCTACCTATCTGCAAATTCCCAAGGATGTCCGCTTTGGGTCAGTGAGTCACCATCGAGCGATTGGCGGCTCTCGGCTGTACAGCTGGAAGGTCGGCAAAAATCGTACGAGTAGGTCCTACAGATCGCGAACGTGATAACGTGACCGAGTAAGAGACCGCCCAACGCTGAAATCTGCCTCTGGCAGTAGGGTCTTGCCTCTAGTCGCGCGCATTGCGACTCCAAGGCGCGTCGACTTCGACGCAAAATAGTCGTACTGCAGACGAACTCACAAGCACGACGCGACGAACGAACGAGCCGGGCACAGGAGCGAAAGCCGTTGCGCACAGGTTGTTGAATTTTAGTTGTTTTTTGCGATCACGTCCGTTGCAAAGTGCGTAACCGTGCACAACAGTGCATAACTGACTTCGGCAAAAGTCCGGCAGACGCCCTGCCCCGGGCGCCACTCAGGCCGCCTCCTTCTTGCCGGCGGCGCCCGGCTATTGTCGATCAACACTAACCCAAGCCAACGAGGACCCTTATGCGCCGAACGAAAAGGTATCTCCATCCGAATGACGGGCTGGATCTTTATCCGAACCAGCTGGGTTTCAGTCGCGGGGCAGGGGCATGAGAATCGCGTAAATCAGTCCGGCTCAGTCCTCGACAAGAAGCCGACCCGAGCCGAACTTCTGTCCCGTTTCAAATTCCTCGAGATATTGCATCATCAGCGCCCTGGGTGCGTTCGTTGGCGTTGTAAGTCGTAGGCCGCGGTGGGCTTTTCGAGGTCGCACGAAACGACCTCGCCCAGAAGGCCGCGCAGATCGGCCGCGCGACTAGCCCCGAACCTTTCCTCGAATTCTCTCTGAGCCTCAACCCACAGTTTCGCGGCACGCCGCAGGCGCTCGGTACCGGTTTTCGTCACGGCAAGCTCCTTGCTGCGGCGGTCCAGTGTCCCGTCCTTGATGGCGATGAGGCCGTCGCGTTCCAGCGGCAGCATGGTCCGGCCAAGCGTGGTGCGATCCATGACCAGCTCGCGGGCAAGGGCGTTGATCGTCATCGGTCCCAGCCGCTTCAGCTTCGCTAGGATCGAGAACTGCGTTGTCCGGAGCCCCGTTGACGCCAGGTGTCGATCATAGAACTGGCTCACGTGACGAGCTGCCTGGCGCAGCGCGAGGCAATTGCACTCCGGGGACGGAATCACGGTGGAGGGAGGCATAGTTCCTCGGGGCTTGACAATAGGCGTATATGCGCTTATACTACACGCATATACGCCTATGTCAAGCGCCCGTTACCGTCGAGAAGAGACCCTTGGAGAGCACTGCCATGACGCCTGACCACCACCCGCTCGCTAGCCCGTCGAGCCCGTTGCAGTGGCTGCAAAGCTATCCGGCACACCTGTCGCAGACCTGGACGATCGCCTCGGGTGAGTCGCTCTGCGTGCGCCCGATCCGCCACGACGATGGCAAGCTCGAGGAAGCGTTCGTGCGCGCGCTTTCCCTCGAATCACGCTACCAGCGGATGTTGAGCGGTGGCGTCAAGGTGACGCCCGAGTGGATCGACTCCATGACGCACATCGACTATCACCGCCACATGGCATTCGCCGTCGCAACGGTGAGTGACAGCCGCGAGCAATTCGTTGGGGTGGGGCGCTATGTCGTCGACGCGGCGACGCTGCGTGCAG
>Ga0207109_1252_pt1 | contig 10997 bp, 11 predicted proteins | sample Alteio_BWMinHeat_73_FD_153584 | JGI IMG/M metagenome (GOLD analysis project Ga0207109, IMG submission 153584) | Enriched cells from forest soil in Barre Woods Harvard Forest LTER site, Petersham, Massachusetts, United States -... | ecosystem: Environmental > Terrestrial > Soil > Temperate forest >... | reverse complement strand
AACATTCTTTTCAATATTTTCTAAAAAACATGCTCGGTTAACACTTACAAAAAATGTTGTTACATACGGCGAGTTGCGAATATCCGCTGATAAAGAACGTAAAGTTTTTATAAAAGCTGCTTCTTGGGGTGATAACAAATTATTTCTTTCTTGTTCTAAACGCTGGCGTACATACTCAAAATTATTTTTTCCTTCTGCAAAATATTTTGCAACTTTGCCTTTTTCTGATTCAACACAAGGAAAATAACATACTATTTTCGTAGAGTGAGTAGCAGAATTCGCTCTCAATCTCGCAATATGTAAAACATGCATTAAGAGGTGACGAAACTCATGAACAAGAAGCATTACATCTACATCATACAAAAGATATAATGTGCAATTATTGGGATCATACTCTCCCCTAGCAGATTTAAGATTACTTATTTTCTTCATGCGCTCCTTTGATACTAGCTCAATCTTCAAATCAGGAAGGTAATTAAAAACAATATCTATATATTGCGTAATAATAGGATCAATCTTTCTAACCGCCATAATATCAGTAACAATTCTATCTACTTTATCTGGTGCTGTATCACCAACAAAAAATTGTTTGATGAAAGCGGAAGTAACCGCCTGACATTTGGTAACTGAGGGCATAAAAAAACTAATTGCAGCTGGGTTTATTGATACAGCATTTGCGCTTAAAGGACTATTAGCCGTTGATGTTACAACAGCATTTTTTTCCTCTCTCATGGCACCTGCTGGACTGAAAAACAAGAGGGAAGAGACTAGAGCTGCTTTACCAAGCATATTAAACCTTTTAATAAAAATCAAAAATTAAACATTATCACACCAACCTTAAGGTTTTATTAATTAGAAAATAACGCGCGGCGGCCAAAGTTAGGTATTTCTATTGGTCAACGCGCTGTTCCCACCCCTTGAGCTAAAAAAATCTTCAGCTCTCCCCTTGTGTGCTGAGGAATCGACACTTTTTTATGTTCACCTCTCCCCTTGTGGGAGAGGTCGACGCGCGTAGCGCGGCGGGTGAGGGGTATTTTATAATGAACAAACTAAAAAAATTTAAAAAAGCATTACGTATCTCTCAAACAGATGTTGAAAATATTCTAAGGAAAATAAATTTAGAAGGTAACATATCTTGCAAAGTTATATTGTCGATTTTGTCTGTTTGGAAAAAAACTAATTATTGAATTAGAGGGAGGACAACATGCTGAAAGAGAAGAATACGATGCAACAAGAACTCAAAAGCTTGAAGCAGATGATTTCCAGATAATGCGCTTTTGGAATAATAAAATATTAGAAAATTTAGAAGATGTGTTAGAAAGAATTTATGAGAAATTGTGCGGTTAAATTTTTATTTATAAAATACCCCTCACCCGCCGCGCTACGCGCGTCGACCTCTCCCACAAGGGGAGAGGTGAACATAAAAATGTGTCGATTCCTCAGTACAAGGGGAGAGGTGAACATAAAAATGTGTCGATTCTGGCGAAAAAATATTTACAAAACTGGCAACAGCGTAAAGCGGTTTTCGCACCTTTGGCTTTATCGTCCATGGTATGTGTTATTGTACTGGCTGCTGGGGTTGTCTGGAATTAAGAGGTAGAAAGCGGGAGAGCCGGATGTTGATTAATATTTGTAAAACTATTTTGCTGGTTGTTATCGCCGTATTTTTTACTGTAGTGGCTTTTAATAACATTGCCGACTACGGGACTAATTATTTATTTGTGCAGCATGTACTTAATATGGATACTATTTTGCCCCATTCAAAAACTACCTGGCATGCGTTGACTTCGCCCGCGTTACACACTTTATTTTATGGGTTTATTATTGTATGGCAAAGTATCATCGCGATAGTTTGCTGGATAGCAACGGTAAAATTATTTGTGGCGCGGCACGATGTTAATCAATTTAAAAAAGCGAAGGCTATCGCTATACTAGGTTTAACCTTAGGATTTGTTTTATATGCGTTTGGTTTTATTGTTATTGGCGGCGAGTGGTTTCAAATGTGGCAATCCCAGATATGGAATGGCCAAAGATCGGCGAGCATTTTTATGACAATGATTGGGGTAGTGATGCTGATTTTGTTGACGGGAGAATGAAAAATCAGTTGTTATACTCATATTTTATTTATCCTCCACCCAAATAGGAATTTTGTCATTCGCTTGTTTTAATTGTTTACGCCATTGCTGATATTCGGGGCTGAATTTTTTTACCAGCTCCCAAAACTGAGGTGAATGATTAAAGTGTACGGTATGACATAACTCGTGCAACAAAACGTATTCGACTAAAGAATTTGGCAAAAATAATAATTTATAATTTAATGAAATTGTTTTATTAGCTGAGCAGCTGCCCCAACGTGTTGTCGCATTGCGTACGCCAGCGCGTGAATAATACAATCCTGTTTGCTGGCCGAGCTTGGTCAGCCAAGTTAATAAATAATGTTGCGCGCGTTGCTGTAACCAGGATAATAATATTTTTTTTATTTTACGCGAGTGCGTGTTGCAGGCGTATACGGTTAAATTTTTTTCTTCTGGCAATTCTCGCCATAACGCCTTGCTTTGTGATACGGGTATGTAATGGATAGTCCAGGTTTCATTAAGAGCGGGCAGTGATAATTGTTGTGGAGATACTTCCTCAGGTTCAACGCGGGTTAGTGAGTGTTGGATGCGTTGCCAAGTACGCTCGATCCAGTTTTTATGTTGTTGTAATATTATGGGTGTTTTGGCGGCGTCAAAAAATCGCGGGACAATTAATTGCAAACCACGCCGCGCGCAAATTCTCAAACGTACTGATCGTGCACGCGTGCTGTAGCGTAAAGTAAAGGGGGGCGGCCATTCAGAGTTACTACGCATTTATCCCGTCTTACTTGACACAATAAATTTGTCCCGTTTGCGCGCCTTCTACGCTTTTACTATACGCAAGTGCGACACGCGCAGCAGGTACGGATTCGAATCCACGAAAATAATCGGCGTATTTATCCATGGCTTCTGTTAACACACTTGGGCTTACGACGTTAATACGAATAGCCCTGGGCATTTCCAGCGCAGCGCTTTTGACAAATGCATCCAGCGCGCCATTTACCATCGCGGCGGATGAACCGTAGCGAATAGGATCGCAGCTTAAAATACCGCTGGTCAACGTGAACGAACCGGCGTCATTTATAGAAGCAAGACCTTGTAATACTAAATTGATTTGCCCCATTAATTTACTGTGTAAGCCTATTTGATAGTCTTCCGCTGTCATTTCGGTTAAGGCGCCGAAATGCACGTTGCCGGTAGTTGCGATCAGCGCGTCAAATTTGCCGACAGTTTTGTACATCTGTGTTATGGATGTGGGATCCGTGATATCAAGGTGTAGATCACCTTGCCGGTATGCTGCGATAATTACTGTATGCCGTGACGCCAGTTCTTTGGCGACGGCGCTGCCGATAGTACCTGTACCGCCGATAATAATAATTTTCATGATGATATCTCCTCAGACAGGAAAAGGTTTTATTGAGAAAGGTGAAATAACCAACCGGCAAAAATAATAATAGCAGGTATCAGGGTTACGCTGAGACTTACCGCCCACTTCAGAGACGAATATAATTTGTCGAAGCGATTATCTATTTTTTCAAAACGATGATCTAATTTTTCAAAACGATGATCTAATTTGTCAAGGCGATTATCTATTTTTTCAAAGCGGCTATCCATCTGTTTTTCTAGCTTGTCTATTCTTTTTTCCAGCTTATTTTCTGAGTGGTTAATTTTTTCTGTTAGATCTTTTTCCACTTGAATTATTTCAAGCCTGTTTGCAGCGTTGTTCGTAAATGAACTTAACACTTCCACTTGAGCCGGTGTAAATCTTGCTTGTTCCAGTTTTTTGATAAAATCATAGGTAATAGCCACCATGGTTTATTCCTCGGTTATTATTAATAGTATTAGTTAATAGTATTAGACTATGTTACCATGAATAAAAATAGCATTCACCTGTTTTTCTAATTTTTAATACCAGCTCTTGTACCATACTTCAAATTCATGTGGGCGCAATCGATAACGCGCGATATTTCCCGGATGCAGAGCTAAAAGTTCTGTCTCGACTATTTCAATATAACGCGCGCGTTCTTCAATAGGAATAGAAATAAGCGCTTGTTGGTGGATAAAAGCGGCGGCGGTTTTTTTGTCCATTATTTTTTTCACGACCGCGCCGACGGTTTCTTGTAGGCGCGCGCGATAGCGCATTCTAAACGGATCCGGTTCGCCTATTTCATGCCGCACAGTGGAATAATGTAATGCAGATCGCTCGTAGGCGAAGACAAATAAATCACGCAATAATTCTATACGGTTGAGCTCGTACACGCCGAGTAGGGCTTCAATATAGTCGCGATCGGCCACATCAACAAATGACAGAGGACAAAGATTGTGTTTAATCAAGGGAATATTGGCCGCCAGGCGTGATACGCGTTTATTAACATCTTCGAACGGCTGCAAATAGGGCAGATGCACCATGGTGAAAAAAGCTTGTTCAAAAGGATCCTGGATAGCCGCTGCTTTTTCTAAAATTTGTTGAAAACATTCTGTTAGTACAGGTAATACAGTGGTGGGACGAAATGCAGTGCCATGAATAGCAACGGGTATTTCACGTAAACAGCCACAAGCTTTAGGATTGCGCAAAATATTATCAGCTAACAAAGCGTGTAAATTAAAAATAGTGTAAGAATTGAAAGCTATTTCGTCCGCCGCTTCTACTAAAAATTCAATCGCGTTTTTGTGATTGAGGATCATCTGCGTTTCAATAAGGCTTTTACTGACAGCAATGCTGCCAGCTGAGAGCAGACGATCCGTTTCCAGCAGAGAATACGTGTTGCCTTCTAATCGGCTGGAATTCCAGGATAAATCGATCAGCAAGCGCTGTAGAATTTGCCGAGCATACGTGCCGGCCGGCCGTATCAAAGGAAACGGTTTGCCGAGTTGCCAAAGATGCTTACGCAAGTGTTCGGGTAAATAAGCGGTTTGATTAGGTTGATAGTGATCAAGAAATTCACGTTTATAAACCGTAGGATTTCTATCAGTAAGCGGCTGTTGTAAATAGCGCTTGATTTCTTTGCTTTCGGCTGATGCGCTTTGATAAAACAGGGGAATATCCGCAGAAGATTTCTGGTAAGGCGCTGCTTGTTCGGCGACGCCGCCTGCCCGGTAGCGGGCGCCTTTGCGCGAGCCAGTCATTTGTAATTGGCCTGTGGCGACGAGGTAAGCCAGGCGCCGCTGTAAAGTACGGCGGGAAAGTTTTCTGTCTAAAAGAAGCTGACGAATTTTTTCTAAAGAAAGGCCATCAGGATATTGATATATGGCGTATAAAACAGCATTAAGCTCAGTATATTGCTTTGACTTTGGCATATAATCTCCAATTTTGTGCCAAAATAATATTATTGCGCCATTAATTTTTTATTACAAGTTTTTTGTAGATTAAATAATAATTAATTACCTTATTAGTCAATATTACCATTATTGACATAAGTTTTCACCGCATCCGCCACTGTAATAAATAAGCCACACCGGCAAAAAGTGCGATAGGAATAAACGCGGCTAACCAGGGCGGTAATTGATACACAGTACTTAAGGGGCCGAGGAATTGATTGAGCGTGATAAAAATAAAACCCACGGCGGTGCCTAATAAAATACGCAAACCCATAGTAGCGCGCCGTAAGGGGCCAAAGACAAACGGAATTGCTAACCACATCATAACCAGCGTAGCCAAAGGTTGCATAATGCGTTGCCAGAAAGCCAGCGCATAACTACTGGTGTCCAGATTATTATTTTTAAGATAATTCAAATAATGGTGTAATTGTATCAGCGACATCTCCGCGGGATCCACGGCGGAAATACGCAACAGATCCGGATTGACTATCAATCGCCATTCGTTTTTCGCGCTGTGTTGCGTTTGAATTAATTTAGGACTGATTTGGCTGGTAGTAATATTCTGCATGATCCAGTGTCCGTGTCTGTATTCGCCGCTTTGCGCGTAACTTGCGCGAATTAAATTATGTTGATTGTCGAATTGATAACGGCTGACGCCTTGCAGTTGTTTGCCGTTTATGATGGCGCGTATATAGATAAAATTTTGTCCGTCCCGTACCCATACGCCGTGCAGAGTTTTTAAAGTTTGGCCGCTGGTAGTCAATAATGTTTTGTAGCTTTCGGCTGTGTGTTCTGTCAAGGGCGCCAGACCTTCTCCCAACACCGTAGCGAGAATCAGTAATACCAGCGCGGATTTTAACGTGCCAAGACTAATGCGTCCGATAGACATACTGCTGGCTCGCATTACCGTGAGTTCATTATTGCCAGCCAACATGCCCAAACCTAGTAATATACCCAGCAAACTGGCAACGGGAAAAAAAGTATAAAGTTCTCGGGGGAGATCAAGCAGTACATATTCGATGGCGCTCAGTAATTTATAATTACCGGTACCAATGTCGCCGATTTCTTTTACCAGTGTGATAAAAACAGATAAGCCCATTAATAATAATAATACTAGCAGCGTTGTTTGAATAATCGTCACGCCCAAATAGCGATCGATGATTTTTATTTTCATCGCAAGCCTTCTAAACGCCGAATAAATAAAGCCCGAATAGTTTTTAAACTGGTTTGATAAATCCAGATCAAGATCACGCCTAGGAACATGAGACCGTGAATCCACCACAAGCCTAAAGCGGGAGAGATATGGCCTTGTTCGATCCAATTGCGTCCCACTAAAATTAAATTGGCGTAAATAATATAAATTAAAATAGCCGGCAATAAAGCGGCGTATTTACCTTGGCGTGGTTTGACACGGCTGAGCGGTACTGCCAACAAAGCTAATAACAAAGCGGATAGGGGCGCGGAAAAGCGCCATTGCAATTCTGAAGCTGCATCGACGCGATCTTTTTTATCGTATAACAATGCGAAGGTCGACATAGCATCTTGTTCACCGCTGATATCGGCGATATGTTTTTCGATGCGGGCGCGGTATTCACCGAACTGAATAATCTGAAAATCTTTGCTGCCGGGTACGCCTTGATAGCGGTTGCCTTGCGTGGCGACAAAAAAACGATCGCCCGTTTTTTTGTCAACAGTCTGGTAACCGTTCGCCGCCGTTAAAATAATCCAGGGTGTAATAGCTGGATTGTCGGGAGTATTTTTATTATTTTTAATATCACCTGACTGCGCCATAAATATATTTTGCATATGCATGTGATCGGGTGTCATGCTTTCTACATAGAAAATTTGTTGGCCGTTATTGTTTTCCTGAAAACGTCCGGGTAGTGTGGTTTCCAGTTCCATCGCGGTGCCTGATTCTGCCAGCAGTCGCTCACGATAGACTAATAAGTGCGGTGTAAACCACAGGCTGAGTAGTGCGACCACTGTAATAACCACGCCGGTGACGGGTAAAGTCAAACCCAAGAGTTTAAGCCGGCTAAGTCCGCAGGCATAAAGCACCGTCATTTCGTTGTCGGTATACAGTCGGCTATACGCGAATAAGATACCTAAGAATAAACCCAGTGGAAGTAAAATTCCTAATAAATGTGGTATTTCAATAATAATTAATTGCAAAGCGGTGCTGCCGCTGAACTTACCCGTCGCCGCACGCGTAAGATAGCGGACGAATTCATTACTGATAAAGATCAATAATAAAATACCTGTAATGGCGCTAAGAGCAGCGAATATTTCTTTGCTGAGATAACGGAAGATGATCATGTTTAAACTGTATTTTTATAATAATAATTATAAATTATTGCAAGCGGCACATCAAACGGCGCGCTGCGCGTTATATTATTACTCTTTTTCTCCAAAACCGGTATTAATAAGATTTTCAAGGGTATTTAACGCGTCTATTTCATCTTCGCCGTCGATAACCAGTTCTATGACTGTATCTTGATTTGCCGCCAAAAGCATAATATCCATAATGCTTTTACCGTTGACTTTATGATTGTTATAAATAATACAAATATCGCTGGCGTAATGGTTGGCGATCGTAACGAATTTAGCTGAAGCCCTGGCATGCAAGCCCAGTTTATTCCGCAAAATAAGTTTTTTAGTGAGCATTCATCCTCATCGCGGAGAAGCTCCGGCCAAATTTTCGTTAAAAGCCGGATTTTCGATGTACAAAGATCCTTTGGCCCACCCGGGAAAATAACCATGCACGTGATGTTGGGCGAGAAAACCTTTTCTTAAGCGCAGGCCGTAATCCACGCCTTCGATAGCTGCGTGATGCACGTAAGCCCGTAATACCACATGATCTGTATTCATGAACTGGCTATATTGTATCGCGCTGGAAGACGTCAGGAATACTAAGCATTCGTCGAGTTGTTCGTCCAGTTTGGACAAACGCGAAAAAACTTCCGTATGATTTTCGTGTTTTTTTGTAGGACCCAGTTTGGGGCAAAACAAAAAAGCTTCGATAATAGAACCCGGCTCTTCCGGCGGTGCGAGCAAACCAGGATTTTTTTTGAAATTATTCACGGTGAAATTCAGTAAAATTAAAATAATAAAAAAATAATAACAAGTTTAGCTTAAGGTATACTTAAGAACTTTAAATTATTTTATGGCGCGCCCGAGTGGAGTCGAACCACTGACCTTTGGCTTCGGAGGCCAACACTCTATCCAGCTGAGCTACGGGCGCAAAAATGGGGTCTATATTAAGCGTTCGTTATGAAGAAATACAGATTGAAACCTCTGTTAAAACGATTTTTTATTATTTTCCTGGGATTATTCTTACCTCTGTTAACCGTCGCAGGTAATAATTCTATGTCGCCCGCGTTGATTCGCGCGCGTACCGCGCCGGTAGGCAAAGTGAATATCGCATTGCCTACGAGCGTTGCTCCCACGGCGGGCGCCGCTAGTGAAAGTCTTACCAGCGGCAAGAAAATTTATGAGACTACGTGTGTGGTTTGTCATGGAAGCGGCTTAGCGGGCGCGCCGAAATTCGCTGACAAGACCGCCTGGAAACCGCGCATCGCTCAAGGTTTTGATGTTTTGTTTAAACATGTTCAACAAGGTTATAAAGCCATGCCGCCGAAGGGCACTTGTACTGCTTGTTCTGAGGCTGATTTGAAAGCGGCTGTTAATTACCTGATAAACAGCAATCCCCAAAAATAATAATTAAGAAATAATAATTTATTTTTGCTTTCGCATGGTTGCATGTATTAATTCTATTTCCCGATTGAATTCTTCTAAGAGAGCCAGCGGTGGCGATTGGTGTTGGTTAAGCAACACAGAAAATTTTATCAGCACCGCTTTGAGCCGCATCACGCCGCAATAAGCACAGGAGCCGTGTAGTTTGTGCAGCACATCAGAAAGTTCTGAGAACTCTTGTTCGTGATAATACTGATTGGCTTCTTCTTGCGCCTGTGGCAGTTGCGCCATAAAAAGTTCCAATAATTCCTCGAAAAGGCCGGGCGATCGTGCATTCAGCTGTTTTCCATAGGTCCAGTCGATAACGGGTAAAGCAGCGTTTGCAATAGTGGAATTATTCGTGGGATTATTCATGGCAAAAGTTTATTAAGAAATCTGCGCACATTGCGTCCGTCATAAAATCCGCATACGATACTCAGTCTTATGTTTAAGAAAATTCTCATTGCCAACCGCGGTGAAATTGCTTGCCGCATTATACATACTGCTCACCGCTTGGGAATACAGTGTGTGGCGGTTTATTCCGGTATTGACGCACAAGCCTTACATGTTCACTTGGCTGACGAGGCTTTTTGTATTGGGCCTGCTCCCGCACCTGAAAGTTATTTGTGCGGTAAAGCCATTATAGCCGTCGCTTTACAAACTGGCGCTGAAGCCATTCACCCCGGGTATGGTTTTTTGTCGGAAAACGCTGATTTCGCGGCGGCGTGTATCCAGGCGGGTATTTGTTTTATCGGGCCGCCGGTCGATGCTATTCGGGCGATGGGTTCCAAAAGTGCGGCGAAAAAAATCATGGCGCAGGCACAAGTGCCGTTGGTACCCGGCTATCATGATACGGCGCAGGACGAAAAAATATTACAGGCCGCCGCACAGGAAATTACTTATCCGGTGTTGCTGAAAGCGACTGCCGGCGGCGGCGGTAAAGGCATGCGTGTCGTTAGCGCCGATCACGAATTTTCGGCAGCTCTGGCCGCGGTCAAGCGCGAAGCTCTGGCCGCTTTCGGAGACGATACGGTCTTAATAGAAAAATATCTGCAACAACCGCGTCACGTGGAAATTCAAATCTTTGCAGATACACACGGTAATACGGTTTATTTGTTTGAGCGCGATTGTTCTATTCAGCGTCGTCATCAAAAAATTATCGAAGAAGCGCCCGCGCCGCATTTTACGGAGGATTTACGTCAGCGTATGGGGTCGGCGGCGGTAGCGGCGGCGCGTGCAATTGGGTACGTGGGCGCCGGAACTGTGGAATTCTTATTAGTATCTGAATTAGCATCCGAAAAATTTTATTTCATGGAAATGAATACCCGCTTACAAGTAGAACATGCGGTTACTGAAATGATCACAGGTCAGGATTTGGTGGAATGGCAATTTAAAATAGCCTGCGGCGAAAGTTTGCCGCTGGAACAAGATAAAATTATTCTAAATGGCCACGCGATAGAAGTACGAATCTATGCGGAAGATCCTAAGAAAGATTTTCTCCCGTCTACCGGTAAAATACACTATTGGAAAACGCCGGTGGAAAATTTTCAGGTACGTCTGGATAGCGGTGTCATACAAGGCTCTCTAATCAGTTCTTATTATGATCCGATGCTCGCCAAGTTGATTACCTGGGGCTGTGATCGTTCTACAGCCTTAGCACGTATGGAAGAGGCTTTGGCCGATTTTCATGTCGCGGGAGTCACGACTAATTTAGATTTATTAAGCGCGATTATTAAACATCCGGAGTTTAGAGGCGGCAAGATAGATACGGGATTTATTATTAAATACAGCAGTAAAATTTTATTTTCCGACGAGGTTCCCCAAAAAATTATAATACTGGCTGGTTTATATCAATTACTTAAACAAAAATTA
>Ga0207109_1251_pt1 | contig 11003 bp, 8 predicted proteins | sample Alteio_BWMinHeat_73_FD_153584 | JGI IMG/M metagenome (GOLD analysis project Ga0207109, IMG submission 153584) | Enriched cells from forest soil in Barre Woods Harvard Forest LTER site, Petersham, Massachusetts, United States -... | ecosystem: Environmental > Terrestrial > Soil > Temperate forest >... | reverse complement strand
GCTTCCGTCATCGAAGCCGTGGGCGCTACTGAAAGTATGGTTTTCTAGAACACGCTTCTCTCAGAAGCACGAATACACCTGCAACAAGACTTCTTCCGCTATTTTTTTCGACGCGCTTTCCCGTCGCGCCCTTCCAGCGCAAGCTCATTCGCCGCATCAATCTTGTGTTTCTTCAATTCTTCCAACAGCCCTTCGTCCGTCAAATCCAGCGGATGAGAATGCTTCCAGTCGTGATGCGCAACTTTCTTTAGCGCGCGCACAACCTCCGGCGCGTTCACTTCGATCGCCAGCTCTCTCCGGCTGTCAAAGCTCCCCGGCGCAAGATTGATCGAGCCCACAATCGCCCGCTCGCCATCCGCAAGCAGCATCTTTCCGTGCAACTTCAAGTGTTTCAGCTTGTGTACCTTGATTCCGACGTCGTCCAGGATTCGCAACCCGCCCACGCCTTCGGTTAACTTCTGCTTCGACAATTTATGTGGCGGCCGCGCCATCACGTGAATCTTCACGCCGCGTTCTCTCGCGCGCACAAGCCGCTCGATAATCACCTGATCTTGGTAGCGCTCGTTCTGCACAAACAACGTCTTCTTCGCGCTGTCGATAAACTTCGCGATCCGTTCCCGTCCGTTTCCGCTGCACCAGATCAACCGATTCCGATCGCTCACCGCGTACGGCTTCCGCTTCCAGTCGGCTTCAAATCCCGAGATAACTTCCGCCACTTCGCGCTTGTCGTCGGTCACCACCGCATAATCGCGCGTTCCTTCCAGATTTTTCACATCCCAGTTGAGCGACTGTACGAACCCGACGCGATCATCGACCACCATCGACTTCTCATGCGTCACATCAAACGCCGGATTGCTGTCTTTGACTTCGACTCCCGCAGCCTTGAGCCGCTTCGCCGTCGCTGTGTTTTCGCTCTTACCGCTGCGCCGTGCCGGATTCAGCATCACCCGCACTTCTACGCCGCGTTTCTTCGCGCGAATCACCGCGTCGATCAGTCCGGCATGCGAAAACAAAAACATCTTCACTCGAATGGACTTCTTCGCGTTGTCCACTGCGTCCACAAATGGTTTTGCGGTGTGATCTGGCAGTACGATCAGCTGGCGCGCCATTCTTCCCCCGTGATAAGGCCCGCCATATTCTAGCCCTTAATCAGCGTGGCTGGCGCAGGTCTCGCCGCCGCCATCTGCTCGTCGAATTGCGTGCGATAAAGAGCCGCATAAATGCCATTCAGCGCCATCAATTCATCGTGGCTGCCTTGTTCTGCCAGCACGCCTTGCGTCAACACGATGATTTTGTCCGCATCCCGAATCGTGCTCAGCCGGTGCGCAATCGTGATCACCGTCCTACCCTTCATTAAATGCGTCAGCGCATCCATCACCAGCTTTTCCGATTCCGAATCGAGCGCCGCCGTCGGTTCATCCAAAATCAAAATCGGATTGTCGCGAATAATCGCTCGCGCGATGCCGATGCGCTGTCGCTGCCCGCCCGAAAGTGTGTCGCCGCGATCGCCAACCAGCGTGTCGTACCCCTGCGGCATCTGCGAAATAAATTCGTCCGCATTCGCCAGCTTCGCCGCGGCGACAATCTCATCGCGCGTCGCGGTCCCTTTTCCATAGGCGATGTTGTCCGCCACGCTCCCGCGAAATAGCACCGTCTCCTGCAACACATACGCGATCTGACTGCGCAACGCGCTCACCTTCACGTCGCGCAGATCGTGACCATCGATCGTCACGCGCCCTGAATTCGGATCGTAAAATCTCGGAATTAAACTCACGATCGTCGATTTTCCGCTGCCGGTCGGTCCTACAACACCGATCATCTGCCCCGCGCCAATCTTGAAACTCACGCCGTTCAATACGCGGGCATCCTTGTTATATCCGAACAGGATCTTTTCAAATTCGATGTTGCCCTTCAGCGGCCCCGGATCGATCGCGTCCGGCTTCTGGGGAATCACGTCGCTCGCATCCAGAATCGCCTGAATCCGATCGACGCCGACCGCCGTCTGCGCGATTGTGTTCGTCATCGTCGCCAGATCCTTCACCGGCTTGAAAAACTGCGCCAGATACGACAGAAAAACCGTCAGCGCCCCCGCCGTCATCGTCCCTTTCAAAATCAGCGACGAACTCCGCCACAAAACGAACGCTGTGCACAGCGCGACCACGACCGTCACCAGCGGCGACAGCATCGCCTTCACGCGCCGCGCCTTCAGCGACGCATCCACCGTCGCCTTGCTGACTTCGCTCAATTCCTCTTGCTCGAGGTCCTGTCGCCCAAACGCCTTGATCACTCGCACAGACTCAAGCCCCTGCTGCACTACCGTTACGATGTTGCTCTGCTGCTTCCGAACTTCCTTCTGCGCTTTCTTCACCGCTTTTTTGAACCGCGAAATGATCACCAGCATGAACGGCGTAATCGCTACCGCGATCAGCGTGAAATCCCAGTTCAGCCAGAACATGATCGCCAGCATGCTGAGAATCGTTAGCAGATCGACCACGATGTCCAGCGTCGATCCCGACGCAAAGCTCTGAATCGTCTGCACGTCCGCCGTCAGCGTGCTCAGCAACGTGCCCAAATCGTGTTCGCTGTAATAGTTCAGGGAAAGCTGCTGGAGGTGGTCATACGTGCGCAGCCGCAAATCGTTCGCGATATATTGCCCGACGCTCGCGGTGTAATAGTTCGCGATTCCCGACGCGATCGCGCCGATCAGCGCAATCACCACCAGCCCGATCGCCGCCGCCGCGGCAATCTCCATCTTCGTCCCGTGATGAAAAAAAGGTTGGAGCAGGCCGCTCAGCCAGTGCGGTAATTTGTGCTCGCCCACAACGTTGTCGAGCACGATCTTCAACGGCCACGGCGCCGCAACGGTCGCCGCCATCTGCAACATCATCGCAACGAACACCACCGCCAAATATCCGCGGTACGGCTTAACCAAACTCCAAATCAACGAATACAAACCCGGCCCCCCTTGCGCCCTCCGCGGCCCCCATTCACACCGAACCCCGTCGACCCGCGCCGCGCAAGCCCTTTTAGCACGCAGCAATCTATTCCGGTTCCACGGTTCCTGCAACCGCAGTAATCATTCCTTCGCGCATCTCTGCTGCACTCAGCGCCTCTGCGGTATCTTTTGCCCTTTCGCGCGCGACTATGAAGCCGTCTGCTTTCGACTTTCAACCGTGCACGGTCAACACTCCTGCCCGATTGCCGCCTCCAAATCCCTGTGCTAGCATCCGCTCGCTGGGGAACGTCACCAGGGACAGATTTCGCAACGCCTTCGCCCTCGCACACGCGGGGACCCAGGTTGAGGCCACGTTCTCCTCCCTCAAATCAAGCTAGGCGCAGGCCCGCGCCTTTAGCCCTTCTGGGCGGACCTCGCCATTCGATCCCGGCCTCGATGCCGGATCGTAAAAATGGAGGTCTGCATGAAGACATATCTCACAAAGGACATCCGAAACGTGGGCATTGTAGGCCACGGCGGCACCGGAAAAACGCAACTGGTGTCGTCGTTGCTCTTCACCGCGGGAATGACGCCGCGCTGGGGGAAAGTTGCGGAAGGCACCACCACAACGGATTGGGACGAAGAAGAAATCGGTAGAAAAATTTCAATTCAAACCGCCCTCGCTTACGCCGAGTGGCCCTGCACGCTCTGCTCTGGCGACAAGGTAAAAATCAATCTCATCGATCTCCCCGGCTATTCCACTTTCATCAACGAAGCCAAGGCCTCTCTCATCGGCGCCGATGCCGCGCTGATCACCGTCGACGCTCACGTCGGCGTGCAAGTCACCACAGAAAAAGTTTGGGATTACTGCACCGAGTACGACATTCCGCGCGCCTTCGTCCTCACTTGGATGGACCGCGAGCTTTCCAGCTTCGAGCGCGCGATGGAGTCGTTGGAGCAGGTCTTCGGCCGCAACGTCGTCGCTCTGCAGTTGCCGATCGGCACCGAGCGCGGCTTCCGCGGTGTGATCGACCTCGTCAGCATGAAAGCGCACATGTACAAGCCCGATGGCGACGGCCGGCCGACCGTCGAAGAGATTCCCGCCGCGCTCGCTGACGAAGCCAAGGAAGCGCACGAAAAACTCGTCGAGATGATCGCCGAAGGCGACGACGAACTAATGGACGAATTTTTCCGCGAAGGAACGATTCCAATTCAGGATCTGATTCCCGGCGTGCGTAAAGCCATTGTGGCTGAAAAGATTTTTCCGGTGCTTATGGTGTCTTCGCTGCATAACGTCGGAACCGCCAGCCTGCTCACGTTCATGGCGGACTGCTTTCCCCACCCCGACGAACATTCCCAAGTCGGCTTCAATGAGCCGACAGGCAAGGGCGATCGCATCGAGCGCAAATACGACGACAATCAGCCCGTCTCCGTCTTCGTTTTCAAAACGCTCGCCGACCCGTTCGCAGGCCGGATCAACTATTTCAAGGTAAAGAGTGGCGTGCTCAAAAACGACGCGACCCTCGTCAACTTCAATCGCTCTACGCCCGAGCGTTTGCAGCACACAGTCGTCGTGCAGGGCAAACAGCTCACCGAAGTCTTGGAACTGCACGCAGGCGACATCGGCGCCATCGCGAAGTTAAAAGAAACCATGACCGGCGAAACGTTAGGCGACAAAGCCGCGCCAATCTTCTACAGTCCCGCGCAAATCCCCGAACCATCGATCACATTTGCGATCGAGCCAAAAACCCGCGCCGACGAAGACAAAATCGGCATCTCGATCCACAAAATTCTCGAAGAAGACGCCGCTCTCCGTTTTTCGCGCGATCCGCAAACGAAAGAATTCCTCCTCGCAGGTTCCGGCCAGCAACACATCGAAGTCGTCGTCGCGAAACTTCACAAGCGCTACCACGTCGATCTCACGTTGAAGCCGCCCAAGGTTCCGTATCGCGAAACCATCCGCGGCAAGGCCGACGCCGAAGGCAAACACAAAAAGCAATCCGGCGGTCACGGTCAGTTCGGCGTCTGCCGCATTAAGATGGAGCCGGTAGAACGCGGCAAAGGCGTCGAGTTCGTCGACGACGTTTTCGGCGGCGCGATTCCGCGCAACTGGATTCCTTCGGTGGAGCGCGGCATTCGCGACGCAGCCGCGCGCGGCTTCCTCGCCGGATTTCCCGTGGTCGATTTCCGCGCCACGCTTTATGACGGCAAATATCACGACGTCGATTCGTCCGACATGGCGTTTAAAATCGCCGGCTCGCTCGCTTTCAAGGAGGCAATGAAGCAAGCGAAGCCGGCGCTCCTCGAGCCCGTGATGAACGTCGAGGTCTATGCGCCCGATCAATACTCGGGCGACTTAATGGGCGATCTCAGCAGCCGCCGCGGCCGCATCTCCGGCAGCGAATCGCGTGGACACAATGTCATCATCAAGGCGAAAGTGCCGCTCGCCGAAATGCTGACCTACGCCACCGACCTCACATCGAAGACGCAAGGCCGCGCCACTTACTCGATGGAATTCGATCACTACGATTACGTTCCTAACGAACTAGCCCAAAAAGTAATCGACGCCCACAAAGCCACCCACGGCGACCTGGTCCACGCCGAAGAAGAAGCCTAGTTCCAGTCGCGCGTCACTCTTTGAACCGGTAGCGCCGGTTTACCCTGAGCTTCGAAGGGCGTCTCGCCGGCGTTTTTCCGCAGCCTAGCTGCACATGTCGGGGATGTCGCAATTTTAAGCGTCACTCAATCCCATGTAGGGCGCAGCATGCTGCGCCCCAAGCGCCCAGTCGTAGAGTCCTATCGCATCTCTCGTTTTTTCAAACGCCGCCGCATTGAATCAACATCTCGACTCGACAACGACGACTCACCAGATCAAAAGCCCAGCTGCCACGCGCCGCTCTCTCTCCCGCGCATTCGCAAACAACCGCAACGCAATAAACCCAAAAACTCCAACCGCGAGCATCGCCGCATTCAACTGGACGAACGCCAGCGAAACGTCGAAATGATTCATGAACAAACAAAACAAAAATCGAAACAGCATCGAACCCTCTCAGAAAGGCGAACCGTTTGGTTCGCACGGTGCTCTGTAAGGGCAAGAGACGCGCCACGTTGGCGAATCGCTAAGTTACTGAAACTAAAGCCCATAGCTTTATTTTGAATGGGAATTCACAAGATATTCGCAAAGATCAATTGTTAATTCACAATATTCGCAAGATTTGCTAAGCTCCTGTCCGCCGCCAATGCCCGACACCATCTTCCAATCCGACCCTCCATCCTCCGGCGCCAACCGCCTCCGCCTCATGCTCCGCACCTGGGAAGCAGTCAGCACCGAGCGCGAACTCCCCGGCGTCCTCGCTGCCCTCGCCGACGTCCTTGTCCCGCTCGTCCCCTTCGACTCCATCGGTATCATCGACTTCACCGTCCCCAACGACACTCCCGACGAAGACGGCGATTTCCATCGCCTGCTCGCTCTCCACGTCGTCGGTGTCGCTCCGATCGACGGCGAAACTCCCGAGCAACTCGCCGCTCGCTCCGAACGTTACGCGCAACCTCCGTCGCTCACCGAAACGCGCCCGCTGCTCCCGTACCCGAAGGACAGCGAGAAACACGAAGTTGCCGGCGAGCCGTACACCTGCGACGATCTCCTCGAAAAGGACGGCTGGTTCCGCCACGAACATCACCTCGCGAAAGACGGCGTCCGCTCCTACGCCGCAGTTCCTCTCGTCATGCGCGGGCAAGTCCTCGGCGTCGCCGCCTTCATCCGCCTCAAGCAGCGCGCCTTCCCACCGCACGAGAAAGCCATCCTCAAAGACGTTTCGCGCGCTCTTTCCATCGCCACCGCCAACGCTCTCGCCAACGAAGAAATCCGCAAGCTTCGCCAACAACTCGAAGCCGAAAATATTTCTCTCCGCGAACAACTCGGCCAGGCTCCCTGGTTCGAGGAAATTCTCGCCAACTCCGCTGAACTCAAACACGCGCTCGAAATCGTCGAGCAAGTTGCCACCACCGACGCCACTGTTTTGATCACCGGCGAAACTGGCACCGGCAAAGAGCTGATCGCGCGCGCCATTCATCGCCGCAGCGAACGCGCCCGCGGCCCGCTCGTCAAAGTGAATTGCGCCGCGATTCCAGACACGCTGCTCGCTTCAGAACTTTTCGGTCACGAGCGCGGCGCCTTCAGCGGCGCCACCGAACGCCGTAAAGGTCGCTTCGAGCAGGCACACGGCGGCACTTTATTTCTCGACGAAATCGGCGAATTGCCGCAAGAAATGCAGGTTTTGCTGCTGCGTGTTTTGCAAGAGCGCGAGTTCGAGCGCCTCGGCGGCGCCCATACAGTTCAAGTCGACGTCCGTCTCGTCGCCGCCACCAATCGCGATCTCGCCGAAGAAGTCCGCGCCGGACGCTTCCGCAGCGACCTCTACTATCGTCTCAACGTCTTTCCGGTTCGCGTTCCCGCGCTTCGCGAGCGCCGCGAAGACATCCCGCCGCTCGTCGCGCACTTCGCCGAAAAATATGGCGACCGCTTCGGCCGCCCCATCTCCAGCATCGACCGGAAAACTCTCGATCTTCTGCAAGCTCATGATTGGCCCGGCAACGTGCGCGAACTCGAAAACACCATCGAGCGCGCCGTCATTCTCGCGCGCAACGGCGTCCTCAGCGTCGATCCCGAAATGCTCCGTGACTCTTGCGCCGCCTCCACCTCAAATCAAAATGCTACCGACGACGATTCACACGAGGAGCGCACCGCAATCGAAAACGCGTTGAAAATTTCTCGCGGAAAAATCTCCGGCCCGAAAGGAGCCGCCAAAAAAATCGGCATCCCCGCCTCAACTCTCGAATTCCGCATCAAAAAACTCGGCATCAACAAATTCCGCTTCCGCCACATAACCGCCGGCAGCCTCGCCAAATAAATGAGTCCGAGTTCGCCGAACCCGCACGCCATCTTGTAGCGGCGACTTTACGTCGCCATCTTCCGTTTACGTACCGTCGACCGTTACTCCCTCGCACATCCAAAAAAGCGTTGTCATCCTGATCGAGGAGAAGGATCCCAGAAGTTCACACGACTACATTCGTAACTATTGGTAAGAAAAACGCAGTGGAAAAACCGGGCCAAAGAGAAAAAAAGGCCCGGTCGCTCCGGCTGTATTGGTGACCGCAAAAGACAGGGCGCAGCCGGAGTGGCCGGTGAGTCCGCGGATACTACGCAGTTTTGCCCGAATTCATGTCAACGACCCCGCCCTTGCTCAGTATCCCAACCACGACCTATAGCACCTCGCCCCAAGGCCGCACCGCTGACCCCACGCCCGCTCACTTCTTCCAAAACTTCATCACCGCCGAATAATCCAAATCCTCTTTCGCCGTCGCCTTCACCGCTCCGTAAGTTTCCTTGGCAGCCGCTGCCGCCGGTAAAGTCACCCCCAACTCCTTCGCCAGGTCCATCGCCAGGCTCACATCCTTATACATGAGCCGCAGCGGAAAGCTCGGAACGTACTCTCCTTTCAACAAGTTAGGAGCCTTCACGTCCAGCACGCCCGACCGCGCCATGCTCGACTGCATCACCTCCACCAGCCCCTCGCCCTTCAGCCCCGCCGCCGTCACCAGCGCCAGCGCCTCCGCCAGCGCCTCCACCTGTAGCGCCAGAATCGCATTCATCGCCAGCTTGATCGTCTGCCCCGCCCCGTTCGGCCCGAGCAAAAACCACTTCTTTCCCATCACGCCCAGCACCGGCTCCGCCGCCTTCAGCGTTTCCGCCTCCCCGCCGACCATAAAAACAAGCTCGCCCTTCTTCGCGCCCCAATCGCCGCCCGTCACCGGCGCGTCCAGAAACTTCACGCCCTTCGCCGCGCAAGCCGCCGCAATCTTCCGCGCCAGATTCGGCGACACCGTACTCGAATCGATGTAAATCGCGCCCGGCTTCAACGCCGCCAGCGCCGCATCCGCCGCGCTCACTCCGCCGCTCTTTCCCCATAGCACTTCTTCCAGCGCCGGCGGATCACTCACAATCGTGATCAGCACATCCGCGTCGCTCGCCGCTTCTTTCGGCGACTTCGCCAGCTTCGCCCCCGCCGCCACCAATTCGTCCGCGCGCGCCGCCGTGCGATTCCACACCGTCACCGCGTGTCCCGCCTTCAACAAATTCGTCGCCATCGGCCGCCCCATCAGGCCGAGCCCAATAAACCCAATCTTTGCCTTCGCTCCCGAATCCGAAGTCACGACGCCTCCTCAACAATCTTTTTTCGTTTTGATTGTATCCGATGAGCGCAACGCAAATCGTGATTTCCCAAAAATCGCAATCACGCGATATCGCGCGGATTTACAAAAATTCGATTTCGATGAATGTCAAACTATCGGCAGGGTCGAATAAATCACGGAAAAACGAATCTCAAAAAAAGCCTCAGTTCAGCGAAGCCTTCCTCCGCGGCGTCAGCGGCGGCAGCGGCGTTTTCGGCCCCTCCGGATTCGGCGTCACAACCGTCTCCGGCTTTCCCGGCTCTTCCATTCGCACGATATATTGGTAAGGAATTTCCCAGCGAAACTGCTTATTTTGGCCGTGCTGCTCCAGGTGCTGTTCCAGGAAGATCGACTTGCCGGAATCGGCGACGAACGTTCCCGAGGCAGGCAGCAGGATGTCACCGGCGCGGTAATGCACTTCGACCCAGCGCCCCAGAAAGGCGGAATATCGGGCCATGGCTGACATCAAGTTTCGCGGCCCGTATAGTCGGCAGCAATGGTATTAAAGTACTGGCGAGCGAACGCAATCGCTAATTTCTACAGTGTTTTCAATCACTTACAGGCTCACGGCCGGTGTAACCATGCGCGGATTTTGACAGAAACTTTACGCGCCGTATCCGCAGAACTTACTCGTCGAATTTTCCGAAAAATCACCTGACCCGTTTAACTCGCTTCTCAATTGACCGCGGCCAACGCCACATAGTCCGGCCGATCCGAAACTAATTTGTGCCGAAACGCTTTCTGAATTTCGCCGTGATCCATCAAAAACGCGCCCGGCATCCGCTGAATATCTCCGGCCGGCAGTCCGGTGAAATTTCCGTGCGTCCACGCGAGCACCATCCGCAAAATACTCTCCGAATTCAGATACTGTCGCCATTCCCATCGAAGCAATCCGAACGCCTGATACAGCGGCCCTTCCGGATCGCTGAAGCGTGGTACATCGAGCAGGCCATACGGCGCAAAAAACCACTGCGCCTTTTCCTCCGTCCCCAGATGCACAAACGCCAGCCTGCTTCCGCCGCCTTCGATCTCCTGCCGTCTTTTTGAAATGGTGTCTACCGCTTCCCGGCAAAACGTGCATCCAAAATGCCGCAAAAACACCAGAAACAACGGCGGCGACGCAAGTTCGGCCAGACTCTGCCCGTCCTGCGACATGTACTTCGCAAGCAAATCCGGATCGATTCGATTGGAGCGAAAAATAGCTGGCGCAATTTCTGGCATGGTGAGTTCAACTTTCGCTGAGTCTAACACGCGGCTCTTGGGTGCCGCACCCTTGCGATTTTCAAGGGTGCGGGTTTAGATTCAACACGACTCAAATCAACACGATCAACGCCGTTTTCGCGACCGACGTCGAATATTTCTTGATGTAATTTTTCACTCTCACCTTCCGAGCCGTGTTCTCCGAACTCATATATCGAACCTTCCCGAAAATCGCTCGCTCCGGCCCCCACGCCCGGTCGTATCGCCCCAAACACCAGAAAATCCCGCTGTAAGAATTCGGATCGCGCCCATCCAATCCGTACTTATTATTCAAATGAATCAATGCCTTCAGCGCATCTTTCGGCGACCGCGACCATTCCAAAATTTTCTTCCCCCAAAGCATCCGCAAGTAATTGTGAATCCGCCCTTCCCGGACGAGCTGCATCTGCGCCGCATTCCAAAGCGCGTCGTAAGTCCTCGCATTTTCCAATTCCTCCAGCGAATACAAATGTTGCCGTTCGTCCCGCGCATGTTCGCGCAGCGTTTTCTTCGCCCAGTCCGGCAGCGAGTCGTAATCGTCGTACTTGTCCGAATGCGAACTGAAGTTGTACCCGACTTCCCGCCACGTAATCACTTC
>Ga0207109_1250_pt1 | contig 11059 bp, 11 predicted proteins | sample Alteio_BWMinHeat_73_FD_153584 | JGI IMG/M metagenome (GOLD analysis project Ga0207109, IMG submission 153584) | Enriched cells from forest soil in Barre Woods Harvard Forest LTER site, Petersham, Massachusetts, United States -... | ecosystem: Environmental > Terrestrial > Soil > Temperate forest >... | reverse complement strand
CGCCATTAACTTATGGTGTTATCCCAGATTTTAAAGGTAAATTTGAGACGACATCCATTCAAGTGGAGAAGGTAGGCGGATATTTTGACCCCATTAGCTTTGAAGAGAATCCTCAAAATAACGAGCTTTATTATTTGAACTCTACCAAGCTTGATCAATTTTATTTATACAATTCACCAAAACCAATGTCAGAAAATGTACCTAGGACACCTTCTTTGCGTCTGGGAAGCAATATTTAAGAGGAGATTAAATCATGAAAGTGTATGTTGTTATTACCGGTGCAAGCTCCGGTATTGGGCAAGCTTTAGCTGTTTCATTTGCCAATGAAGGTTATCATGTATTGGCGATTGGCAGAAATCAAGTTGGGTTGGAGCGCACAAAACGATTAGCCGTTAAGGGAAGCATTATCCCATTGATTGCTGACTTAAGTGAGAAAGATGCGATCGATATTATTTCAAAACAATTCAATTCCAACATGACAATCAAATATTTAATACACTGCGCGGGCACTTTAGAGCCCCTTTCTCCACTGTTAAAAGCAACGCGAAGTGATTTAAAAGATAATATCGTGACCAATGTCATTGCGCCTATTGCTTTAACAAGCAAGCTCAAACCTTATTTTAATCTAGGAACAAGAGTACTGTTTATGGGTTCTGATTTTGTGGGTGTTGAAAATAAAATGAAACCGAAAGTGAGTGGTGCTTATGCCATGTCTAAAACTGCGTTAAAAGTAGGGGTGGAATATCTGCGTCGCGAATGCGATGGGATTGCCCACATTGGTTATTTAAACCCCGGCTCAACCCACACACCAATGTATGCCAGTTTCTTTAATGCAACGAATCCGGAGCAAGGGACGACGAATAATGGCGTAAAAATTGCTGATCCTGTTTCTATTGCGAACTTTATTAAGCAAGTGTTAGAAAATAGTGGTGACAAAGTATTTAATGCGACGGATTGGGATTATAGGAATGTAGCGCATCATGATAAGACGGCTGTGAATGCTTATATGAGTGCGAGATTATAGTTGTAGCCCAGCAAAAACGCTTTTTGTTTTTGCCGGGGTTAAAAAAAGGATCCATATTTATGCAAGACAGATTAAAATCATTTAGCGCCTCAACAGTTAATACATTAAAAACATTAACCAGCTCCGCAGTTGATACCTTAACAACGCCATCAGCGATATCCGCAGGCACAGCATCACTGGCTGCATTCACGCAATATAAAAGAGTGAAGGCGCTAGATGAGTTTTTTGCATCTTATAATAATGGAAATCAAAATGCGGATCATTCGTCTCATGCCTTGTGGGGAACAAGTAATAGTTTAATATTACTTTTTTGTTATGGCGAATTTTTTTATTCTTTATTTAGCAATCCCAGGGTAGTGGAGCGGATGCAAAACCCTGAACGAGTGTGTGATTGGCGTAACTATGCATTTCTGATGACGCATTCCATTCTCTTGATTGCGTCAGTGCATACCGTACTCGGCTCGCGAGCAATGCCAGAGGCTACGGTGGCGGCTATACTCGCGGCTGGAACAATTTTGGTAGCAAAAGCGGGGACGCATCTGGTATGGTCTACTGGAACAATGCTGGAGAATAAAGCTCAGGAACAAAAGGCTGCTAATACGCAGAAAAATGGCTTTTGAGGATCGAACTCTGTTGTAGCCCGTACACGCTTTTTGTGTACGGGGAGTGGCTTCGTTTAAGGTTTGTTCCTGGACACAAAGAGCGTGTCCAGGCTACGGGTGCTAGCTTATAATTGTAGCCCGGCAAAAACGCTTTTTGTTTTTGCCGGGGTTAAAAAATGTGGTTTTGAAAAGGTAGAATTTTATGTTTAGCTCTTTCTTGAAAATGTTCTGGCATGAAGATCTTCCGCCAGACAAGGTGAAGCGAAGCGAAGCTAAGTTGAACCACTTGGTGGTGGAAATCCAGGGCGATGACAGCGCCAGTGATTTTTCACCACTGGTGACAGACATTGTACGCACCGCGTGCCGGAATGCGCACGTGGACTTTTGTGAGAAACCATCTTCTCCGGAAACGATTGCAAAGACCCAAAGCGCAGATCCTCGATGTGTCGTTTTCGTTGTTTGTAGTGCCAACCGTGTTAATGCGCAAGCGTGGATACCAGTCCTGTCCCGTTTAGCGAAATACGTTGGCGATGAAGGCCGCGTTGTGCTCGCTGTGCTTTCGCATAGTGAAAGCGATGTTCATGCGCAGGACATTTCTGATGCGCTATTTGAAAAATCCTTGGGGACGAAGGATTCGATTCCAGAGGATCTGCAAAGTCGCATCGGTGTTAATACGTATCTTCGTGATCTAAACTCGTTTAATGACCCAAAGCTCAAAATGCACGAGCGTGAAAAATTCCAGAAAGACCTCGAGACGATCTTTACCTCAATGACAAAGAAGTTTCAGTTTACCCGTAGGTAATTTGTAGCCCATACACGCTTTTTGTGTACGGGAAAGGGCTTGGTTTAAATCGTGATCCCCATACCCAAAAAGCGTGTACGGGCTACAGAAGCAAATATATTTCATAATCATTTGAATAATCTAATAAATGCATGAAATTGCCCTAAGAGTGGAGTTGAAATTACAATAAAGATTCTTTATAATTAGGAAGAAAGTAGATAAATACGGGGTTCGACTATATGCTAAATATTAAACATCCAGAAGCTGACCGATTGGCACGAATGCTCGCTAACCAATTGAATGAAAGTATCACTGATGTGGTGATTGAAGCATTACGCGAAAAATTATTAAGAGAACAGGGTAGGCGAATGCCGGTTGAGATGAAATCCAGTTTACTAGAGATTGGCCAGCGATGCTCAAAGCTCCCAGATAAAGACAAACGCTCCACAGATGAAATTCTTGGCTATGATGAAAAGGGCTTGCCAAATTAAGGGATAACGAATGGTTTTAGATACATCAGCTATTTTGGCTATTTTATTCAATGAGTCAGAAGCTTCTATCATCGCAGAATTAATTGCTAAAGATAATAGACGATTACTGTCTGCTGGCACGGCATTGGAACTAATGATTGTGATAGAAGCGCGAAAAGGAGAAACCGGCGGACGAGAGTTAGATTTATTATTACATCGCGCGAAAATTGATATCGTACCTTTTGATAATGAACAAGCTGAAATCGCGAGAATTGCTTGGCGTCGTTATGGAAAAAGTAACCATCCTGCAGGGTTAAATTTTGGTGATTGTTTTGCATACGCATTATCTAAAGTTTCTGGCGAAGCTTTGCTTTTCAAAGGCAACGATTTTAATCAGACTGATATCACGATCATTAAATATTAACTTCAAAATTGTACTTCGTTTAAGGTTTGTTCCTGGACACAAAAAGCGTGTCCAGGCTACTCACTATATTAATCGTTACATAATAGAACAATTTTCAGGTTCATTTTGTTGTTTTTCGTTAACATTAACCTGATCATCAACGACTTTAGCATTTGTTTTGTTATCACTAAAGAATTTCACATAAACCGCGCAACCACCATTTTTTCTTTTTTTCAGTTGCATCGTGCCTCCTTGACGTTCTATTGACCGATTCATTTGCTCTAATCCAATTTTATTTCCACCAAAAAATTTATAAGTCTTGGAAGACCAAGATTGATTAACGATATCTGAAACCTTGAAAAATTTTCCTGGCGTATCTAATCCTTTTCCATTGTCTTTAAATTTAACAATCACAGCATCATTCTCGCGCTTGATGTTAACTAAAATTTCTAAATTTGTACCTATTTCAACAGATCTCTTAGATACAAAAGAATCACAAGAATTTTTTACCATTTCACCTATATCGTATCTTTCAATGTTTTGTTTAACGCCATATTCTGCTAATTTTTTTGAAACAAAACTATCTATTACGCCCTTTATTTCTAAATGATCAATGCCTTTACAAAAATCGTAGAAGTTCGGTGTGTTTACTGGAATAGTACATTTAATGCTGTTGTCTGTTTCTTCGATGAGATAATTTTTGTCTGAGCTGCTGAGCTGCTGAGCAGATGAACTGAACATGATAGACCTCGTTGATAATCTTCTATTTTGATAAAAATTGTGTGTAAATTTTACATAAATTGCATTTTTAATTCAAGTACATTCTTTATTCATAATCTATTGATATATTTGAATTTTTATAATTAATTAAGCTCCAGAGTCAGTTAAATAATCACAATTCTTCAACCTTCAGGTTGAGAAATACCTGAAGGATGAAGAGATGCGACCCCAAATAGTTGGGCTATGGATCCCGCGCGGAAGCGCGCGGGATGGCGATTACGCGTTTATCTTGCTTTATAGATTAAACCAGCGACGATGCCAAGCACGATCATGGTAATGAAATCCGCAATAAACCAATACACAGCAAGGATGCCGGGGATAGGTAGGATAACGTACCAGCTTAACGCAGAAAAAGGAGCAATCAGGCAAGCCATCAATAGACCAAAACGGAAACCTTGTCCACTTGCCGGTTTACTAGTGTCGTACCCAACTGCAAAAATGACTGCGAAGAAGAAAGCAAATATAGCTTCCCCTATGAGCATCATATACATTAACTCTTTCATTTGCCCTTCTGTGCGCCAGACCGATGCTGTTTGCATATACATGTCATGCAACATCACGCCGTGTACCACAAATTCAATTGCGGCAAATAGGATAATTAAAACGATACCTGTTACAACTGCTCTTTGAACGTTCATGTTTTTTTGCTCCAATGATGTAGAGCTTTATTTAATCATGACGATTAAATTGGAGCAATAGATAGACCTCGCTGGCAATCTTCATTTTAAATCTTTTGAATTAATTCATTGAGTTATTATTTTATAATCCCGGCAAAACAAAAAGCTTTTTTCCGGAAAATGGAATTTTCACCCGCCGATAAGAAAAATTACTGGCAGTAAAATTTTGGTCCAATTTAATCGCCGGATACCTCAGCGCCGTGACGTAAGTTTTATATATGAAATAGATGTATCATTTAATTATTTAACGTTATCTAGTACTTCGATAATTTTTTCACCGATATGCTTTCGAAATGATTCTTTCAAATTACCAGAAATGACCAATTTAAAGCTATTTTCAAACTGGTCTTTGATAAGACTGATATCTAAAATATTGTTCGTGGTCGACAAATCAAAGTGATAAACATTATTTCTTTCAGCATGTAATCCGAATAATCCCTTTTCTTCCTGGGTTTCCGAAAAATCGGTTAATAGATTAATATTGACCAAGAATTGATGGTCAGTCATTTGCTTTTTTCTCAGTGAAGATAGACGAGCACACATAGCCAGATAATGGGGATTTATTTCCCCTTTTTTAAATATCCAGGCATAAAATTTTGTTATTTGTTTGGCAATAAAATGATTTATCCCAGTCATTTTGTATTCGTGGTTAAGAGAAGCTAGCTTAATCAAGCCAGAACATTGTTGAAATGGTTCAATTTTAATCCTGGTTTGTTCAATTTTCTTTGCCAATTCAATCAACGATAAAGTTTCATTGATATTAATCTTAATCGCATCAACTCTTAGGATACAGCCAACCATCTTATCACTAAATTCTGATGCTCGATTTGAACGAACTAGATGAAAATAAGTATTATTGCTGGTTTTCTCTCCGGTATTATTCGATATCTCTTTACACGCCATTGCAATGGCAGAAAAGATTAAATCAGTCGTGCTAACCAAGTGGTTAGCAGAGGTATTTTTTATTGATTCGGTCAATGTAAAAGGGAGATCAAGATAGCTGGAATAAGAAATCCCACCCATATCAGGGATAATTGCATCTTTAGGCAATTTCAAGAAATGGGTGTGTTGTAAATAACGATCCCAAAAGTTTATCTTTTCTTTCCAAGTTTCGTTTGTCAGTTTCTTTTCATAAAAAATATAATCTTTGTAGTTGAATATTCGGTGATGAAGTGGTTCCGCATTGTTTTTGAAGTGCAAATAGGCTGCTGATAATTCAGAAAAAATAATCTTTATTGCAACATTATCGCATATGATGTGAGGCAAACACACCTGGACTTCAGATTTTTGATTTGCAAGTTGGAATAGATTAACTCTTATTAAAGCATAATGATTCTTCCACTCTGCATAATTAATAAATTCATTAAACGATTCAGTCAACTTTATTTCTGTCTCCGACTCAGAACAATTTCTCAGATCATATTCAGCGACTGGACAGACTTGAGTTTTATGCCTATATTGAAGAGGAGCAATTTTTGATACTTTATAAGATAAAATCTCATGGTTTTTTACAAGCCAGTTTAAGGCTTGATTTAATATATGAATGTCCAAACTCCCCGAAAATCTTTTTTTCTCGGCAATATTCAATTTTTTTATGTTTGGCGCAAACAAGGATGAAATCCAAAATACAAATTGAAAATCGCTCAAAGGGACAATGTTTTTACGGGTCTTCATTAGAATCTGACGCCGACGGGTGACAGATTTTTTTCTAGCATCGAGTAGATCAGCTAACTCATGAAGTTTAGGTGAATGGTATAAATCAGTAAAATCAATCCTTTTACGTAATTTTTTTTCTATTGTTAATAACATACGCGCTGCGATTAATGAATGGCCCCCTAACGCAAAAAAATTACTATTCAACCCTACTTCTTTTATCTGAAAAATTTGTTGCCAAATTCCAATTAAAATTGATTGAGTTTTAGTGACAGGTCCTAAAATAATATGTTGTGACTCAGGGTTCAGTAATTTTTTCTTATCTAATTTCCCATTTTCCGTCAGTGGAAATGCTTTCAACGGAATAAATGAAGTGGGAATCATATAATCTGGCAATTTCTGACGAAGAAATTGCTGTATTTCTTCTCGCTTGAGCTGCTTTTTTTCTAATGGGATGTAATAAGCAATTAATTTTAAGTTATCAGACGAATTTCCATTAGTCGTCACTGCCGTTTCTTTTATTAGTGGATGCGATCTCAAACACGTTTCTATTTCGCTTGGCTCTACCCTATACCCACGAATTTTGACTTGGCCGTCTATCCTTTTAATAAATGCCAAATTTTTATCTGTCGTATATTGACATAAGTCCCCTGTTTTATACCATCTTGTCCCGTCAATCTGTTTATCTCCGGAAGCCGCATTAACATATCCGCGTGACAGGCAAATCCCACTAATAAATAACTCTCCGGCGATATCCGACTCGCCTATCGCCGCCCCATCGCGGACCAGTTTGCAATTCATGTTGTGACCCGGCTTGCCTATAGGCACGATATCGCCCAACTCTTTGATATTTTCCTTTGTCAGGCGATAACTGGTCACGCCTACTGTCGTTTCGGTTGGGCCATATTCATTAAACAATATATGCGTTGGATACTGCTTTAACCAGGACTCACCGTCTTTGGTATGTAAGATTTCACCACCCAGAATCAATTTTTTCAAATTTGACAGATCGACTTTTTGATAGAGCGCTTCTTGTAGTAGGATTTTGAAAAAACTTGGCGTCATTTTACTGATATTGATTTGATGCGTTTGTAAGAAGCTTAAATATTTATCGACATTTTTTTTCATCTCATCTGAGCAGATAACAACTTGTAAGCCCAATGCCAGTGCCGCCATACTGGTGGTTAACCCCATATCAAACATCACATGGGAGGAATAATCGATGCGGTCTTGTGCAGCGCACTCAGTATAATTGGCGAACCATTGCGTATAATTCACGATACTTTTATGTTCTACCATGACCCCTTTTGGTTTTCCGGTCGAGCCGGAAGTGTAAATAATATAGGCTAAACTCTCTGGATAGCAAAAAGATATGCCATCTTTTGGCAAAACGTCTATTTCTCTTAGCCATTCATCTATTAAAAATATTTTGCCGCTGAAATGAGTAAATTTTTCTTGAGATTGCGTCATCAAAATTCTTGCTTTGGCGTCAGTCAATATATATTGCAAACGATCTTCTGGCTGATTAGCATCAAGAGGAAGATAAGTACAGCCCAATTTTAATGTGGCTAACATTGCGATTAATGATGGCGCGGATCGTGGCAGACAAATCGCGATGACCATTTCTGGATACTGGATGAAAGGTTGCAAATAATGTGCTAATTGATTTGCTTTTTGGTTTAATTCGTTATAGGTATAAGAGATGTTACCGTCGATGATCGCGACATGGGAAGGGTTATTTTCCGCATGGTAATGAATCAGCCCAGGAATGGTTTGTTGAATATCCATATTTTAACAGTACCCTCCTCCCTGGAGTGTAACACGACAAAATTTTAAAAAGTCAGGATGAGTATAACATGAAAAGGATGTTATTTTTAATAGTCTGCTGTTTCTCGACTAATGCATTTTCTATTCCATTGGGTGCAAGCTGTTCACCGGCGGTGCCAACGACTGATCCAAACTTTTGTGCTTCGTTTAAAGCCTCAGCCGCATGTTATTGTGAGAATTGGGGCTTGCGTCGTAATATGTGTCAAGATATGAAAACGATTCAAAAAAGAATGCGTAGCATCTTTGGCAGCATAGAAAATGCTTGTGCTTACCAAAAAGATACCAGCCCACAAATTTGCTTGGATGATTGGAAATGCTATTTTTCGGGAGGATATGATTCAAATGGCAACTTGTGTAGTGGTACCGGAAAGAGTTGTGAGTAGTCTTTTTTATTATGAAAAATTATTTTAGTTCAATTGGCTTTATCATTCTTCTCTTTCTTGTCGACGCAAACGCAGCTTTTGCTGATGCCAATTACGCTAAGTATCCTTTTTATTTAGGCGTAACTGGTGGTTATGGAAAAACAACTTGGCAAGGTCTTGTCCCACCAGAAAATAAACAAAACGTGGCCACGGATGTATTCACACCAAAATACGTCAATGAAGGGGGAGCGCTATGGGGTTTATTTGGCGGATATGAATTTTTACCCTATTTTGCCCTAGAAGCTGCTTATCTGCGCTATCCCAATGCAAAAATATCGTTTGATTCATCGAGTCTATTTTCATTTGAAAATAATGGATTGACGTATTTCACGTCGAAAACAGAAACGATTTCTTTAATGGCAAAAATCATGATGTTCATTCCCCTTACGGATGTAAGAGCCTATTCCAGCTTAGGCGTGGCGGAAGTACATCGTTCCGACCCCATCAATGAACATTGGACGGGTAGCCCAAGCTTTGGAGCAGGTTTTAATTACAATTTAACAGAACGTGTCATGGTGGAGTTAGGCGCGGTTTACACGGCAGGAAAAGGACAATCTGAATTAAATCCAGTGGAAGATTATTTCCCCTTTCTTTATTCTGTTTTCTTGCAATTGGCATATCGTTTCTAATTTAAGGAGGACGTTCATGCATAACAGATATGAGGGCGTAACGACACGATTTCTCCGATCTGATGAAAGATTAATGGAATCGGATGCCAATGAACTACCTTTTGTTATCGAAGCCCATCATTCGAAAGATGTCAATTTTTTGCAAACCTTTCTCGCAAAATATTCAACACAAATTTTAGAAGATATCGCGCAATATGGCGCCGTCTTATTAAGAGGTTTTGATGTTCAATCAGAACATGATTTTGAAAACACTATTTTGAAGATCCAAGGTTTTAAGGGCATTGGTGATGCATTTATGTCTGAACAAGGCCGCGTGCCGGTTGGTCATTTAAAATATGTCTTACACACAAATTCTGTCTATAAAACCGGCGGGACTTTATACCTCGGCGGTTTTCATAGCGAAAATTATTATTCGCCTGATGTGCCCAGTTATATTTCTTTTTGTTGTTTAAAGCCATCCAAACTAGGTGGTGAAACAGGCTTAGTTCAAATGGAAAAGTTATACACGCAGCTTGACCCCGCCTTAAAAGCAAAGTTAGAGAAAAACGCATTTTTCGTCTCAAAATGGTTAATGTCAGAAGTCGTCGAACGATACCAAGTTCCTGCGGAAACCATCGAACAAATTTGTGCGCAATTTGACTTGCCAATCATTGGGGATGATAAAGACAAATTTATTTTGATGTACAAACCTAGCGTTTTTACGCATCCCATCACCCAGACGCAAGCGCTACAGATTAATTTTTTTGAAATACCCTCATTGAATGAGGAAATGCGAAAACATTTTATGAAGGATTATGAGGGGAAAACCTGGTTTTGGCATCGCTTTGTCTGGCGATTACCCACGTTTGTTCTTCGCCTACTGGAACTCATTTATATGAGCATTGCCTCAATGTATTCTTCGCCAAAAGAATCGTTTCATATTTTAAAAACAAAATATCAAACCCGAAAAGCGGCCAAAAAAATCGCACCCTTAATGGCCAATCAAACCAAAGTGGGAAGTTGTTTTAACGAGCAAGAAGTAAAAAAGCTGGCTCAATTAATCAGGCAATACTATTCATCTATTTTGTGGAAGAAAGGAGATGTTTTGATAGTGGATAACAGAAAGGTAGCGCATGCTGGCATGCCAGGTGCGGGTCCTAGGGTCATTCGAGCGATGATTGGCAACCCCCTTGAGATGAAATATTCCCATTCGGCATCCGGGCATCTTTATTGCAAGCCCAGAACAACAGAAACCATTGCCTATCATTTGAATGAAGCAAGAAATACCCGTAATATGATGAGATGAGATATGCTAAGGTACTTAAAATAGGGAAGTTAGCGGTATTAGCTGCCATGCTTTGTGGCTATTCGCGCGTCGCATGTAGCGAAACGGTTGACAACCCCTGCGCTGGCCCAAACGCCATGTTAACCATCGTTAATCGTCCCACCAATGCAGATAGCGCTTGCCCTGTACCCTCAAAACATTTTGTATTGGAAGCGGGTTGTCAATACCAACATCAAACATTATCATCAGGCGATCAACAAAATTATCCTCAAGCCGATTTGCGTTTTGGGCTACCAGCGGACACCGAGTTTTCCATTGTGATGCCAAATTATATTCATCAATCCGCGCACCCTTCTTCCGGTACGACAACCGCTATACTTAGCTTAAAACATCAATTTTTTTACACGCAGCGGTGGATTGTGACAGCTGAATCACTGGCGACGACGCCACATGGTAGCGCCGCCTTTGGCAGCAAAGGCTGGGGCGGGACATTGAATGGTATTGTTGATTATACCGTGAATACGCAG
>Ga0207109_1249_pt1 | contig 11072 bp, 7 predicted proteins | sample Alteio_BWMinHeat_73_FD_153584 | JGI IMG/M metagenome (GOLD analysis project Ga0207109, IMG submission 153584) | Enriched cells from forest soil in Barre Woods Harvard Forest LTER site, Petersham, Massachusetts, United States -... | ecosystem: Environmental > Terrestrial > Soil > Temperate forest >... | reverse complement strand
ACAGTGGAAGAAGTCGCGAAGGAATTTGAGTTTGACCAGGTGGCGCCGACGGCGTCGCCGCAAAGCATGAGGCTGGATGCCGACGTCTACAATTCGGAATCGTTTATTCAGAATTTGGGCGATGCGTTGTCGAAGTTTCGCGTTCGTCCGGCGTTGACGCCACGCGAGCGCAAGTAGTTTTAGCGCGGTAACCGCACGCTGTGACATTCCTTGTGTCATTCAAATCAAAGGCGTAGCCTACTTTTGAGGCTGCTATGTTTACTGCCCTATGTATTGGTTGCGTCTGCGTTTTCGTTTTCGGAACCGCTATCCGGTTCGGGATGTTGGCTGGATTGTTAGGAAGAGCCGGTGTATTGCCGGAGTCTTGGCGTCGATGGATGTACGACGTTAATTCCAAGTTCAGCCGATAGAGTGGGCACTTCAGTTGGCGCGTCTTAGGTTGCGGGCGCGTAGCCGAACACTGTTTTCAATTCCAAAAATTCTTCGAGTCCAGATTCGCCCCATTCGCGGCCGTTGCCGGACTGTTTGTAACCGCCGAAGCAGCCGGCGAAATCGGGGCGCGCGCCGTTGATGTGAACGTTGCCGGAGCGGATGCGCTTGGCGATTTTGCGCGCGTGTTCGAGATCGCCCGAAGTGACGAAGCCGGAGAGGCCGTATGGGGTGTCGTTGGCGATGCGCACGGCGTCGTCTTCGTTTTCGTATGGGATGATGCAGAGGACGGGGCCGAAAATTTCTTCGCGTGCGATGGTCATGTCGTTTTTCACGTCAACGAAGACGGTCGGGCGCGCGTAGTAGCCCTTCGTCAGTCCGGCTGGCTTTCCGGGACCGCCTGCGACCAGCTTTGCGCCTTCGTCGATTCCTTTTTGGATGAGTCGCTCGACTTTCTCGAATTGTGCTTTGCCGGAGAGCGGACCGAGGTTGGTTGTTTCGGCGGCCGGATCGCCGACGATTGTGGCTGCTGCGGCTTGCTTGGCTGCTTCGGCGGCTTCAGCCATGCGCGATTTCGGCACCAACATCCGGGTTGGCGCGTTGCAGGATTGGCCGGAGTTGCGGAAGCAGGAGACGGCGCCTTCTTTTACGGCGGCTGCGAAATTCGCGTCGTCGAGGATGATGTTTGCGGATTTGCCGCCGAGTTCTTGTGTCACGCGTTTCACTGTTGGAGCGGCGGCGGTTGCGACGGCGACGCCTGCGCGGGTTGAGCCGGTAAACGAAACCATTGCGATGTCGGGATGAGTTGAGAGAGCGGCGCCGACGGTCGGACCGTCGCCGTTGACGAGATTGAAGACGCCGGCTGGAACTTTGGCTTCGTCGAGAATTTCCGCGAACAGATAGGCGGAGAGCGGTGCGAGTTCGCTGGGCTTGAGGACCATGGTGCAGCCCGCGGCGAGTGCGGGGCCGACTTTCGCGACGATTTGGTTCATCGGCCAGTTCCAGGGAGTGATCAGCCCGCAGACGCCGATCGGTTCCTTGCGGAAGAGCGTTGTACCGCGGACTTCGTCGAATTTGAAATGATCGAGGACGCGGAGAACTTCCAGGAAGTGCGCGAGGCCGGCGCCGACTTGTGCGGCTTTCGCGAAGGCCAAAGGCGCGCCCATTTCAGAGGAGATCGCCTGCGCCATTTCTTGCGATTTCGCTTTGTAGACGGCGACGATGCGTTGGAGGAGTTCGCGACGCTGCTCGACGGTGGTTTCGGAGAAGGAATCGAAGGCGCGTTTTGCTGCGGCGACGGCTTTATCGACGTCGGCGGCGCTGCCGAGCGAAATTGTGGCGATCTGTTCTTCGGTGGCGGGATTTACAACTGGGAAATCGTGGGGCTGAGCGGGGGCGACCCATTTTCCGTCGATATAAAATTGTCGGGCGTCTCTCATGCGTTCTCCTGGGTGACCGTTCTCGTCGCGAGCTTCGCGCTTGTCTCGTTAGATCTCATCAAACGGCGACTTTGAAAATCGTTCGCAGAAATTCTTTCAACATTTCCGTCGATTGTGCCGTCGCGGCAGCGTCGAAGCCGACTGTGGCTTTGTGGCGGACACACGGATCCTCCCATGTGAACGGTTTTCCGGTTGCGGTGCTGACGATTTCTCCAGGCGTAAGTTCCTCGCGCTCGCAAAAGCCGGCGACTTTTGGATTCGGCGGATTTACGAACGGCATGTAGAGGGGGTTGTCGAACACGTGGTGCGCGCCAGGGAATTCTGTCAGCTCCACGTTTCGGCCGGCGGCGCGTAAACGCGCGACATACTTTCGACACGGATCGACGGGAACGTAATCGTCGGCGCTGCCGTGGAAAATGCGAATCGGAGCATCGACGGTGATCTCATCTTCGAGATATTTCGTTGAGCACGCGGGATAGAACGGGATGTACGCGGCGAACGAAGCTTTCGTCGGGCCGTACATCTTCTGAAAACGCGTCATGGCAGCGTAGATCGTTGCGAAGCCGCCTTTGGAAAACCCCATCAGCGCGATGCGATTTGGATCGATGTTGCGATGCTCAGCGAGTTGATCGAGCGCGCGATACGCGTCGATGATCATCGTGAGAGCGCCAAGTCGCGTTTGGTCGGTGACGGTTTCCGCAATGCCGCGGCCTGTGAAGCAATCGACGATGAATGCGGCTACGCCGATCGCGTGCAGTTCGCGCGCCCAACGATCAACGTTCGCTGTGACTCCACCTGAACCGTGGATCAAGATCACGGCGGGATAACGGTCGAGATCGCCGGGAAGGCGGAGTTCACCGGCGATGCGCGCGGGAGTTCCGGCGGCGCCTGTCAAGAATGCTTTGTCGGTGAGCGTCGTCGTCTCAAACGGGTGAATCTCGGTGCGAACGGTAAGGCCGCGGGTCTGGTCGAGGGAGGGCATCGGGTCGACTGTAAATTCTCTTCAGTTTCGGTCTTCGCGCAGGATTCGCAGCATGCGGCGAAGCGGTTCTGCGGCGCCCCAGAGCAGCTGATCTCCGACAGTGAACGCGCCAAGATAGCGTGGGCCCATCGCGAGCGTGTGCAAGCGACCGACCGGCACTGTGAGTGTGCCTGAAACAGCCGTCGGCGTGAGGCAACGCACCGTCGATTCTTTGTCATTTGGCACGACGCGTACCCACTCGTTTGCGCCCGCAATGATTTTTTCGATCTCCGCTAACGAAACGTCCTTTGTCAGCTTGATGCATAGGCCCTGGCTGTGGCAGCGCATCGTTCCGACGCGCACGCAAATTCCGTCCACCGGGACGGACGGCGAAAGGCACATGATCTTGTTCGTCTCCGCCATGCCTTTCCATTCTTCGCGGGTTTGGCCGCCGGACATGTCTTTGTCGATCCACGGAATCAGGCTGCCGGCGAGTGGGACGCCGATTTCGCTTGTCGGCAGACTCCCGGCGCGCTGCGCGGCAATCGTCGTGCGATCGACTTCGAGAGCATCGTCAGAAAGTTTCGCGCCGGTTGCGTCGGTGAGGCACTTCATCTGCTTCACAAGCTCGAGCATCTTCGCCGCGCCGGCTCCGGAGGCCGCTTGATACGTCATCGTCGTCATCCACTCGACGAGTCCGGCTTGAAAGAGCGAACCTACCGCCATCAGCATCAGACTGACGGTGCAATTTCCACCGGCGAAGGTTTTGATGCCGCGCGCAAGGCCTTCTCGAATCACCCGATCGTTCACCGGATCAAGAATGATGATCGCGTCGTCGGCCATACGGAGCGTTGACGCGGCGTCGATCCAGAATCCCTTCCAGCCGGATTTTCGCAACGGAGCAAAAACTTCGGTGGTGTAGTCGCCGCCTTGGCAACTGATCAAGACGTCGCAGGCCGCGAGCGCTTTGAGATCCCTGGCATCGAGCAATTTCGAGCCGCTCGGCGCGAGCGCAGGTGCAGGACCGCCGGCGTTGGAGGTGGAGAAGAACACCGGCTCGATCCCCGCGAAATCTCTTTCCTCGGACATGCGTTGCAGCAACACGCTGCCAACCATGCCCCTCCATCCAATGAAGCCAACACGCAGCATGAACTCTCCCGTTCGTTATGCCAGTCCTACTATTTTAGGCGATGCCACTCGCGCCCTGGCTGCAAAGTTCGATTCCAACTCCAAAAGACAACTGTCCGCCGGCGAGGACTTAAGAGTGTTTTCGATGAAAGGCGTTTACGTTGGTCAGTACGCCGAGGCCATCGGTTGCGGCTCGGGCTCGTCGAGGTTGAATTCGCGGTGAATCGCGAACAGCGCGGCTTTCATGTCTTTCTGATCGATGGCGATGGAGCAGTTGCAGCCGGATGTGCCTACCGCGGCGGCGATCGTGTCGATTTCATCGCGATCGAGGGCTGCTTCGAGCCGCTTGGCGATGCCGGCGCACGCGTCGATCCCCTGACCAACCACGGTGATAATCGAAATTGCGGAGTGCACGGCGACGCGATCGAATTTTCCGTGCGTAAGCTCTTCGCCAAATTCTTCGACCAGCGCGTCGGCGGTCTTGCCGGCAACCGCTGGAGCAACACCGACGCAAATCTTGTCGCCGGGTTCGGACTGGAAGACGAGCCACGCTTCAGCGCCGACGGATGCGACCGCACGTGTCGCGCGCGTGTGCGCGTCGTTGACGCTGCCGGCGATTTCGCCGCTGACCGTGATCAATCGCGCGTCGCAGATAGCGGTAACTGCTTTCACTTCGCCGAAGGTCGCGACACCGAGCGGCGTGATGCGTGTGCCGAGGCTCTCAGGAATGAACGAGTTGCGAATCCAGACGGGAATATCGGACTGCATCACGGGATGCAGCGTTTTTGGATGCAGAACTTTCGCTCCGAAATAGGCGAGATCGGCGGCTTCGAGATACGAAATTTCGGGAATCGTGCGCGCGTGCGGGACGAGTTTGGGATCGCACGAAAGCACACCGTCAACGTCGGTCCAGATGATGACTTCGTCGGCGTCGATCGCGGCGCCGAGGATCGTGGCGGAATAGTCGGAGCCGCCGCGGCCTAGCGTGGTGAGCGCGCCTTCGGCGCTGGCGCCGAGATAGCCGGTGACGATGGGGACGATATTTTGGTCGAGCAGCGGACGCAGGCGAGACTCGCAGAGCGTTCGTGTTGCAGCGGCGTTCGGTTCGGCGCCTCCATGATTTGCGTCGGTGACGATGAGTTCGACGGCTGAGATCGATTCGGAGGGAACGCCGAGATCGACGAGCACTGCGGCGCAGAGTGGCGCGCAAACACGCTCACCGAGGCTGGCGATCATGTCGCGCTGCGCGGGCGTAACTTTACGAACAGCAGCGGCGAGATTGCAGAGCGCTTCGGTTTCGTCGAAGATCTCGCGCATTTTCTGGAGAATAAGATTTCGGTCGAAGGCTGACGGAATCAATTCGCAAGCGGCCTGGCGATGGCGCAGTTGCAATTCGTCAAAGATTTCGTTGAGGCGCGTGCGATTTCCGGCTGCGGCTTCGTTAGCGGCTTCCATCAATTTGTTCGTGACGCCCGCCATAGCCGAGACGACGACAACGATGTCGCTGGAATAAGCAGCATCTCTAATAATGCCGGCAACGTTGCGAATGCGAGAAGCGTCGCCAACCGAGGTGCCGCCGAATTTCATGACGGCGAGCGGGCGGCGAAGATGTTCGCGCGCTGGCTGCGCGCTGGCATGCGGGCCTGCGGAACGTTGTGAAAATGGGCGATGCGGACGCTTCGGAACCGGCACGGTATTCGGCGCCGGTTCGGGCACATGATGAAGCCCGTTGCCGTTTCCATTGCGGCGCTGCGGATCGGCCGCTGTATTCAGCGGCGAATTCTCATGCGCGCCTGATGTGGCTTTGCGTTGCATTTCGTGTCCGTCTACTTTGTGCGCGGCACCTGAACCGACGACAGAGCTTGCGGCTGCTTCTGTTGAACCTGCCACGCGGCTACCTGTTTTTTCTTATTCACGCAGGCACGAATTAGCTCGGGTTCGGCCCAGGGGACATCGTGAAATCCGGTTTTGAGGAACGCGCTCTCGGGGTTGCGGTTCCATTCGGCAGGGAAGAGCGCGATGACGTCGCTCTGTGTGACTGCCGGGGCAGGTTGTGGTGCGTTGCCCGTGACCGCGGCGAAGAGAGCCGCGGGAAGATCGTGGCCAGCGCCGAGCGCCAGGTGGCCGACTTGCGTGGTGCGCGGATTGAGTTCGATCAAATACGCATTGCCGGTGGCGGTTTCGATCATGAAGTCGAAACCGTTCATCCCGGATAGATTTAAACGACGCACCATTTTTGTGACGGCTGCGGACATTTCAGCGTTGTCTACCCGACGCAGCGCGCTGGCTGGACCGGATGCGTGCACTTTGTTCAAAACTTCAAAATGATTTTCGGCGAGGACGGTGCCGTTCCAGCAGGCGACAAGGCTGGTGGCTTCGTGGCCGGCGATAAATTCCTGCGCGCTGACGACGGCGCGTTGGCGCATGAGCGATGGCCAGACTCGGGTGTTGTCGCCGTCGATCAGGGCACGCTTGGCGGCCTGTGCGAGCATCGGAGGCGCGTGCAATTTGTTGAAGGCACGCTCGGCGTCGAGCATCGTTTGTGCGACACGAACGCCTTCGCCGCCGGAGCTACAGTCGGATTTCAAAACGATCGGAAGGCCGACGTTTGTCGCCCACCTGCGCATTTCGTCGAGCGATGCGACGACCGTCATTTTTGGAACGCGGACGCTTTCGTTCGCGGCCATCTCGATGAAGGTGGCGCGTTCGTAGAGCATCGGGAAATTCGCGGGATTGCCGAGCGAGCGGGCAAGGACAGAGCAGATCGGCGAGTCGGCTCCGCCGCGCTTTTCTTCGGCGGCGTAAAGCTGGTGAAGCTGCAGCGACGCGAGATCATCGCAGGGAATCACGAGGTCGGGCTTGGACGCCAGGATGCCGCGTGCGATCGAACGGGAGGCCGTCAGGCCGCTATAGGGGTAGCCGGTGCGCAGAGCGCTCGTCTTGGCGAGGGGATGGCCTGCCGGGCAAACCGCATCGACGGCAAAGCCGGCTTGCGCCATAGCCATGCCAAGGCGCGCGGTGGGCACCCATTTGGAGCTGGTGACGAGCAGGACCGTGGGTTTCAAAGGTATCTCTATCTCTGGGCACAGCTATCCCTCCCAGTCGACCATGGAGCTGAGAGGGTTTCCTGCTATCTGAAGTGCAATCACCCTGCCAGAGGAGGCCTTGAGACGGCGCCGAAAGGGCCGATGTTTCCGTTCTAACCTTATTTAAATGAGTTAGTTATGGGCGTGAGGCGGTCTTTGCACAGGACGTCGAACGGGAGGTTGCAGGGGAACGCCTCAGTAGTGGTAAACCACTTCCACTATTTCCGGAGGATTCATCCCCTGTGTTCCGGGGCGAGGGTCTGATATCGCTTAGGGGGATACCCCCCGTATTTTGTCGAAGAGTGCGCAACTGGCGTAAAATCAATGATATACGAAAACACGACTTTCAGAGAGTGCGCAAGCTATTGTTAAATAAGGCGGTTACGGGACCGCCTAAACTGGTTTTGAGGTGGCTAGTTGGGGTAGGGGAGCTGGAGTTTTCTACGTTGCTAATGTAACACAGAAATGCCCGTATGTCAAGTAAAATGTGTAGCTTAGCGTTCGAATGATGGACCGTTTTTTGGGCAGGACTGCAATTTCAGCGAGATCAGTAGGTTGCGGACGATTTCGGCCCTCAAAGCGCAGCGAAGATCAGAACGCTAGTTAGCGAAGACGCACCAGTGTGTCTGGCGCATCGTTGACGGGGCAGAGCACGTGGCTTAATTTCGAAAGACGTGTGATAACAGGTGCGCTTTGCGGTGCTGACGACCCCGATCGGCGCGATAGCCGCGCTGCAAATCCAAGATGAGCAGAGGTAGGCATGACGCCTAGTGATGGTTGGACGAAAACGTGGACATTCTTTGACGACGCCTGGCACGAAGGCAATGTGGGGATGTGGGGTCCGCGGACGCACGCGCTTTGGCTTTGCTCGGTGGTGTTCGACGGAGCGCGATACTTTGAGGGTGTGGCACCCGACCTCGATCTGCATCTTGCGCGGGCGAACGATTCGGCAAAGAAACTTTATCTGAAGCCGGTTGTCTCGCCCGAGAAGTGGATTGAACTGGCGAAAGAAGGAATCAAGAAGTTCGACGGCGCCACGGCGCTGTATATCCGGCCGATGTATTGGGCGGAGCGCGAGAGCCCGTGGATCCAGTCGCACGATCCGGAATCGACACGCTGGTGCTTGTCGATTTACGAAGCGCCGATGCGTCCGCCGAAAGGATTTTCGATTACGGTGTCGCCATTTCGACGGCCGACGCTGGAAACGATGCCGGTGGACGCGAAGGCAGGATGTCTGTATCCGAATAATGCGCGGTGTTTGTTTGAAGCGCAGGCGCGTGGGTTCGACAATGCGGTTGTTTGCGACATGCTCGGAAATGTTGCGGAGCTGGCGACGTCGAATATTTTTTACGGTAAGGACGGCGTGGTTTACACCCCGATACCGAACGGAACATTTCTGGCGGGGATCACACGGATGCGGACGATCAGTCTGCTGCGCGAGGCCGGCGTGAAGGTTGTTGAGAAGACAGTGAAGTATTCGGAACTCGAATCGGCCGACGAGATTTTTTCGACGGGAAATTATTCGAAGGTCGTGCCGATCACGAAGGTCGGTGAGCGGAAACTAGAGTTTGGGCCGCTGTATACGAAGGCGCGAGAGTTGTATTGGGAGTACGCGCACACGAAGGGAAAGATTTCGTAGAAGCGCGACTGCGGTTTTCGTTCTCAGTTGAAGGCGGCGAGAAAGCCTCCCCTCGCGATTCACGCAGTAGAAATTCACACTTTGGAAGGTTGCGTTGGCTCTGCCCACGAGCGCTGCGATGATGGAACGCCTGAAGCCCATTTGGGCGCGGGTGATGCGTCGCGCGTCGGCAGATGCGGCTGACAATTTTTTCGCGCTGGGCGGCACGCCGGCGAGGGCACGCGATTTGTTCGACGCGATCGAAAAAGAGTGCGGGCGAAAGCTGCCTGTATTCACGGTGGTGCAGGCGCCGACGCTCGGCGAACTCGCCGAGGTGCTTGAAGCGGCGGACACGCCGGAATTTCCGACGGTCACACTGTTGCGTGAAGGGCGGGAAGAGCCTGCAATTTTTGTGATGCACGGGCTCGGAAGCAACGTGCTGGATTTGTTTCAGACGGTGAAGCATCTCGACATCGCGAACCCTGTGTATGGGTTGCAGGCAAAAGGATCGGATTTAAAAAGCGAGCCGCTGCGCAACGTACCGGATATGGGGAAGTTCATTGAAGCGGCGATTCAAAAGAAGAGGCCGCATGGGCCGTACTTCCTGATCGGATATTCGTTTGGCGGCGTGGTGATGTTTGAAACCGCGCGACGGCTGATGGAAAAGGGCGAGCGCGTTGCGTTTCTCGGGATGATCGAGAGCTATCCTTATCGAGATTTTTTGCCGACCACGGAGAAACTGCGGATCAAGGGGCAATTGCTGAAACGGCATGCGACGATTTTTTCGCGGATCCCGATGAACAAGAAAATTGCGTATTTGACGAAGGGAACCGAGCGCGAGGCGTACTCGAGCTGGGATGACAATGGAAATCCGGGGAAGCGGCCGGAGAACATCACGTTTGCGGACGCCGACCGGCGGCGGCAGTGCGAGGAATTGGCGCTGAAATCGTACGCGCCGGGATATTACGACGGAAAAATTCATTTTGTGCGCGCGGACGAGAGAATTGCGTCGTTTCCGGCGGTGCCGCGGCGAGCGTGGGGAACATTTGCGCGGGAAATTGTAACGGACATCACACCGGGCGATCATTTTCAGATTTTGTCTCGGGATTACGAGGGGCTGGCGAGGATTTTGTCGCGTCGATTGAAGGAAGCGTTAGACGATCCGTCGCTGACTAAAGACGGGCGGAGGCCGCAGTGAACGGCGCGGAGAGTCTGGTTCGGTCGTTGGTGGCGGGCGGAATCGATACGTGCTTTACGAATCCGGGCACATCGGAAATGCACATGGTTGCGGCGCTGGAGCGCACGCCGGAGATTCGGTGTCTGCTGACGCTTTTTGAAGGGGTGGCGACGGGAGCGGCGGACGGCTACGCGCGAATGACGGGCAAACCGGCGTGTACGCTGCTGCATCTTGGGCCGGGGCTGGCGAACGGCGTGGCGAATTTGCACAACGCGCGGCGCGCGCAGGTGCCGATCGTCAATGTGATCGGCGATCACGCGACGTTTCATTTGCAGCACGATGCGCCGCTGACTTCGGACATCGAGGGGATCGCGAAGCCGGTGTCGGGCTGGGTGCGGACGTCGCGGAACGCCAGCGATGTTGGGCGCGATGCGATCGATGCGATTGTGGCGGCGCGGAAAGCTCCCGGGCAGATTGCGACGCACATTGTTGCCTCGGATGCGGCTTGGAGTGATGGCGGAATTGTAGCTAGGGCGCCGAATTTTGTGCGGGCGGCGATGCCTGCCGGCGCGACTATTGAACGGGCGGTGGCGTTGTTGCGGGGCAGCGAGCGCACGGCGATTTTGCTGGAGCAGGATGCGTCGTACGGCGCGGGCCTGGCTGCGGCGGGAAGAATTGCGGCGGCGACCGGGGCGAAATTGCTTGTCCCATATCCGTTCACGCGGCTCGAACGCGGAGCAGGGCGCGCGGTCGTTGAACGGATTCCTTACATTTTTGAGCAAGCGGCGGAGTTGCTGAAAGAATTTCGGAGATTGATCTTGGTCGGGGCGCGCGTGCCGTTTTCGTATTTTGCGCACCCGCAGAAGAAGGCTTCGCCGGTGGCGGACGGATGCGAAGTATTCACGCTGGCTCGCGAGAACGAAGATTGCGCGGGCGCGCTGAAAGCGGTTTCGGAGACGTTCGGATCGCGAGGTTCGAGTGATGCGGAAGTAGCGGTGGCTTCGCGACCTGAGCTGCCGAGCGGAGCAGTGAACCCTCAAAATATTTCGCAGGCGATTGGCGCGCTTCTGCCCGCGAACACGATTGTGATCGAGGAGTCGATGACTTCGGGACGCGGATTGATGCCGGCGACTCGCGGATGCCCGCCGCACGATTTTTTGGCGAATACGGGAGGATCGATCGGAATTGCGATGCCGCTGGCGGTGGGCGCGGCGGCGGCGAGTCCGGATCGGCG
>Ga0207109_1247_pt1 | contig 11240 bp, 5 predicted proteins | sample Alteio_BWMinHeat_73_FD_153584 | JGI IMG/M metagenome (GOLD analysis project Ga0207109, IMG submission 153584) | Enriched cells from forest soil in Barre Woods Harvard Forest LTER site, Petersham, Massachusetts, United States -... | ecosystem: Environmental > Terrestrial > Soil > Temperate forest >... | reverse complement strand
GGGCGGACTTGAGTTCGAAGACGGCGCGGACGTGCGGTGCGGATTTGACCTCGGCGGCGTTGAAACTGCGGGGCGTGCCGCCGTAGACAGGGCTGCGCTCGATGGAGGCGACGAGCATTCCGGGGACCCGGACGTCGAGGCCGAATTGCGCGGCGCCGTTTATTTTTTGCGGCGTGTCGGTGCGCGGAGTGGGCTTGCCGATGAGCTGAAAGTCAGATTGTTCTTTCAGGGGCGGATCGGCGGGAGGGGGCAAGATTGCGGCGGCGGCGAGGAGTTGCGTGTACGGCAGGCTGCGACTGGTCTTCGGGTGAAGGACGGAGCCATTCTCGGCGCGACATTCCGAGTGACGGACGTTCCACTCGATGGCGGCGGCGGAGATGAGCATTTCGCGGGCGGCGGCGCCGGCTTTGCGGAGAGTTTCGTAGGACGTTCGAACGCTGAGGCTTCCGCCGGTGAGCTGATTGCCGTACTTGGGATCGAGATCGGCTTCGACAACCTGCACGTGGCGCCAATCACAGCAGAGTTCCTCGGCGACAATCATGGGGAGGGCGGTTCGAACGCCTTCGCCCATCTCGGATTTGCCGCACCAGATTTTGGTTTCGCCGCTCGGGGAGATTTCCAGCCAGGCGTTGGGGGAGAAGGGCGCGGGCTTGATGCCACGCGGCGTCTTAGGAGTTCGCGGATTTCCGTGAAAATAAAAAGGCAGAAGGAGACTCGCGCCAGCGGTGGCGGAGGTCTTCAGAAATAAACGGCGTGTAACGTTTGAGGACACCTGTGCAGCCCTAGCAAATCAGACGCTCAGCGCGGTGAGGCGTGAGCAAACTCAATTGCCTTCGACCGGTGCGGGCGCAGGCTTGGCAGGAGCTTTGGGAGCGCGAGGCGGAGTTTCCGGCTCGACGCCGCGCCAGCCGACGGGGCGGCCGCTGACGGCTTCCTTCACCGAGCGAAAGAGAACGACGTACATGAGCTGGCGGTAGTAGAAGCGCTGGAGCAAAACGGGAATGAGCAGAGTCCAGTCTTCCTTGCGCTCGAGGAAAAAGGCCACCATGCAGGTAAGAATATCGATGAGCATGAAGCCGAGGAAGAAGAGAACGGATTTTTCGACGTCGGCGGTGGTCCAGAGCTGCGGGAGGCGAGTGACGCGGAACTGCGCGAGTCCCCAGAGGATCAACGAGCCGAAGAACATTAAATCGATGATCGGGGAAATCAGCGGCAATACGAGCTGGAAGACGAAGATGTTGGGGAGCGCGATGCAGCCGAGGGTTCCGTATTTTGGGCGAAGCAGCGTGTCGCCGTGCTTCCAGAAGGATTGCAACGTGCCGAAGGTCCAGCGGAAACGCTGGCGGATGAGCTGGCCGGCGGTTTCTGGAGCTTCAGTCCAGGCGATGGCTTCTTCATCGTAGGAGACGCGCCAGCCGAGGCGGCGAATGGCGATGGTGAGATCGGCGTCTTCGGCGACGGTGTCGGAGGTGATGCCTCCGGCGGCTTCGATAGCCTTTTTGCGCCAGGCGCCGAGAGCGCCGGGAACGACGGTGATGCAATTCAAAAGGTCGAAGGCACGTTTTTCCATGTTCTGGCTGGTGATGTATTCGAGAGCCTGCCAGCGGGTAAGCCAGCGCGAGCGATTGCCGACCTTGACGTTTCCGGCAACGGCGCCGACGGTGGGATCGGAGAAATGGCGGACCAATTTGCTGATGGCGTCTGGTTCGATTTCCGTGTCGGCATCGATGGTGATGACAATTTCGGTTTCCGCCTGGGACAAAGCGAGGCTGAGAGCGGCGGCTTTTCCGCGATTGACTTGATGAATAATGTGGACGCGGGGTTCCTGCGAAAAACTGGAGTCCAGGAGCTCGCGGGTCTTGTCGGTGGAACCGTCGTTGACGACGATGATTTGCAGGTCCTTGAGATCCGAGAGAAGGACGGAGGTGACGGTCTGTACGATAACGTTTTCTTCGTTGTGCGCGGGGATGAGCACGGTGACGCCGGGCGGCGGATCGGGCATGAACGCGTGGTCGGGGCGGAGCTTTTCTATAATCGCGAGCAAACCGATGATCAAGGCGCGGCAACTGACCAGAACGATGCCGAGAATAAAAATGGCGCCGATGAAAAAGCGGAACCACTGGAAGAAGAAGAAGATGAAGCCGTCAGCTTTGGCTTCGAAGCGCTCTTCGGCGGAAAGAGGGAGCATGACTTCGGCGCGCGTTTTGCCGATCAGGTCGGAAACGGAGACGAACTGGTAGCCCAGCGCGCGCAGCTTGTCGATGATTTGCGGCAGGGCTTCGATTGTATGGGCGCGATCGCCGCCGCCATCGTGGAGTAGAACGATGTTGCCCTTGTTGGCCTGCGCGAGAACGCTATCGACAATTTCTTTTGCGGGGATGGGCTTGCCATCACGAATGCGCCAGTCGTCGGGGTCGACGCGCTGGCCGATGATCAGGTAACCCAATTCCTGCGGATAAGGGAGCTGCGCGACTTCCTCGGAGTATTCCGGCTGATGATCGATGCCGTAGGGCGGGCGGAAGAGAATGGATTTGACGCCAAGAGTGCTTTCGATGAGGCGCTGGGTTAGGTTGAGCTCCCAGCGGATTTGGGTTCGTGAGATTTCGTCGAACTTCGGGTGAGTGAAGGTGTGGTTGCCGATTTCGTGGCCTTCGGCGTACTCGCGTTTCAGAATGTCGGGGCGGCGGTTGGCTTCGTCGCCGATGACGAAGAAAACGCCGGGGACATTTTTTTCTTTGAGGATGTCCAATATTTTTGGAGTCCACTGCGGGTCCGGGCCATCGTCAAAGGACAACGCGATTTTTTTGTCGGCGGCGCCAATCTGGTCGATGTTGAAGGAGAGCGGAATCGTTTCGTAGGATTCATCGGTGAAAAGATCGCTGGCGGCATCGTATTCGAATGATCTCTTTCCGCGCTTGGGAGTGTCGGTGATGTGCCAGATGTCGCCGGCACCTTCAAGGATGAGATCGGGGCCCGGCGGCAGGTCGGTCAGTTTCTGGCGGGCTGCGTCGTCGGGGCGGGTGGCATCCCAAATCGGCCAGATGGAAGTGTCGGCCGAGCCCAGGCGCCAGAGGGCTGTGCCCTGAACGCCGAGTTTGTCGCTGGCACGCAATTCATTGTAGGCGGTGATAGCGTCGAGCATCCAGACGTGATGCACGTGGTTGTGTTCATCGTAATAAGAGTAGTGCGGATTCAGCGAGGTGCTGTCGAATTCGATGTCGGCGTCGGATTCCTCGGCGTGGAGGAGCGCTTCCTGGATGCTGAACTCCGCGGCCGACTCGTATTGTTTCTTCGGAGCCTCGGACCAATCGTAGGCGTAGTTGGCGATGCCGACGACGATTTTTTGCGCGGGAACCACGTCGAAGACCTGACGGAGGTTTTCGATGAACCAGTCCTGAGAGGCGATGGGCCCGGGAGGCGAAGTGAGCCAGTGCTGGTCGTAATTCATGAGCACTATGGCGTCGCACTGCTTGCCGAAGAACTCGTAGTCGTAGTCATCGTCGCGGGCGGGGAGGGCGATCATGACTTTCAAACCGACAGAGTGGAGGGCGGGCGCGAGAGCGCCGATGAACTGGCGGAAGCGGGCCTGGCTGTCAACGGGGACTTCTTCAAAATCGACGACGATGCCGGCCTGGTGACCTTCGACGGCGTATTCGACGATGTCGCGGATTAAATTTTGGCGCGCGGCGGGATTCGCGAGCAATTGCACCATTTCCTTGATGCGCCACTCAGTGCCGTCGTAGTTGTTCACCAGGCCCATCATTGGGAGTTCGATGGGAGGATTGAAGGACTTCATCCACTGGTGGAGCTTGTCGTCCTTGAGAAGCGCGATGGCTTCGGCGGGAGAAGCTTTGACACGGGCCTGGCCGCGTTCGTAATCAACGATGGTCAAGGCGCCGTCGGGTGTGACAGCGTGAAGCTGCTCGGGAATCAGGACGTCGAGATCCTTGTAATGGCGCTTGAGGGAAGCGAGGCTGTTGGAATCCCAACTGACGAAAAAGGCCGCGCGCAGGGGATCGTAGCTGGCGGGGACGGTGCCGAGGTTGGCGACGCGGCGGCGGCGGCCTTCGCGCGAGGGCAAGGGCTTCTTTTTTGTTTTCAAAGCTTGATACTTCGGCTTGGTGTCCGGGAGGAGCCCGGCGGGAAGATCGACGCTGGCGGCGATGGTGACGAAAAAGTAGGCGAGCAGAATCGTCAGAAGGACGCCAGAAATTTCCATAGCACGGCGAGTGAAGCGCCAGCGCACACGCTGCGCGTCATAGAAGATGGGACCGCGTTCCTTCATTGCACCTTTCAACCCGGCGGGCCGGCAGGCAATGTACATCAGGCTGGGCTGAGTCCGTCTGCTCGATTCCGTCTGCTCTATTGTAAGATGCGTGGCATTGATGAAGCGAGTTTTCTTGAATCCCTTTGTTGCACTAGCAGCGGGCCTCTGCCTGCGGCTGTTTTTCGTGCTGAAGTATCCTGCCAGCTCCGGGGACACGGTTCTTTACGAACAGATTGCAACGAACTGGCTGAAGCACCATGTGTATGCGATGGACGTTGCGGGAGCGGTGACGCCGGTGGATTTACGCATGCCAGGGTATCCAGCGTTTCTGGCGATGGTGTATGCGATTACGGGCCGCACGGGAGAGAACGCCAGGCCGTGGGTGATGCTGACGCAGATTGCGGTCGATCTGGTTGCGTGTTTGGCGGTTGCGCGACTGGCGGAGCTTCTGGCGTGCACGGCGGAGGGCGTACCGGCAAACAAGCGCGTGCGATCCGTTGCGTTGTGGCTTGCGGTACTGTGTCCCTTCACGGCGAATTACACGGCGGTACCGCTGACGGAAGTGTTTGCGGTTCTTTGGACGGGACTTGGCTGCTGCGTTTTGGTTCTGGGGTTGCGGCGGGTCGAACAGCCTGATTTTCTCCTGAAGAATTCTCACCTGCCTGTCCGAAAGAGCGTGGAATATACGGCGCTGGGGGCAGGCTTGATCGTTGGAATGGGAACGCTGTTTCGGCCGGAGACGCCGCTCTTACTGATTGCTGTAGCGACGGTGTTCGGCGGATTGTTTTTCGGTTCGCAGAGTCTGAAGCGCTGGGTCTTGGTTAGCTTGGCGATGGCGCTCGGGTGTGGGATAGTGCTTTCTCCATGGGCGTTGCGCAACATGGCTACTCTGGGCGAAACACAATTTCTTGCGCCGAAGGATTCGAATCTGCCGGGAGAGCTGGTGCCGCGCGGATTTATGGCGTGGGAAAAGACGTGGCTGTTCCGGGTGCGCGATTGCTATCTCGTTCCATGGAAACTGAACGGGGAGGCCATCGAAGTGGATGACATTCCCGCGCGGGCTTTTGATACGGCGGAAGAAAAACAGCGGGTCGCTGCGGTTCTCGAACAATACAACAATGATTTGACGCTGACGGCGGAGGAGGATGCGGCGTTCGCGGAGATCGCGCGGGAGCGCAACGCGCGGCATCCCCTGCGGACGTATGTATGGATACCCGCCGCACGAACGGTGACCATCTGGTTTACGCCGCGGATCGAGCTGCTGCCGATTTCGGGACACGTTTTTCCGCTGAAGCAGATGCGAGAAGACGATCCGGTGGATCAGGAAATGACGATTCTTTTTTTTGCGTTGAATATCTTTTATGTTGCGCTAGCGGTGTGGGGCGCTGTGCGGCTCTGGCGTTCGAATGCTGCGGCGCGGCCGGCGGTGGCGTTCCTGGCGCTATTTATCACGATTCGAACGGCGTTTTTGACGACGCTGGAAGCGCCGGAGCCGCGTTACGTTTTGGTTTGTTTCCCTGCATTGATTGCGCTGGGGGCGCAGGCGTTCGCTCCGCGCTTCAGGACGCAGTAGCGCAGGCTCGGTTTGACGAGACTTTGCCCATCGCAAAGGCGCACAGGATAAATCCTGTGCCACTGACTACTTCTCTTCAAAAGGTTCGGGGTGAGTCGTGACGCGATAGATCTGTGGAAATTTTTCCTTTACGCGATCTTCGAGTGCGGCGGTCACGTCGTGGATCTGAGTGATGGGCAGAAAGCTTTTCATGGTGCAGTGGCAGGAGACGTAGATGTGATGTTCGACTTGGCGGGCGCGGACGTCGTGGCAGTTTACGAGCTCGTCGAACTCGGCGGGGAGGCTATTGACGAAGTCCTCGATGGAGCGCGAGAGCTGCTTCATCTCGCCGATGCCGGCGTCGGGAGTGGCGATGTGGCGTCCCAGGGGCTCGATGTGAATGTTTACTTCGATGGGGCCGTCGCGGAGCTCGCGGATTTTCTCTTCCAGTTCGGTGGCCTGGCGATGGGCCTCGCGCAGGCTTAAATTCTCGTCCACTTCCAGATGCAGCTCGATGAAGAGCTGTCCTTCCTGCTGCACGGCGGCCAGGTCATGGATGGCCACGCCCAAGCTTTGAGCGGCGGCGCGAATGGCTTCGAAGAGATGCTCGCCCTGGGGCGCGCGAGGCTCCGCATGGACCATGACGTCGGAGGGAACGATTTCGCCTATGCGTTTTTCGATGGCGTCGCTCAGGGCATGGACCTGCTCGAGGCTGGCAGTGCGGGGGACGCTAACGGTGGCGTCGACGAAATGTCGATTGCCGGCGCGGCGCACGCGCACGCGATCCACGTCGAGGACGCCGTCCATGCCGCCCACGGCGCGGGCAATCTCCTGCTGCAAACCCTCGGGAGCGACATCCAGAAGGGCGTCCATCGTGCGTCTGCCGAGGCGCGCGCCGACCCACAGGATCACGGCGGCGACAGCAAGCCCGGCGAGAGCATCGGCATAGACCAGCGAGGGGAAATGCCACATCTCGCCGGCCCAAACAAGAGCGATGCCCACGATGACGACGATGGTGCTCCACACGTCCGTGGAAAAGTGGAGCGCATCGGCTTCCAGAGCTTCGCTCGAATATTTCTTCGCGACGCGAGTGAGGGCGCGGGCCCGCGTTATGTCAATCAACAGGGCAATCAGTAGGACAAAGATGGCGGTCAGGCTGGGCTGGATGTGCACGCTGCGGAAGAAGAGCCGGGCGAAGGCCTCGTAAATAATGTAGAGAGCGGTGAGGGCGAGGAGGCCGGTTTCGACGAAGGCGGAAAAGTTTTCGAATTTTCCATGGCCGTAGAGGTGGCGCTCATCGGCAGGCTGATCCGCCACGCGGACGGAGAGAAGCGTGATGATGGCGGCGATCAGGTCCAGCGAGGAGTGCAGCGCTTCGGAAAGGACGCCGAGGCTTCCGGTTCGGACGACCAGGAAGGCTTTGAGAGAAACTAGGAGGACAGCCGAGCCTACGCTTAGGAGTGCAGCGCGCCTCTTTTCGCGGCCTTCCTCGACTTGAATGGCGATTGCCACGGTTTGCCTAGACTACCTTAAGTCTCCTCTTATTCCCGGCTGTTTCCAGCGAATCACAAGATGGACTGGTTCTTCAACCAATACGTCTACGGCATGGGCAAGCCGCAATATACTTTCCCACGCGGCCCTGGATTATACGGCCGACGGCAAGACGCACTTCAAGGCCGAGCTGACGCGCGCGGGTGTGCCGGACAGTTGGAAGGATGCAATTCCGCTCTATGCACACATCGGGGACAAGACAGTCAAGATGGGAAACATCACGGCGACACATGCGAACGAGACGGTTGAGACTGCGATTCAGGGCAAGATCGACCGGATTTCCATCAATGATTGCGAGGAGATTCTGGGGGACGTAAAGCAGTGAGGTGATTTGGGCGGAACTGATATTCTCGCTCGTATTTTGCCGCGAGAGGATTTCAGGATTTTCCTTCCCTGGGGAGGAAGCGCAGGGCGGCGGAATTCATGCAGTAGCGCAGGCCGGTGGGGTCGGGGCCGTCAGTGAAGACGTGGCCGAGGTGGGCATCGCACAAGGTGCACGTCGCTTCGGTTCGAAGCGCGCCCATGCTGAAATCTTTTTTCTCGCGGAGATTTTCTTTGGCGATAGGCTCCCAGAAGCTGGGCCAGCCGGTGCCGGAGTCAAATTTTGATTTGGAATCGAAGAGCGCGTTGTCGCAATCGATGCAGCGATAGAGCCCGGGGGCGTGCTGGTCATGAAGGGGCCCTGAGAATGCGAATTCGGTTGCGGCGCGGCGGGTCACGTCGTACTGCAGCGTGGTAAGCTGTTTCTTCCATTGCTCGTTGGTCTTCTGCACTCTCAGCATAGTAAATGTGCCGAGGGGCTTCCCATCCTCGGAGAACTTTACGATTCGGACAGTTCCGAGATCGCTCTTTGGTTCCGGATCATAGGTCAAAGCCGAAAGGCAGACGCGTTCGACGCCCGCGAGCAGGCCATAGCCGGCGATCGTGGCGGTGCCGAGAATGAGTCCTCTGCGCGTGAACTCTTTCATAACGAACGGCCTGCAGAAATAGATTACTTCATTGCGCTCATGGGCGGCGGAGGCAGAAGCGGGAGCCTCTTGGCTTCTCCGCGAGCGCCGCGCACTTCCAGCTCTTCAAAAAGGAGCGAAGGCGCGACGATCGAGGCGGGCACGCCGCCCTGCGCGGAACCAAAGGCTCCGAGGGCGGTGCCGGCAAATCCGGTGACCTGACTCTGCATGTAGTTGAAAACGAAATTGTCGCTGCCGATTCCGGCGAGGTTGCGTAGCGCGCGGGTGTTCAAGCCGATGATTCGCGAACCGCGGATCATTTCTTCGCGGCCGGTGTCGGGATACACGCGGTAAACGACCAGGGGCAAACGATCGCCGGTGCCGGCGCCGCCGCCGAAACTGGCCAGCAGTTCGGAAAATTCCTCCTGGTGCAGGAGGCTCAAAGTGGGGTTGTCCATTTCGCGCACGATGATGCAGTAAGGCAGTTTTTCGGCGCGGCAGGAGTCCAGGAATTTCTTTTTCAGCTCGGCGGGAGAAAGAGTTTCCGTGGAGGTGAAGAAGAGGTTGCTCATCGTAGGTTTGGCGTCGTTGAGAAATGCGGCGCGGCCGTGCCCGTTGGAATCGCCGAAATCGGGCCCAGGGCGGCGGGACATCAATTCGCCACGCAAATTGCCGTTCTCGACGAGCGTGACTTTTGCGGCGCGGACCCCTTCGCTATCCACGGAGTAACCGCCGAGAAGCGGCGTGCCGTTGAACTCTTTCGCGCCGGGATCATCGACAAGAGATACGCTTGCGGGTAGAACGCGCGCGCCGATGCGTCCCACCCAATCGCTCTTTCCGCCCAATCCGCTCAAGAGCTGTTCCATCACCGGGGTGAAGGAAACCGGGGGCCGCGCGCCATTCACGGCTGGTCCGAGCACTTGCGCAAGTAGCGGCGCTGCGGCGCGCCCTTCGAAAAGGACCGGGCCAGTGTAATCCTGCGCGGTAGGTGCGGCGCGCAGGGCCATCAATTCGCTGGCGGTGACGTTGATGCCCTTGCGAACGGCATCGACGCTGGGGAGGTCGGCGGGCCTGCGCGCGTAGGTGGCGTAGAAATGGTTCAGCGGCACGCCATCATCGGCGAGCGCGTTCATGCCGGACTCGATGGCGGCGTAGGTGCGGTTCTGACGGATTTCCGTGCCTTCGCTAGTCAGCAAATATTCCGTGGCGTAGACGAGGTAATAAGTAACGCGCGACTCGTAGATTTGAGGAAACGCGCGCAGGGTTGCAGAAGTCTCGCGAGCTTCCTGGTCCCAGTTGCGGCTGGTCCAATCCGGCGTGATGAGAGGCTCGATGAGCTGCACGGGCTCGGCTTTCGAAAGGTCGTCGATGTCCGATTGGCGAGCCAGACTGCTGAGATAGGCCCGTTTGCGCGAGTAGGTTTCGACCGCTTCCTTGAAGGCTTGATCGGTGGCAATCCAAAGATCCTGGCGAAGCGAATCGTAGTCGCGGTCGATGCCCACGGAGCCGGTGGGGCCGATGAAACCACGGAAGCCGTCATCGCTGACGAAATTCGAGCTGTCCAGCTTGTAACTGCCAACGCGGGCCTGCACGTCCATGAAACGGTTTCGCGCGTGCGTGCTGGAAAAGAGGGTGCCGAATTCGGCGACAACTTCGCGGACGTCGAGGTCGAGCAAGCGGTATTCAAGGTAGTAGGGCCGGACGGGTTGATCGGTGCCAGGGATTTTCAGTTCCAGGCGCGTTTTGGCGCGGGCCATTTCGTCGCGCATGGCCTGCAGCGTGTGGTCATTGTCCTGTTGCGCGCGCGCGGGGGGGGCTGCGGCAAAACTCAGCACCGCGAGAAGAAAACTCAGTTTCACGAATCCTTTTGCGTGGCTCATTGCTGGCCTCCCGCTTTGATGACGTCATGCGCGGGCGGTGGAAGGATGGGCGGCCGGTCCGTAGAGCTTTCTTTTTTCTGCACTTCCAATTCGGAGGTCAAGATGGCAGGGGAAGCGGCGGAAACGGGCACGGAGCCGGATTCGGCGCCGCAGTAACCGTTGAAGACTTCCGGTGTGTCGCCAGTGGCGACGATTTTGGTGAGCGCCGCGAGCGGCGTTCCCACAATGTCGACTCCGCGGACCAGTTCGTCAGGACGGCCATCGGCAAAAACTTTGTAAACCACAAGAGACAGTACCTGGAAGGCCTGCGGCTGTCCGCGCCCGGTGAAGGTGAATCCGCCGGCGATGTCGTCGATCAGCAAACCGTAGGATTTACCTTGCGCTTTGATCAGTTCGATGAGCTTGGCGCGCAGCTGCGCGTTGGTCACCGTCTTGCTGCTCTGGACAATCAAATTGCCCTGGCGCGATACGGGTGTGGCACCAAGCTGACGCCGGCCGTGCCCGTTCGAACGCGGAAAGCCCACCAGCGGGGAGCGCGACATCTCGAAATTTCTCAGCACACCATGATCGACCAGCATCACGCGCTGCGCGGGGACGCCTTCGTCGTCGAACTGGTAGTAGCCCAGCAAGTCCTGGTCACCGAGTTTCTTCATGGTGGTGTCGTCGGTGATGCTGAGGAAGTCCGGGAGGATCTGCTCGCCGACTTTTTTAGAAAAAGTCTGGCCTTCGGTGACATCTTTTTGGCGGTGACCTTCGGCGCGATGGCCGAAGACCTCATGAAAAAATACGGCGGCGGCACGGCCGGTCAGAAGAGCGGGGCCCACGGTGGGATCGTTGATAGGGGCGGCGACCAATCCTTCCAATTCCTTGCGCATGGTGGCTTCCGCGGCGTAGACAGCTTTGTCGTCCGGGGCCTCGGAAGGATTCACCCAATCGAAATTGTAGTAGCGGTCGATGTCCATGCCGTCGGGGGCCTTGCCCTGAATGAAGAGCTCGAGACGGTAGCGAATCTGGCCGAATTGCAATCGCGTGCCTTCGCTGGT
>Ga0207109_1245_pt1 | contig 11287 bp, 11 predicted proteins | sample Alteio_BWMinHeat_73_FD_153584 | JGI IMG/M metagenome (GOLD analysis project Ga0207109, IMG submission 153584) | Enriched cells from forest soil in Barre Woods Harvard Forest LTER site, Petersham, Massachusetts, United States -... | ecosystem: Environmental > Terrestrial > Soil > Temperate forest >... | reverse complement strand
TGGCCACGTTTTTGGATAGGATTTTTTCTTATTTTTTTAGTGGTGAGCCTCAGCCGTATTCTAGTAGGCATGCATTTCTTAAGCGATGTAATGATAGGAATGTACTTAGGTATGATCGTAACGAGTTGGTTATACAATAAATTTCAACAGTGGACGGGCATCTCGCGCTCCCGAAAATTCGCGCAAGTCAATCGATATTCCACCAGGCAGGCAAGGCCAACAGTGATAAAATAAAGCGAGCAGGAAAGTATTGACGATAATCGTAATAAATCCAAACCGAATTCTATTAAAAAAAACCAGCCTAGACATAAACCGCCGCCTGTGACGATGGCGCTTATGCGCGATAAATTATTTAGCGGTAATGAAGTCGCACAGATTCCGCGCACCATAGCGGTAAACGCAAAAGATACCACGATGTCGATCAAATAATGTTCGCCCAGCGCCAATGTGCTGACAAGCAAAACGCATAACCATATTGTCGCAATAAATTGCGCCGAGCGGCCGCAGGACTGCACATGGCGCCATATACACAGCGCCCATATCGTATGTAGAGAAGGCATGCAGTTGCGCGGATCAATACCCATATAAACAAACGTCGTCGCAGTAGTTAACGGGTTTGGCGGATACCATGGCCAGCTGGCATTGAAAGCATTAATTGGACCGTAGGCCGGAATAATATGATAGGCAAGCATGCTGAGAATACCGGCTACCGCGCATTCCATGATCAATCCCAGGGGAGGAATTTTTAGTTTTTTTTCATAGTAAACATATGCCAACATCCAGGCAAAAGGCAATGCGACATATATCACATAAATAAAAATACGTACGGCTAAGGGAGCCAGAATAAATAACCGTCCCAATAAAAAACTGGGATAAAATCCTAGGGTAGCATCAATGGCGTATAAAACGTGATCGTTTACTGTATGATCTAACAGCGCGGTTAAATATAAAAAAGAACAGGTTAATACCGCGAAAATAGGCATAAAAAAACAGAGCAATGCGGGTGTCCAGTCTGTTTTTCCCAGTTTTTCTACCGTCGATATTTCATGCCACAGGTTATTACCGGCGCTTACTATACAAAATAACCAGGTGAATATAGTCGACAGAAAAGCCCATTGATACAGTTCTAATACAGTAACTCCTGGCCAGATTGCCAAGGCTATTTGCAACATGCAATCGAAAATAAGTAATAATATTACTATTTTTTTATCGCGACCCCGGCAATTATTAAGATAAATAAAAACTCCACCCCATAAGGCCGTATAGAAAAAAAAAGCCGAGATGGCGGCGCCGTTAACGTGTTGCCATAAACCCTGAATAACAGGTTGTTTAGTCCACCAGACGATGGGAAACAGAGCGGCGAATAAAGTTAAAAAAACGGGCATTTTAAAAATTAATATTTTTTGCTAATTCAACAGCCTTGCCTAAATAAGTAAGCGGCGTTAATTGCAATAAGCGATTCTTGGCTATATCCGGTAGATTTAACGTCGCGATGAATTTTTGCAATTGGATTTGATCAATAGCTTTGCCGCGCGTCAATTCTTTTAATTGCTCATAAGGCGTTTCACACTGATAACGCCGCAATACTGTTTGAACGGCTTCAGCCAGTATTTCCCAATGGTGATTTAAGTCTTGTGTAATATAAGCCTCGTCGATAGCTAATTTTTCTAGGCCTTGATAAAAAACCTGATAAGCCATTAAGCTGTGCGCCACTGCTACGCCTAAATTACGTAATAAAGTAGAATCTCGCAGATCACGTTGCCAGCGTGAGCGAGGCAAGTGTGAAGAAAAATGGTGCAATAACGAATTAGCCAAACTTAAATTGCCTTCGGCGTTTTCAAAATCAATAGGATTTATTTTATGCGGCATCGTAGATGATCCTACTTCACCCGGTTTGATTTTTAATTTGAAATAACCCAGAGAAATATAACTCCAGATATCGCGCGCAGTATCGATTAAAATAATATTAAAACGCGCTAAAACATCGCTATACTCTGCAATATAATCATGCGGTTCGATTTGTGTCGTATAGGCGTTATAGATTAGTCCCAGGCTTTCCACGAATTTTTTACTAAGATTCAACCAATCGATTTCAGGATAAGCGATGACATGGGCGTTGAAATTACCTACAGCGCCGTTGAATTTTCCCATTATTTCGACTTTGAAAAATTGCTCACGTTGCCGCTGTAAACGCGCGCTGATATTAGCGAATTCTTTGCCCAGCGTGGTCGGCGTAGCCGCTTGACCATGCGTACGCGACAACATCGCTTGTTCCGCGTGTTGATGGGCGCATCCCGTAAACCATTGGATCAGCTTATTTATTTGTGGTAACAAAAACTCTTCACGCGCAGTCTTCAACATGAGCGCATACGCCAAGTTGTTGATGTCTTCGGACGTACAAGCAAAATGAATAAATTCCTGTATGGCCGCCAGTTCAGGTTCTTGCGCAAATTTTTCTTTTAGAAAATATTCGACGGCTTTAATATCGTGATTAGTGGTTTGTTCGATAATTTTTATTTTTTTCGCGTCGTCTTCGTCGAAATCATTGAGTAAATCTTGAAGAAATCGTCTGGTTTTTTCACTGAATGGCGGTATTTCCGTCATTTCAGCCGCATCGCTCAGCGCTTCAAGCCAGCGAATCTCGATCAGAACGCGGAAACGCAACAAGGCGCATTCACTGAAAATTTTTTGCAGTGCGAAAGTTTTAGACGCATAGCGTCCGTCGATAGGCGAAATAGCGGTAAGCGTAGAAAGTGGCATGCGGTCTCCAAAAGAAATAGACACTAACACCTTATGATACCTGAGTGATAAAATGCCCGCCATGATCAGCGCACTTCTTGTTCACGGTGTTCCTATTGAATGCATTAATCAGGCGGCGGTAAATTACCATGTCCCTGCGGCACTTATTATTTCTATATTAGGCGTAGAAGGCGGCAGAGTGGGCATGGCTAAGCCTAATACCAACGGTACGTACGATTACGGACCTATGCAAATTAATTCTATCTGGTTAACTAAAATTAAACCGTATGGTTATACAGTAGAAAAAGTTCAATATGATCCGTGTGTGAACGTGATGGTAGGAACCTGGATATTAGGCACTAATATCGCCAATTCTCCGGATTTCTGGCGAGGCGTAGGCGGTTATCATTCTTATACGATTCCTCTTAATCAGGCTTATCAGTATAAAGTCTGGAATTATTATCAATTGTTGTCACGCTATTTATCACATCCGGTATGAACCCAATTATTTCTATTATTCACGTCGCGGTGCCCGTGCCCTTATATAAATTTTTTGATTATCTACCGCCGATCAATACAAACAGCGAAATTAAAAATTTAGAACCGGGTACGCGAGTACGCGTCCCCTTCGGAAAACGCGAAGTCGTTGGTATAGTAATAACCGTTGATCAGGTTTTACAGGCGGGGAATCACGCGTTAAAACCCGTCTTGGAAATATTAGAGGATACGCCTGTATTTTCACCGCTTTTATTAAAACTGGCGCGCTGGGCGGCTGAATATTACCATCATCCTTTGGGCGAAGTATTGACGTGCATGTTGCCGGTATTATTGCGGCGTAATAAACCGGGGAAATATAAAAAAATAAATCAGGCCCTCCCTGATTTTATCCAAGAACAGCAGGAACATGTTTTAAATATTCATCAGGAACAGGCTGTTAATACAATTACACAGACCTTGGGAAGTTTTCAGGTTTTTTTATTAGACGGCGTGACGGGCAGCGGCAAAACAGAAGTTTATTTACAGATTATAAAAACCGTCCTGCGAACAGGCCAGCAAGCGCTGGTGTTGGTGCCTGAAATAAGCTTAACACCTCAAACCATCGCGCGTTTTGCACAGCGTTTTAACGTGCCTATCGCTGTTTTACATTCGGGTCTTAGTGATGGCGAACGTTTAAACGCCTGGAGGATGGCTAAAGAAGGAATCGCGTCTATCATCATCGGCACGCGTTCAGCGGTTTTCACGCCGCTTGCAAAAGCCGGGATTATTATTATTGACGAAGAACATGATTTGTCTTTTAAACAACAAGAAGGATTTCGTTATTGCGCGCGGGATTTGGCGTTGGTGCGCGCGCGTTTAGAAAAGATTCCCGTCGTCTTGGGTTCGGCGACGCCATCGCTGGAAAGTTTTTATAACGCGCGGCAAAAACGTTATCAAGCATTATATTTACCTGCGCGCGTCAATACAGCCGCGCTACCGCAATTTTCTTTAATCGATCTGCGTAATCAAAAACTGGAAAACGGCTTATCTGCACAGCTTTTAAACAGCATACGCCGTCATGTAGAAAATAACGGTCAAATACTATTATTTCTCAACCGCCGGGGTTTCGCGCCCTTACTGATTTGTCATGCATGCGGCTGGATCGCGCATTGCACGCGCTGCGACGCCAAATTAATTTACCATCAACAACCTGTTTCATTGTTGTGTCATCATTGCGCGGCGACACAAGCGGTAAATACACAATGTCCCACGTGTCACAGTCAGAATTTATTTCCCTTAGGTTTAGGAACGCAGCGTTTAGAACAGACTTTAGCGAAACATTTTCCCACGCAGGGTATCGTGCGTATCGATCGCGACAGCACGCGCCGTAAAGGTACATTGCAAAATATTTTAGATACTATTCACAGCGGGGAAAATAAAATTCTCGTCGGCACCCAAATGATAGCAAAAGGACACCATTTTCCGGAAGTGACGCTAGTGGCTATTTTAGATGCAGACAGTGGATTATTCAGCGCAGATTTCCGGGCCGGTGAACGTACCGCACAGTTATTATTGCAGGTAGCAGGACGGGCGGGACGGGCTGATCGTCTGGGCGAAGTGATTATTCAAACACATAATCCCAATCACCCCTTACTGGCGCATTTGTTGCAACATGATTATAGCGGTTTTGCGGACACGGCGTTGAGAGAACGTCAGGCAGCGAATTTACCTCCGTATGTTTATCTGGCTTTAATACGATCGGAAGCGATCACTCAACATCTACCCTTAAATTTTTTAAAACAAATCCGCCATCTAGCTGAAAAATTGTGTTTGCCCGAAATAAAAATAGCCGGTCCTATTCCAGCCTTGATGGAACGCCGCGCGGGCCGTTACCGCGCACAATTATTAATTCAAACCACGCACCGTTCTGCTTTACATAAATTAATAAATTATTTGATCACTAAAATTCCCGATCTGCCGACCAGTCGCTGTATACGCTGGTCTCTGGATATTGATCCTCGTGAGATGATTTGAGCAGACAATATATTTATGCTTTCTTAGAAAGTACCGTTCTGTTTCCATAACCGACTCCAGCCGAGTGTAAATAATTCATATTAAAGGCAACGAAAAATGAAATAAAGCACCACCTTCTTTACGATTTTCTGCCCATATTTTTCCACCATGCGCATTAACAACTTGATGACAAATAGCAAGCCCTAAACCCAAACCTCGTTCAGTAGTTAATTTTCTGCCGCGATAAAATTTTTCAAAAAGTTTATCGACTTCATCAGGAATAATGCCGGGGCCATGATCTCCTACGGTGATGACAGCGCGATCTTTTTCTTTATAAGCCGATATCTCAATAGACGTTTCAGAAATGGTGCTTTCACCACCATAGGCTTGCCAATTAGTATTGGTAGCAAATTACACGTCAGGGATTTACAGGATTGTTTTGTATGCCAACATCATCATGGTAAAATCAACATAGAGCATTTATCTATTTTTGCGCCTTGTTGTATGGTTAATTATCTCGCAGTCAGTCTTTTTTAGCTCGTTCTTTTATTTCGTTCGTTAGGTATAGATGATATTTTACCAATAGTTGCAACAGTAATACTAAAACTTTATATAATCAATTCGAGGTAATCATGAAACTCATTCGTTTTGGTGAATTGGGATACGAAAAACCTGGTGTTATTTTGGATGGGCAGCGCAAAGATTGTTCTGCTTATTTCAAAGATTGGGATTATGCTTTTTTACAAACGGATGGACTTAAATTACTTTCTGATTTTCTAAGAGAGAAAGCACATACACTTTCTGATGTGCCAGAGTCAACCCGCTGGGCAAGTTGTGTTGCTCGACCTGGAAAGGTGGTTTGCATTGGGTTGAATTACAAAGATCATGCTAAGGAAACTAACTCCGCTATACCCCAAGAGCCTATCCTTTTTCTGAAAGCAAGTAATGCTGTTGTTGGTCCTTATGACAATCTCATTATTCCACGCAATAGCCAAAAAACGGATTGGGAAATCGAACTTGGCGTTATCATCCAAAAAAATGCACGTTATTTAGAATCTGCTGAACAAGCAAAAAAATATATTGCGGGTTACACCATATCTCACGATGTTTCAGAGCGTGAATTTCAATTAGAACATGGTGGTCAATGGACAAAAGGGAAATCGTGTGACACATTTAATCCGTTAGGACCATTTCTTGTCACACCAGATGAAATTAATGATATTAACAATCTTGCAATGGAACTGAAGGTTAATAAAAAAGTAAAACAGTCAGGCAATACTAGCGCCATGATTTTCGATCCTTTTTATTTGGTTTATTACACCTCGCAATTCATGACACTTGAAGCAGGAGATGTTATTTCTACAGGAACCCCATCGGGAGTTGGATTGAGTACAAACCCCTCAACTTTTCTAAGGTCGGGTGATGTTGTAGAGCTTGCAATTGAACATCTTGGTAGTCAAAAACAAATTTGTGTTAATTGTGAAATTTAAAATTACAGGCTTTCAATGGTAATTAATTAACCCTAAAATTTAAATTCAAACATAAGATCATCTTTATTAGGCTCAATTCCACCCATATTTTTGTATAAACTTATACCACCTTGATTATTCTTATTTGTAAGAACCCACATCTTATGGATATTTTTTTCTATTGCTAACTGTTTTAGATTTTTAATCATGGCAGTACCAATTCCCTTTTTTTGAAAAGGAGGGAGAACTTCCACTTCCCAAATAAACATCATCGTTCCTTCATTATCAAACCGATCCAATATATAACCTATAACGAATCCACCCATTTGACTATCAACATATCCGATCAGTAAGTAATTCCAGTCATTAGATAAAAAAATTTCTAATGATTTTTTGTTAAAATCTCGGCCCAATAATTCCAATAGTTTTCTGCTTGCTTCAATATCTTGTATTTGTATACGTTTAACAGTGATCATGGAATTTAATGTCATAAAATCACTCCTAATTTCAGGTGTTTAAATTTAAAAAGTCGTGGCCGCCTCAATACAAAATTTGCGATTATCTAACCATATGCCGCTGTCAGGGTCGTGTGCAATAGCTGCTAACACGCTAATTAAAGCATGATGGCGTGTGCCAGACCAATTATTTTCCAGATGTTCTTCCTCGCCCCAATACGGCACCGTGACAAAATCCATATCGATCGTGTCTGATAATAAATCGTGTTTTAGCCAGAGTTTGTTCATTGCTTTTAAAAAAGATAAGTTCATATCGCGTGTAATTCGACTCGAATAAGAGGTATACCAAGCCGCTTTTGGCAGAACATTGGGCCCTGCAAATAAACCGAGCCCTCTATCCATACCTATCCGATACACACATTTTTTTTGGATGCTATCCTGTTGGGATAAAAGAATTATTGTTTAATCATCCGATAGATAGTATTTTGAATTTTATTTATTGAGTGGACGTCTTATGCCATCAAAACATATATACCTGTTTAAAAATGGTCACCATTGTATAAAATATGCACTTGCGTCTGATACATTGGCAACCTCTTCAAAACCCAATAACAAACAAGAAGCTCCTCCTATTACACTTATTTTTTTGCATGGTTACGGAGATTCCAGCAATAATTATATTGAGTTTTTTAATAACGATAATTTAAAAAAATATAATATTCTTGCGGCAGATCATCTGGGGCATGGCGAAAGCCAATGTCAAAAAGAATTCTATGATTATTCGCTTGCAAACAATATAAAAATATTAGAAGAGCATGTTGTTAAATTATTTCAGGATTTTAACTTAACTCTTAAAGACGTTTTCCTGATAGGTCATTCCATGGGCGGCGATATTGGTGTGCGCTTATGTACCGGCATATCTTCTTTAAAAGAGAGCGTTAGTGGTTTGATTAATATAGAAGGGAGCCTAACAGAGCATGATCTCTTTCTCTCTCGTGCCGCTTATGCACGATCTAAAAAAGGAGAGTTCCTTGCCTGGCTTGAGTATTACATCGCTAAACAAGCAGCAGGCTTCTCTAAAGCAGGTACATACATTGAAAACTTAAAGCAAACCCATCCCATTGCGCTTGAACAAAATGCTATAGAATTTTATGAAAATCACTTAAATGCTATCAAAGCAAATGATGGCTTTACTCACATCATGGGAAAATTTCTGGCTAATTTAACGACATCTAATCTATTTATCTATGGCGATGGAACTCATGAGAAAACTATAGATTTTATTAAACAAATGAAGATTAACAGTCAATATATAAAAACAGATTCACATTGGGTGATGTTTGAACCACAATTTATTCATGTTTTGCAAAGGTTTATACAGCAGTATTATTTATCGCGGCACCTCTGAGCACAACCGGATAAATATACTGTAGTGCCCCGCTGTATCTTAATCTTTTATCTCCCTATCATTTTCAAATACCCCGAAACAAACCACTATAAAAAATGACTGATCATTTACACCAAAATCACACAGACTTTTACAACTATTTTTACGCTTCAATGTTATTGTGGCCTAGCGGCAATAGGTAAGCTGAAGCCCTTTACTAATTGACGATTACGTCAATAACGACTATTATTACTACATAGGCTGATCACTGCGTAGCAGGGGTTGGCTTTTTTGTTGGGCTGATTTTATTTAGTAACACTACAAGTCCATATCCCTTCCATTCCCCGGTTTTACTACACCGGAATTTGTCTCCAAATAACCGGCTTCGGGGCAACCAGTAAGCCGCTTAGGCGTATTCTTTTATTTCGTTCCTTTCGCTTATTTCGTTTGTTTGTTATACTTATAACTTAAGTTGTAAATCAAGTAAATTTCATTAAGGAGTAATGCCCATGCTAGCTGCTCATCCAAAAGCCATTGAAACCATTATGCCAACCGATAAGGAAGTTTCACTTGCCGAACAGTCAAGTCGAGTATTGGCTTCTTATATACAATCAACACGTGCTCCGTCAATCCAGTTGCTGAAAAAAGGTAAAGCGCCTGAGCAAGTGACACTACCAGCATCTGCTATGCGTTTACTCGTAGATATTTTAGCGCAAATGGCAGAAGGCAATGCGGTTAGCTTACTTCCCATTCACGCAGAGCTTACTACGCAAGAAGCAGCAGACTTACTCAACGTTTCGCGTCCGTATCTCGTTGCTCTATTAGAAGAAAATAAAATCCCGCACCGCAAAGTTGGAACTAAGCGGCGTGTGCTGGCGAAAGATATATTGGAATACAAAACCAAAATAGATAAAGCCCGACATAAAGTACTAAAGGAATTATCAGAGCAAGCACAAGAATTAGATATGGGATACTAACACGTGGCGAATTTTATTGTTCTCTATGATGCCTGTGTTTTATATCCAGCACCATTGCGTGACTTGCTGTTGCACCTTGCTCTTACCGATTTATTTCATGCTAAGTGGAGCGATGTGATTCACGAAGAGTGGATACGCAACGTTTTAGCTGATCGAAAAGAAAAAGTATTAAAGCAGGAAATTTTAAACCAGAGAATCTTAATTGCTATTGCGAAGTTTGGGACACAAATATAGATGTAAGTCTAGCAAACAGAGAAAACATAACAAAGCTTATTAACATAAATAGAAATAACTGCCGTTTTTTTCGTGAATATGAATCAGCATGACGGAAATTACACAGACTATAAAACCAAGAGGTTTCTGTCAAATCCTAAAACCGCCGTAAGTCATTGATTTTAATAGACTTTATTTGGTGGGCCCACTAGGACTTGAACCTAGGACCAAGGGATTATGAGGCAGATCCAAAGAAAACACTTATGTCGTAAGTATTTGTTTTTTATAGATTTTTTGGACGGACGCCCGTTGCGTTTTCCGTAACCGACTCCAACCAATTCCAAGTGAGTCGCGCAGTGTTTTAACTAAGTATCAAAAGTTGTTTATTTACCATTTACTTGACAATTTATGCTTAAGATATATATTTTATGTATATTATTAACTATTAATGTCAAGTAATGAACATACAACCTTTTTTCGATACCCATCCCGTATTTCGCTATGAAGAATTCGCTCAATTTATGCAGGGTATCCAACAGCTTCATGCCAGCCGACGCCAACAACTTAATTATCACCATAAAGCCGGCAACCTCATCCACATCCGCAAATTCTTATATGCAGTAAAACCATCATCAATCAAAGCCGAAGATTTTTGGATTGACCCTTATCTTATCGCCGGCAAAGCTACCACAGATGCTGTACTTGGTTATCACACTGCTTTGGAATTGCATAACTTGGCTTATACCACTTTTGAAGAGCTAACTTTTATAACAGCGCAGTCTAGTAAATCATTTACTTATAGCAACCAACATTTCCGCGCAGTTAGTTTTCCTAAATCGTTAATTACTAAAAACGAAACATACAATAGTGTTGAGCAAATACAACGCCAAAGCATTAATCTCAAAATAACTAACCTTGAGCGCACCATAGTTGACGTATTAGATCGCCCTGACTTAGCAGGCGGCTGGGAAGAAATTTGTCGATCTTTAGATCATGTCATTCATTTTGATCCAGCGAAATTAGTGGTTTATACACTCTTGCTAAATAATGCCACTACTACTGCGAAAGTAGGATTCTTTTTAGAACAACGTCCTGAGCATCTTAAAATAAATACAAACTACCTAGAACAGTTACTACCGTATATTCCTAAACAACCCCACTATATGAATCGTACACAACGCAATAAAGGCCAATACATAAAAAAATGGCAACTCATAGTGCCATTAGAAATCATTGAACGTCGATGGGAAGAACCACATGCTGCAGATGTCTAAACAAGATTTACAGCGTGAAGCAAAAAACAAAGACTATCGCCCTGAAATATTAGAAAAAGTTTATTTATTATTAGATTTGCTAGAACAATTTATGGCGGTTCCTTATTTAAAAGAACGACTTGCTTTAAAAGGCGGTACGGCTATTAATTTATTCTGCACTGAAGAATTGCCACGCTTATCAGTAGATTTAGATTTTAATTATATCGGTTCCGCAATTCTTGAAATTATGAAACAAGAAAAGGTAGAACTCGAAGCTATTATTATCGATATATGCCGACGGCGA
>Ga0207109_1243_pt1 | contig 11351 bp, 4 predicted proteins | sample Alteio_BWMinHeat_73_FD_153584 | JGI IMG/M metagenome (GOLD analysis project Ga0207109, IMG submission 153584) | Enriched cells from forest soil in Barre Woods Harvard Forest LTER site, Petersham, Massachusetts, United States -... | ecosystem: Environmental > Terrestrial > Soil > Temperate forest >... | reverse complement strand
AGAGGAGTTGCAATCGTGCGACGAGCGGACGCTCGTGTTTTTTCTTTTGTCGGGCGGAGGGTCGGCGCTGGTGGAGTTGCCGATTGATCCGGCGCAGACGTTGGAGGATGTGCAGGGACTTTACCGGGCGCTAGTGACTTGCGGTGCGCCGATTGCGGATTTGGGGAAACTGCGGCGCCATTTGTCGGCGGTAAAGGGCGGGCGACTGGCCGCGGCCGCGGGTCGCGCGACGAAGATCACGCTGGCGGTGAGCGATGTGCCGAAACGACAGGAGGCGGCGCTGGCTTCGGGGCCGACGATTCCTGATCCGACGACAGTCGATGATGCGATGCGAGTGATCGCGAAATATGATTTGCGCGCGCGGCTGCCGCGGAGAGTTTGCGAGTGGATCGACGCGGGGCGAATGAGCGAGACACCGAAGTCGGGCGAGGCGGCGTTTTTTAACGCGCATTTTTCGCTGTTGCTGGGGATGGATGACTTGTTTCATCCGGCGCATCGCGCGGCGGAGGCGCTGGGATTTATCACCTGCTGCGACAACTCGACGGATGATTGGCCGGTGGTGGAGGCGGCGGAGTTTTTGTTGAAGCAGTTGGATGAATTTGCGGCGATGCATCGCGGGCGCCGCGTGGCGCTGATTGCGGATGGGGAAGTGAGTTCGCCGGTGACGGGGCCGGGAATTGGCGGGAGGAATTCGGCGTTCGTGTTGGCGTGCGCGGAGACGATTGCCGGGAAGCGCGTGGCGGTGTTGAGCGCGGGGACGGATGGAATTGACGGAAATAGTTTTGCGGCCGGGGCGGTGGCGGATGGTGAGACTGTGACGCGAGCGGGAGAGTTGGGGATGGAGGCGGCGGAGTTTTTTCGGGGAAGTGATGCGTTCACTTTTTTTTCGAGGCTGGATGATGCGGTGGTGACGGGGCCGACGGGGAACAATTTGAGGGATTTGCGGGTGTTATTGGCGGAGTGAAGAACGAAGAAAGCGGCTACCGGTTTAAGTCTGGGCGTTAGGGGCGCAGCGTGCTGCGCCCCTACACAACGATAGTGAATACCTACTGCTGCGACTGTGACTGCGTTTTGCCTGCGGCGGGGAGCCGCGATTCCATGGATTTTAAGCGGTCCGACATCTGTTCGATCAGTTCCTCTAAATGATCCAGGCGGTTGGTAATTGCGGAGTTGGCTCCGCTCCCGCCTTGCGTCGATGAATCGTCGTCTCCTTCGGCTTGCGCTTCCTCATCTTCATCTTGCGACGGATGTTTCTTGGCTTGCTTTGGTGATTGCAGGCGTTCGATCTGGTCTTTAATTTCGGGGACCATTTCGATGCTGAGGTCGTCGCGCTTGAGCAGAGCTTCCAGTGCGGGTACGGCACTGGCGTCGCCGCGCGCGCCGAGCGCGTGAATGGCGGACCAGCGCATGTTGAAGTAGGGCTCGTCGAGATAGCTCGCGATTTGTTGCGTGATCTCTTTGTTTTGTTTGTCGAGGCGCGCCAAGCTGGCGATGGCTACGGCGCGCGATTCGATGGCTTTGCCCGGTTTGGACCAATCGATCAGCAGCGGGACCGCTTTGTCGTTAGCGAGGTAGCCGAGCGAACGGAGCGCAGCGTTGCGGAGAATGTCGTCGGGGGAATCGCTGGTGACCGCGGCCGTGAGTACGGGGAGCGCGTCGGCGGATTTTGTGCGGCCGAGGCTTTCCAGAGCGGCGGCGCGCGCGCGATACGAGCTGTCGTTTGCGGCGATGGATTGGAGTTTGGCCGGGAGGTCGGCAGCGTCCTTGAAATTGCCGATGCTGGCGACGATGTAGTTGCGAACGACGGGCTCCTTATTGGTGTCGAGCGCGGCGAGAAGATGCTGTAGCGCGGACGGGTCGCCGATTTTGCCGAAGGTTTGGGCCGAGAGAACGCGCATGCCCCAGAAAGGATCGGAGTTCAAGGTGGCCGAGAGAGCGGCGACGACTTCTTCGTCGTTCTTCATTTTGCCCAGGGCGACCGCAGCGTCGGCGCGGTCCGGCACTTCGGTGGCGTGCTGGAGCTGGTAGAGCCACTCTTTCTTTTCTTTGTTGAATTTAACGCTCTTTAAAATGTGATTGCCTTTGTCGAAGAGAACCATGAGCGGCGCGGAGTCGGATGGGAAAGTAAAGTTTTCAGCGGCTTTGTAGACGTGGGCGGTATACAGCTTGGGGCCGCTGGCAGTGGTGATTTCGACGTCCACGGGAGCGGAGAAGATGCCAACATTGCTCTCAACTTTCTGCGTTTGTTTGACAGTGAGCGCGACCTGGTGCTTTTCGGCGTCGTAAGTGTAGGCGAGATCGAATTTCGGAGCGCCGGCGCTGTAGATCCATTGCTGGAAGAAGCGGTCGACGTTGATGTGTGTGGTTTCTTCGATGGCCTTGATCAGGTCGGGCGTGACGACGTTTTTGCCGCGATTGACTTCGAGATAGTGCTTGAGGCTGCGCCAGAAAGCGTCGTCGCCGAGTTGATGGCGGAGCATATATAGGACCCACCCGCCTTTGCCGTAGGCGTTGTCGTCGAATTCTTCGGACTGATCAAAATTGCGGCGGACGATGGGCTTGTCGTAAAGGTTGGAGTTGGCGAACCAGTTGCGCTCGGTCCACCACAGATTGTAGGAGGCCATGTCTTTGCCGTAGTGCGATTCGGTCCAAACGGTTTCGAAGAATGTGGCGAAGCCTTCGTTGAGCCAGATATTCGCCCAGTCTTTGCAGGTGACGAGATCGCCGAACCATTGATGCGCGAGTTCGTGAGAGATGAGCTCGTCTTCGTTGCCGGGATATTCGGGGATGAGCTTCGGGTCGCGCAAAGAGTCGGCAGTGTTCGTTGTGGCGCTGGAATTTTCCATGCCGCCGGCGACGAAGTAGTCGACCATGACTTGCGCGTATTTTTCCCACGGATAGTCGACACCGATTTTTTTGTTGAAGAGATCGATCATTTGCGGAGTGCGCTCGTAGTTGGGTAGAAGGCGATCGCCGCGGCCTTTGGGAGCGTAGTAAGTGAGCGGGAGGCTGCGGAGGGATTGCTTGGCTTCGTCGAATTCGCCGGCGACCGCGGTGATGAGATACGTGGAGCTGGGTTGGGATTCTCGCCACGTCCAGGTTTTTTGCCCGTTGCCGGCGTCAGTCACGCCGATAAGTTTGCCGTTGGCGACTGTGATCCATGACGAAGGCACGGTCATGATTGTTTCGGTGGTGAGGCGGTCATTGGGGTAGTCGTAGGTCGGAAGATAGTAGCGCGTGTCTTCCGACTCGCCTTGCGTCCAGATTTCGATGGGCTGCTTCGGATAGTTTTTGTCGGGCAGGATGAAGTACATGCCTTTGTTGGGCTTGCCTTCGTAGCGGATTTCGACTTCGAATTTGTCGCCGACTTTGGGAGTGCCAGGGAGTGTGACGAGAAGTTTTGCGGAAGTGGTTTCGAATTTTGCGGCGGACTTGTTGACGGTGACGCTTTGAATGGTCAGACCGACAGAATCGAACGCGAGGCGCGTCGTGTTTTCGCGGAGGATGGAGACGGAGTGCGTCACGTCGCCGATCACTTTGCGCTGGTCGGTGTCGAATTTGAGGGCGATTTTGGAGTGTTGGAGATCGTAGTCGCGAGTGCGGGCGTAGGGCTCATCGGCGCGAAGCTGGAGTGAGAGTGAAAGCGCGAGCGCGCAGATCGCTGCGGCCGCGACGGCGCGAAATTTGGAACGGATGCGATTTCTTGAGGTTGCCGCGCTACGCAATAATTCAATCATTCCGGTTTGTCTCCACACATTTTAGGAAAATAAAAACTGTTTGGCCGCGTCACTTCAAGAGAGCGCACACGTTTGTACCTGCGCGGTTTTGGCACCTGCACCGCAACTCACTGCGAAATCGAACCGGACTGGCTGGCGTTTGGAAATTGCACGCGAGCAAAGAGGTCGTATCGATGTCGAGACAGCGAGGCCCTTTTACCTCTGCACTTCGCCACTATTCCCGGCGGCGGGTCTCACCTATTTTAGACGTAAAACGGTCCGTTCGGTTACCGATGTATCCGCCTGAAATCAAAGAGCTTGCCTGATGCGGCACGCCGCACTAAGATGCCGCCAATTTCGGAATCCGGGGCCTGTCTTTGTTTTCGCGCGAATGATCCTCGAGGAGGTTCTATGCGATTTCATCGTCGATTGTTGGGTTTCGCATTGCTCTCAGCCGGTGCGCTGCTCGTTGTAGCGATGCCAGCGTCCGCGCAAATCGGCAAATCTGTGCCGGTCCCTGCGGGTTCGGACGCGGACCACGCATTGTCGGAGATTAACGCGACCACCGACCCAACGCAGAAGCTGGCGCTCATCGACAAATTTGCCGCCACGGCGCAAGGCGACATGGCGATCGTTGTTGACGACACCTACGTGAACTATTACCTCGCGGCGAAAAACTACGACAAAGCATTTGAGTATGGCGACAAATTGTTCGCGCTCGACCCCGACAATTTTGCCAACGCGGTCAACATGGTGCGCGCGGCGCAGGAAAAGGGAGACTCCGACAAGTTGCTTTCTTACGGCGCGAAGGCCGCGGATATTTTGAAGCGCTACAAAGCGTCGTCTGTGCCGGAAGACGAGAAAAAACGGACCCTCGAAAACGCGCACGACAACATCGTTTACGTGCAGCAGCTGATCTTCAACGGCGCATACCAGACGAAAGACCCGACGAAGCGTGCCGCGCAGCTGGTGCAATTCGCGCAGATGTTTCCGGATTCGCCGTACGCCAATCAGGCGATGGGAGTCGCAGCGGCTTCGTACCGGCAGGCGCAGAACACCCCAAAGATGATTGAGGTCGCCAACGGATTGCTGGCGAAAGATCCGAACAACGTCGGAATGCTATTGCTGCTGGCGGACTACTACAGCGAAAAGGGCGACCAGCTCGACAAGGCAGAAGCGGATGCGAAAAAGGCGACGGCTGCGCTTGCGGATGCCAAGAAGCCTGAAGGCGTGACCGACGAGCAATGGCAGCAGCAGGTCTCGCTGCAAAAGGGGCTCGCGCTTAGCTCGCTGGGCCAAGTCAACATTCAGAAAAAGAACAACGCCGGCGCGGTCGAAAATCTGAAAGCCGCGTCGCCGCTGCTGAAATCCGACGCCGGCAGCTACGCCCGAAACCAATACCGGCTCGGGTACGCGCTCTTGAATCTGAAGAAAGTGCAGGAAGCGAAGCAGGCGTTCACCGAAGCGGCCTCCGTCGACAGCCCGTACAAGCAGCCATCGCTGGACAAACTGAAAGCCATGTCAGGCGCGACAGCTTCGGCTCGCGCTAAATCCTAAGCTGCCAGTTAGCTCCAGCGGGCTGAGAGGATTTAGAATCATTGATGAAAGCCAATGCATCAAATTGCTTGCCTGCGGACAGGACGCAGGAGGAGAAACAGATGACAACAGAGATTGCCACATTCGGCGCCGGGTGCTTCTGGGGCGTCGAGGCCGCGTTCAGCAAAGTGCCGGGAGTAATCGAAGCGGTCTCGGGCTACAGCGGCGGACGCACCGAGAACCCGACGTACAAGGATGTTTGCACCGACGAGACGGGGCACGCTGAGGTCGTGCAGGTTACGTTCGATCCAGCGAAGGTCAGTTTTGAACGACTGCTCGAGGTGTTCTGGGGCATACACGATCCGACGCAGGTCAATCGACAGGGGCCCGACTTCGGTTCGCAATACCGCACGGCGATTTTCTTTCATACGCCGGAGCAGGAAGCTACCGCGAAGAAGGTGAAGGCCGAGCTGAACACGAGCGGGAAGTTCAAGAGGCCGATCGCGACGGAAATCACGGCGGCTGGGCCGTTTTACCGCGCGGAGGAGTACCACCAGAAATACCTTGAGAAGCGCGGCGCGACGTCTTGCCACTTCTAAGTTTTAGCTGTTGCCATTGAAACGACGCCGGCAAGATGCCGGCGCTGCCAAATCGGCGCCGAGATGGGGAGCTAAACGCTCTTCACCGGCGCCGGTTCTTTTTCTACGGGTGCCGCTGAGCCTGCTAAGGCTTCTCGAACTTTTTCGATGAGCGACGACCGCGAAAACGGCTTCGACAACATGAGGTGGCGAGGCCGATCGTCGTTGTTCTGGGATTCCACGGCGTATTCCGAGTACCCCGACATAAGCAATATCTTCGTCCCAGGCCGAATGGATGGCAGACGCGCAGCCAGTTCACTTCCTCCCATCTTTGGCATCACCACATCACTCAACACCAGGTCAATCGTTCCGGAATGACGCCTCAACAGGTCGATCGCTTCAACTCCGTGGCGCGCGCGCAAGACCGAATATCCCGTCATCATCAAAAATTCGCACGCAAGCTCGCGGACGTCGTTTTCGTCTTCCACGACGAGAATTGTTTCGTGTCCCGGCTTGATTTCTGCCGGTTTGTCGTCGGCGTCGTGGCGCGCGGCCCGTTCCAATACTTTCGGCAGATAGATCTCGAACGTGGCGCCTTGGCCCGGCGTGCTTTCGACCCAAACGAAGCCGCCGCTCTGCTTTACAACGCCGTAGACGGTCGCCAAACCGAGGCCCGTGCCTTTGCCAACCTCTTTCGTCGTGAAAAACGGCTCAAAAATGTGTGCCTTGGTTTCGGCCGACATTCCCATGCCGGTGTCCGAGACCGAGAGCAAAACATACTCGCCGGGCAACATTGGAGCGCGCCGTTGCGCCTCTGCTTTGTCGAGCAGCACGTTGCGCGTACGCACCGTGATCGTGCCGCCGGCGGGCATCGCGTCCCGCGAGTTCACTACCAGGTTCATCAACACTTGTTCGATCTGGCCAGGATCGGCTTTTACGGGACCGAGTTTCGGGTCGGGAACGAATACGTATTCGATGTCTTCGCCGATAAGGCGGGGAAGCATCTTGCCGAGATCGGTGACGATCGTATTTAGGTCGAGGACTCGCGGTTGCAGGACTTGCATGCGGCTGAAGGCGAGGAGTTGCCGCGTCATCGTGACCGCTTTGCCGGCAGCTTTCTGAATCTGATCGAGGTTGTGGCGTTGGGAATCTTCGAGCGAGCCACGATCGAGCAAGAGATCGCTATGACCGCGAATGATCGTCAGCAAATTATTGAAGTCGTGCGCGACACCGCCTGCGAGACGGCCAACGGCTTCCATCTTGTGCGCCTGACGGAGGCGCTCCTCGAGTCCCTTTTGCTCGAGCTGCGATTTTTCCATGCTTGCGCGCATGCGATCGAACGCCGCGGTGACTTCGGCCACCTCGTCGCCGGTTGTAACCTCGAGGGGATATTGGAAATCGCCACGCTCGAGCGCGTGGACGCCGCCGACGAGATTTTCGAGCGGTTTGGTGAACGTGCCGGAAATCAGGAAGACGAGAACGCTGCCGCCGAGCACGCTGAGGACACCGAGTCCTATCAGTACGCGGTTGAGATCGTGCAAAAACGACGTGGCGCGGTCGAGCGATTTGAAAATGCTCAGCGTCACGCTCGCATCTGCGTTGTCGGAAAGCGTGACCGTAGAGACGAGGAATCGTTCGCGGCCGAGTTGAATTACTTTTGCGACCAAAGGCCCGCCGGGATAGTTGCGGCACAAAACGTCGAGATCGTGTTTTTGCTCGGCGTTGAGAGTCGATGCGACTAGGGCGCCGCCGTCGAAATAAGCGATGTCGCCAGCCACGAGGTTTCCGAATTCGCGGGCCGCGCGATCGTGAATTTCGTGACCGATGACGAGAACGCCGAGTGTCGAGCCGTCGCCGGGAGCGCCGAAATAGATCGGCTGTAGCCAGGTTTCATAGAGATGGCCGCCGCCGTACCACCAGCCTCGATCCTCGCCGCTGTCCAGAGATTTGCGGAGCAGGGATTGGGCGTCGCTTTGCGACAACCCGTCGGTTTTTGTTCGGAGTGCGGCGATGTTTCCGCTGCGGTCGGCCATCAGCAGGAGGTCAGCGCCGCTCAGGCGCCATACTTCCGCAGATCCGTCCTGAATCGTGGCGGCGTCGTGAGTCGTCATCAGCGCGCGAATGTTGGGCAGGCTGGCGAGCAACTGCGCCGAGCGCGCGAGTGAATCGCGGCGCTGGCGTTCAAACCGGCGATAGTTGTTGACGGAGTTTTCGAGATCGACGCGAATGTCATCGCGGATGCGCTTTTCGACGTTGTAGCTGACGATTAAGAGCGTGGCAGCCGTCAGGCCCGCGGAGATGGCCAACAGCGTGATGAGAAACTTTGTGCGGAGGCGAATTTTTCTCATCTGCAAGCCCTGGGCCGTGTAACCCGTAGGAAAGGACGAAGAGCGATCTGAAGTCGGATTAGCCCTCTCCATATACGAAATTAACAAGGGTTTTACGTGGCGCGAGCGCGCCGTTTCGACGGATGTCGAAACGGAAACAGTACTTGAGGCCAGTAATGGCTTGAGTACAGCGGAACTGCCTTGGCAGCCGAGAAAACGGATTCGCTCTAGCGCGGGTTAGACCTGCAAAACGTCGCCGTCGCGCGCGACGATTTCGTAGAGGACCGGATTCACGAAGAAGCCGAGCAACAAGCGCGAGAGCAACCCGGCGACGACCACGATCGCGAACGGTTTTTGCGTGTCGCTGCCGACACCGGTCGAGACAGCGGCAGGCAGCAAGCCGAGACACGCGACAAGCGCGGTCATCATGATCGGGCGAAGGCGGAGCAGGGAAGCATCGCGTGTCGCGTCGCGAATCGTGGCGCCTTCGAGGCGCAATTTGTTGATGTAACTGACGAGAATGACGGCGGTTTCGACCGAAACCCCGAGCAAGGCGAGCAGGCCGAGGCCGCTGGAGACGCTGAACGGCACGTGAAGAACTTTGAGCGCGATGAGGGCGCCGACGGGCTCAGTAAGGATGACTCCGAGCGCGATCGTGACCGGGAATTTGAAATTGCCGTAGAGCGCGAAAAGAATCAGGAAGATTAAAAAGATCGCCAGCGGGCCGATGACGTAAAGCTGCTGTTTTGCTTCCAGAAGCTCGCTGTATTCACCGCCCCAGTCGAGGCGATAGCCTTCGGGGAGTTGAACCGACTTCGCAACTGCACGCTGGCCGGCTTGCACGATGCCTTCGAGGTCGCGGCCGGTAACCGAAAATTGAATGCCGATGTAGCGCGAGTTGTTTTCGCGATAAATGAAGGACGCGCCGCTCTGCTCTTTAATCGTGGCGAGTTCTGAAAGTGGGATTTGCTGGCCGTTCGGTGTAGGAACGAGCAAATTGCCGATTTGCTGCGCGTTCGAGCGGTATTGCGGCTCCATGCGGACGACGAGATCGAACAGTTTTTCGCCCTGAATCACTTGCGTTGCTGCTTGGCCGCCCACTGCGGTCTGCACGACCATCTCGGCATCGGAGACGTTGATGCCATAGCGGGCGATCTTCGGGCGATCGATGTCTACGATCAAGCTTGGCTGACCGAGTTCGCGGACGACGGTGAGCTCCGTGAAGCCGGGGGTGCGATCGAGCACGTTGCGGATTTCGACGGCTTTTTTCTCGAGCACATCGAGGTCAGGGCCAAAGACTTTGACGGCGAGCGCAGATTTCAACCCGGTGAGCGCCTCATCGACGGCATCTTCAGCAGGCTGCGTGAAGTTAAAGATCACGCCGGGATATGCGGAGAGTTGTTTCTCGACGTCCCGGCTCAATTCTTCTTTCGTGTGGATCTTGCCAGTAGTCCACGTTTTGTCGTCGTACGGTTTCAAGCCGACGTAAAACTCGCAGTTGAAGAAGCCGGTCGGGTCGGTGCCGTCGTCCGGGCGGCCGAGTTCGGAGCCGACGACGGTGACCTGCGGATATTTAACGAGCACGTTGCGGACTTGCGGCGCGAATTTTGCAGCTTCGTCGAAGCCGATCGTGTAGGGCATTGTGGCGCGGACCCACAACGCGCCTTCATCGAGATGCGGCAGAAATTCTCCCCCGATCAGGGGGACGAGCAGCAACGTGAGTCCAAAGATCAGCACAGCGCCGATCACCGTGATTTTGGGGTGATCGAGGCACCACACGAGCCGGCCGGCGTAACGGTCGCGAACCCAGTTGTAGACGCGATTCTGTTTTTCCTTGATGCCGCTCTTGAACCAGTACGAAGCGATCACCGGCACAAACGTGAGCGTGAAGACCAGCGCGCCGAGCAGCGCGAACGACATCGTATCGGCCATCGGATGGAACAATTTGCCGGACGGCCCGGTGAGCGCGTAGATCGGAAGATATCCCGCGATGATGACTGCGACGGAATAGAAGATCGGGCGATCAACGTCGCGCGCGGCGTGCAGGATCACTTCGTGAAGGTCGTAGTCGGTGCCTTCGCGCTCGGAGAGTTCGCGATAGATGTTTTCGACCATGACGATCGTGCCGTCGATGATGATGCCGAAGTCGATCGCGCCGATGGAGAGTAGGTTGGCGGCTTCGCCGGTACCGTGAAGAAAAATGAACGCGAAGAGCAAAGCCAGAGGAATCGTCAGCGCGGCGATCACGGCCGCGCGGAAGCTGACGAGGAAAAACAGCAGCACGAGGAACACGAGAATCATGCCGCTGAGCAAATTGTGCTCGACGGTGTCGGTCGTGACGCGAACGAGATCGCTGCGATCGTAGTAAGGATGAATTTTTACGTCGGGCGGCAGGATGCTGCGATTCAGCTCGTCGGTTTTTTGTTCGACGCCGCGTAGGACGTTTTGCGTCTGTTCGCCGCGGCGCATCAGGATCACGCCTTCGACGGCGTCGTCGTTGTTTTTCGCTTTGTCCTGAAATCCAAAGATGCCCAGTCGTGGCGCGTTGCCGATCGTTACCGTGCCGACGTCTTTCACGCGCACCGGCACGCCGTTGTTGCTGCCGACGACGACTTCGCCGATATCGTCCGTCGATTTCAGCAGCCCGAGGCCGCGCACGTAGTAGAACTGCCCGCCCTGCGTGTAAAAGCCGCCCCCGGTATTGGCGTTGTTCGATTGAATCGCGTTGAAAACGTTCGCGACCGACTGGTGAAAGTTGTACAGCCGCGCCGGATCGAGCAGCACGTGATACTGCATCGTCGGACCGCCGAATCCGGAGTCGTCGGCGACACCGGGCACGCTGCGATACGCGCGCTCGATGATCCAGTCTTCAAACGTGTGTAGCTCCATCGGCGAGCGATCGGGGCTGTCGATGACGTAGCGATAGACCAGGCCGCTCGGGCTGAAGAGCGGCGCCATGCTTGGCGTCACGCCGCTGGGAAGTTGCGCGTCGGCGATGCGTTGGAAGACGACTTGCCTCGCGAAATACGCTTCGGTGCCTTCGTCGAACGTCAGGATGACGTCGGAAAGTCCGTAGAGCGAGATCGAGCGCATCACGTGAAGATTTGGTGTGCCGTTCATCGCCAATTCGAGCGGCAGAGTTGTGAGGCGTTCAACTTCTTCGGCGGCGTGGCCGGGCCACTGCGTGATCAGCT
>Ga0207109_1242_pt1 | contig 11356 bp, 9 predicted proteins | sample Alteio_BWMinHeat_73_FD_153584 | JGI IMG/M metagenome (GOLD analysis project Ga0207109, IMG submission 153584) | Enriched cells from forest soil in Barre Woods Harvard Forest LTER site, Petersham, Massachusetts, United States -... | ecosystem: Environmental > Terrestrial > Soil > Temperate forest >... | reverse complement strand
TCTCAGTGCAAGCCCCCGGACGAGTTTCACGTCCGACACAGACGTGGGCCTCAGCGACGACGACTCCTTCTCTGACTCGGACTCGGACTCGGACTCTATCACTACTAAGAATACACGGAGTTTGCACTTGCGAGGTTTGAGTCTGCGTTCCGATTCCAACTCCGGCTCCGGCTCTGACTTGGAGGACTCCGGTGCCGTCTCGGGTTCTGACTCTGACTGAATCTAAAGTAAAGTAAAGTAAAAGCAAGGGAGGACATAAAAAGAAAGAAAAACAAAACAAAAAAAATGGGATGCGGGCTCGGCACGCGTTTGCGGTCTTTCGTTTTCGGGATCGTCATCGGTGACGATCCGAGCCTTGTGGCAACTCTGCAAAAGAGCATGGAGGAGAATAATAAAGGCAACAACAGGGGGGACAAAATCAAGAGCAGTGGAAAGCGCAAAGAAACACATGGCGTCCGGTCTGTGGTGGCTACGATTGCACAACAGACGTTACAACTTTGCAACTCTGCTGATTCGTCGCCATCGGCCATGATGGACATGAAGTTGCATGTGGTACGTGGCATCGCCGTGTTGGAGTGTCTGCAGAGCCTGTATTCGCCGGAGGAACTGGACGTCATGGCAAACTGTCCGACGCAGAGACTGCTCCAAGTGTTGCGCGAGCAAGGAGGAAGCAAAGCGGAAAAAGAAAAAGAGAAAGAGAACCCCAAGCCGAAACCTAGACCAAAGCTGCAGCCTCAGTCGCAGGCCAGTGAACGCCGTGAAGAACGAAAACGAGACCTGTCCACCTTTCAACCCTTTTTGCCCTCGCTGACTTCATCCTCATCATCGTTATCCTCATCATCGTTATCATCATCATCGACTCCGGCGTATATGGGTCCACTGGCGGCAGCACTCCCTCCGCTTGCGTCTCATTTTTAAGTTTTTTTCAGTTGTCCTTTTTTTTGTAGTTCTGAGGAACAAGCGAACAAACAAACCAAACAAACAACCAACAAAAAACGAACAAACAAACCAACAAAAAAACGAACAAAAAACAAAACAAACAAACAAACAAAACACAAAATGTCTGCTCAAAACGAGCCGAAAAGGGAGAGAAAACAAAAACCAAACAAACGAAAGCGACAAACACAAACAACGGCCGAAACGGCGGCTGGAACCGAGGCCGAACAAAGGCAAACAGAAACCGCAAGGCAAACAGAACCCGAACAAGAACAAGAACAAGAACGAGCACCAAAAAGGCCGGAGCCGGCGGCGGAATTGGTGCCAGTGCCAGAAACAAAAACCGACAGCACGCCAGAAGTGCCTTCTTCTTCTTCTTCTTCTTCTTCTTTATCGTCCTCCTCCTCGTCTTCTTCTGCACGACCGCCTCCTGGTATTGCGCGACCGATTGTCGTGCAGACACCCGCAGGACATCCTGGTTCGGCTTGGTTTAACGAAGATCATGACCGAAAAGAAGCCATTCAGCAACAGCTGCAGGCCCAGCAGGTTTTGGTCATCCAACCTGCAGCTATAGTCACCCAGGCTTTGTGGATGACACCCAGGCAGCTGCTGAACAACGAACTGCCCGTCCACGCACATTTGAGATGCCGGAGGTGTGGGCATGAGTTTCCTGGGCGACCTTTTCCTTATGCGACCGAATATCGCCCTCCGCCTCGCACTGCGTTCAAGGTACCTGCCATCATGTGTAGTCCGAATTGCAACGTGTCCTTCACCATCGAAAGCGACGTGCCCAAAAGAAGCGACGTTCAGAACATTAACGCACTGATGATGGCAACCGTGTACAAACTAGAGCTGCCCGTGCAGCCTGCGCCCCCTTTGGAATCGCTGAGGTGCTACAACTTCTTGGACCCGGAGAAAGTTATTTTTGAGACAATCGAGCAGTACCGGGCGAGTTTTGACATGACCCACTGCACGATCGAGAAAATCCCAGACGTCCTTGAACCCTTGCCGATGAAGCTGTTCATCCAGCATCATGGACCAAGTCAGCAAAAGCGTCTCGGCGAGGTGGCACGAACCAAAGCGGTGGTCGTGTCGGCGTCAGACCAGGAGCTGCCATTCAACTCGCCTCTGCGAACGACAACAACGATGACCGCAACAACGACCACAACGAGTCCCTCTGATTCTTCTAGTCATTCCTCTGTCAGTACTACGACAGACGGGTTCGCAAGCTTTTTTAATCAGGGCGGCGGCTACCCTCCTACATTGGTGCCTTCACCTGTCCGTCCATTCCGTCCGTTTTGACTTTGCTTGTGTCCGTCCTTTTTGTGATGAGTTCAGTCCATCTTTGTTTGTCCTTCTTTCTCTCGTTTCCTTCCAGTATAAGAACAGTAACAATGTAAAAACAAACAAAAGAAAGAAACAGAAAAAAAAACGGCGAGCGATGGAAGAAGCGGCAGTACAGGCTCAAACACAAAGGACACAAACACAACAAGACCAGAAAGAGAAAGACCAAGACCCAGCGGAAACACAAACGGAAACGGAAACGGAAGAGCAGGCGACCGCAGACACTGAAACTGAAACTGATATGGAGAATTGTGCAACGAAAAGCGTGCTGGACGTTCTCCAGCCACCAAACACGGAAGTGGCAGCCGTCCAGGGCTCGCTGCAAGCGCTCAACGCCTCACTGCAGAAGCGAATGGAGGTCGATCTACGTCGTTCTGAAGACCTTCGTCAGTCGCTTGCTACTGTTTCAGAGACAACACGCGAAAGGAACAAAGACAAGGTGCCGGTGAACGAAAAGGACAAGACGAGAGCAGAAACAGCAAACCCTAAAGTAGAGATGACCGATTTTGAGCGACAGCTGATCAACGCCGCCATGCAGCAGGCGGCTCTAAGAGCCGGCTCGTCCGTTCCTGAAATTGCCGATCGGGACATGCAGGAGCTGGTGCGAACCACACGCACTCTGGCTGCCCACAATCTTACAAGATCTATCAAAAGCGCACAGAAAGAGCTACAGGCACGGGGGCAACAGCCGCCACGAAATCATCATAGCGGTGGCGGCCAAGACATTCATCAGTTACTAGGCCTTGTGAAGGCTATGGATGAAGACCAGCGGCGACAGATCTCCGAGGGACTGCTCAAGCAGTACGGCCGGGTGCACTCGGATGCCTGGGACGCAGCTGTGGAGCAAGTCGGACCACCAAGGCATCAGAAACCAAGTCAGAAACAGCCTCCGCCGGTGGAAGAAAAGGAGAAGAAAGAAGAACCAAAGCGCAACAACACAAAGGCTCTGCGCAAGAAAAAGAAGAGACAGCGCCAAAAACAAAAGGAAAAGGAAAAACAGAAACAAGAACAGAACGGAGCAGAAGAACGAAAGGACGTGATGCAGCCAAAAGCAAGAGCAAAAACAGAAAAAGAAGCAGGCGAGAGGACAGCAACAGCAGCAGCAGCAGAGAACAACAACAATGAATATTCTGGTCCCCCCCGTTCTGCTGCTGCTGCTGCTTCTTCTTCTTCTTCTTCTTCTTCTTTTTCTTCTCCTTCTTCTTCCCGTATCGACTCGTGTATTGCCGGTTTGCCCGAATTCTCGGGCGTCTCGCTCTAAAAAAAATAAAAACAAACAATATAAAAAAGGTCATCCGGAGGGGGCGGACGATTCCTTTCTTTTGCGGTTGTTCTTCTTTTGGTTTACTTGTTTGTTCTTGCTACCAGAACCGTAGGAGAAAGACGGCCAGCCCTTGATTGCCGCCGACGGTGGCACAACTACGCAGTAGTCAGGCGTCGCGCTGTCAACTGTACTTTTTTTCCATACGCTCCCCACAGACAGCGCCAAGTAGCGAGCCTGCACGTCCAGAGTGTTGATGTGGCTTAGTTTTGTGACGTCTTGCACGTACAGACTTTTGAGCAAGTCGGGAACGCTGTCGGGCGGCACAGGACTCAGGAAAGGAACGTAGGTGGCGCGACCCAGCGACCCTGGTTCCTCAGGCTTGTGCTCCACCTCAAGCGCACGGTCCTCGAGATGAAAGGTCTCCCAGCCTTTCAGGTTGGATTCATTCAGCTGCTGCTTGCCCTGTGGAGTGATGTCCTTGCCCAAAACAAAAATCAGACGCTGAATTCTCTGCTCTTCTGCAAACGCTAAATAAGGAGAGATGTCGGGCTTGCCGACTGTGGCCCCTGTCGTGTTCACGAGTACAACGACTGAATGCTCCGGGTCTTCCCTGCGTTCGCGCGCCGTCATAAAAGCCATCGAACGAGCGGCTGCGACAGCTACGCGGCCCACTGGCCGGCCTCGACGTACTCTTACCTTGGCTTTTTCTTTTTCTTTCTGTTGTTGTCCTCCTCCGGTTTTGGTGTTTTCGTTTTTGTCGTCGTCCTGATTTTGATTTTGGTTGCTTTGGAGACGCAGCGCTTCTGCGCTCAGGGACTGCTCGAACTCCGCGTCCAGCTCGCCCTGGCTGCGAGCATAAGGCGGCTCGCTGTCCCGGCCTATTTGCAGAAAGTCCTCCTCGGGGGCAGAGTAAAAGTCGCCCCACACATCCGCTACGCTCAAGTTGTGCCGTTGCGCAAATTTCTGCGGTGAGACCGCCCACTGTACCTCGTGGTAGCCGCGACGTTTGAACATGTGCACCAAGTTTGTCTGCAGCCGTTCCAACGTATGCACCGTAAAAGCCGGCTTCCCAACCGCCACAGGAGTTACCGATGCCATTTTTTTTGTCTTTTTGTTTTTTTTTGTTTAGTTTTTTGTTTAGTTTTTTTTTTTCGTTTTTTTTGAATTATTATTGTTGTTTTTTGTTGTCAAACTCGTACTAGCCAAACCTAGCCAAACAAACTGTCTCGTTCAGAGTCTTCTCAGAAAAAAGACAAGAAAAACGAGAAACACAACAACAAAACACGAAAACACGAAACACGAAAACACAAAAAACAAAACAAAACAAAACAAAAAACATGCAGGCAGGTGTTGTACCGGACGCGACCAGAATCGTTGCGCTGCACCACCTTGCAGCTGTTCTCGTTGGAGAACACAAACACAAACACGACAAACACGACAAACAACAACAAAATAAAATGATGCTGGTGCATCCAAAGCAGCTAGTGGAGCGTGGGGCCGCGTCACGCTTCCCGACTGAAGCCCTTTGTTTGTTATGGAAGACCGAGCACAACGAAATTCAAAAGCAAAACAAAACAAAAGAGTGTGACAAGGAGCTTTTAGTGCATTTGTTCGAACATTTTATTTTTGAAAAGACCACCGGGTCGCATGAGGGATACAGCAAGTCTGTATGTGACTTGATTGCGCAGCTCATACAGCTCAGGGTTGCTCAGCCTAGCATGTTGGAAGACGCGTCGTACAGCGACGTAGCCAAGCAACTGGCCACTTTCGACTTTGCAAGCTGGGTGCTGCGTTCGGCGGAGCAGGAGCAGCTCGCTGCAGCTAGACTACGCAGACAGATGACCGAAAACTTCAGCCCTGAATCTATTATCAAGCCAACCAAAGTGGAGTACGAGCCCGATAGTTCGGTGGACGAACGCTGCCCGGTATGTGGGACGACAAAAATCATCAGTGCTCAAGTCCAGATGAGAGGCGCGGACGAGCCGCCAACCAAACTGAGTCGGTGCTTTGGCGCCAGCGGCACGCACTATTGGCAGTCAGACGGCTAATTTTTTTTTTCCTTTGTGCGTACTTTTTTTATTTTTTATTTTTTATTTTCGTATTTCTTAGATGTGCGCTTCAGCCGGGAATCTTTTATAGGAAGAAAAGAAAAAAAAACAAAAAAACAAAAAAACAAAAAAAACAAAGAACAAAAACAAATGGCAAAGAGACGAACGGAAGACGAGGAAGGGGAAGAGGACGAAGTGATGGCAGAGGGTCGTGCCGACTTGCGACCGGAATTGTCGCCCTCGTCGCTTTGCCTGGCGCCCTTGTCGTTTTCCCTTTCTTCTTCTTCTTTTTTGTCGTCTGCTACTTCTTTGTCGTCTGCTACTTCTTTGTCGTCTTCCTCTTTGTCGTCGTCTTCTTCTTCTTCTTTGGCCTTTTTTCTGGCGTCGGCCGCCCGCGAAAGACAACAACAACCACAACCGTCAGAAATAAAAGAAGGAGAAGGAGACGAAAAAGAAAAAGAAAAAGAAAAAGAACAACAACAGCGAAAGACAAAAAAGCAAAAAGCAGAAGGAACAGCAGCCAAAAAAACAGGAGGAGGCTTTCGCGGTCTCTCGGCGTTCGTCGAATTTGCGTTTCCCTTTTCGCCCTCGTTTTACCAACTCGTTCTTTTCGAAGAGGACAACAACAACAAACACTGGCTCTTAGACTCCAATTTTAACTCGAACGTGAAGAAATGGCTCAGTGGCTTTTGCATTTACAAAATGATGCAGGACGCGATGTTCCACACGTGCGTCGGGAGGACCCCTGGTCGGCCTTGCGGAATGATCCTGTCCGGAAAAGACAACGAATGGGTTGGGCTGGAGGCCAGAGAGGTGGAGCGAAGCGACGAGTTCCCCTTATTGAAAGCATTGATAGAAGCAGCCGAGGCTTTGGGTAAACCCGGACCTTCCGTGACTCGTGGTCTTTCTGCTCCAGCGACCGCGTCTCTTCCGATATCAGCGCCGCTCGGGATCCTGCAGCTGCCAGGCATGCCACGACCGTGCCTGCTGGCGATGCAGCAATCCAAAAGCGGCAGTCGGTGTTTAGTTGATGTTTTGGAACACGGGAACCCGAAATCGACGAGAGCAGTCTTGCAGCTCTCCGCCATGCTTCGTGCAACAAAAACACAGGCCCAGACCCAAACGAGCAAGTCCGAGCTGTGTGGCTGGTTTTCGTTTTCGTCTTCGTCTTCGTCTTCCGAAACAAAAACAAAAACAAAAACCAAGACAACGATGACCGAAAAAACAGAATCAGGGTTTGTGACGCGGCAGACACCGCCTAGCCCTGCAGACCTGGCTTGGGCGCAGTGCACTCTGGCCGACCTCTCTTCTCAGTTCTTATAGTTTTTTTGTTTTTTTTTTGAAAACAAAACAGACAGACGAAAAGCAAAAAACAAACCAAAAAAAAACAAAGAAAAAGATGGAACAAAAATGGGACTGGCCAATGATCGTGGAAACTGTGGTGCAAAGAGTGGGGCTTGAGAGATGTCCGCGTCAAGGGTGCGTCCAGAAAGAACAGGGCTGGAGACGAATCCTGATTGCGATTTCGCCACGCGGCTTCATGGGCGTCCACGGTGCCGGCCGCCAGGTCGACCAGATGACCAAAGAGGAAAGAGAAGAGACGATTGATCTGCTGGTCACGTCGCTGGCTGGATTTCGCGGCCTGACCTTCTGTAACTTTGAGCGCTGCGGCATTGGTCACGACTCCTTCCGACAGTCGCGAATTGAGTTCGAAGTCGTCCTGCACCTCCCGCAAGGTTATTGGGGACCCCATGGCTTTGTTCAGGGACCGCAAGGCTTTCAAGGCGCGATTGTTCCTGCCGCCCGTGGCTTCTTTCAGGGACTACAAGGCTTCCAAGGCGCGATCTTTCCTGCCGCCAAAATTTAGTTTCGTTATTTAAATGTTGTTGGGGTCCCGTTTCGGCTTTTCTTTTTTTTTGTTTTCTGTTCTTTTTAATCAAAAAAAAGAAAACGGAAAACGGAACGAATAATACAAAAATCAAAAATCAAAACTGAAAACTTAAAAGGGAAGGTTGGAAATCCTCAAAACGTTGGAGATCCTCAAAACGTTGGCGTACCTCCGGACACAATATCTGTACTCTGTGTGCCAGCCCTTGGCGTTCAGCTCCTTCTGGACCTGAGCTACGATTTCGGCCTGCTGCGCTGGAACAGACACGTAGTTTCGTGGATCGATCTCCCAGCAAACGCTGGCTTGGCTGGAAGACCAGAATAAGTGGTAGATGTGGTCACACAAAGACTTGCATCCACTCTCGAATAGTTTCAACTCTCTCTGACGTCTCTCCTGCTCTTCTTTCTGTACCCTCAGCTTGACTTGACTCTGGAACTCCTCCGGTGTAAAGTACGTTGGGAAGAACTTTCTCGGTTGTGCAGAAGAAGAAAGGAGTCGGAGCGTCCGGCGTGCCAGCATTTTTCTTTTGTTCCTTTTTTTTGTTCTTTTTTGTTGTTTCTTGTTTTGTTTTGTTTAAAACAGAAAAGGCTCAAACTTGCAGAAAACAGAAAACAGAAAACAAACAAGAAAAAACAAACAAACAAAACAACTGAGAAGTCTTGTCAAAAGTCTGAGGGCTTCGGAATGGAATCAAAAACAAACGTCAAAAAACGTATCGCCGACTCGGGGTCTCGTGCTTCTGCAAGGCGCGGCGCTACATGGCTGCGCCAGAAAGCGTCAGCAAATCGCGTGCCGAGACTCTCGAGCCCCTTGCAAATTTGAACCCGGAGCTCGACCAGCTTTGGGATTCCAGCCTCTTTTAGAAATTCAAATTCTGTTTGTGAGATGTTAAATCGCGACAGCAGGTGATCGCACAAGGGTTCCAAGTTGTCATTTTGCATCCCCTGTACGGCACGGTAGTAACTCGTCGTTTTGTCGTTTCTCTCGTTGGGAAGACGCATCACGACATTCGAACAGCCCAGCGACACCAGCATCAGATTCATGAACACGGTGGCAACGCGTCCATTGCCGTCACAGTAAGCATGGTTTTCAGTTATCTGGTAAAACGCATCTGCCGCCAGCTTAATTTTTTTCCTTTTCTGTTGTTCTTCTTCCGCGTCCTTTTGTTCTTCAGCGTTTTGTTCTTCATCGTTTTGTTTTTGTCTTTTGTCTTTTAACGCGTCATTCCAAGCCTTGGCCGTCTTTTCGGCGAAATCCTGTTGTAGTCTTGGCAGATCGTCCGGTGGCGGCGCCAGTTTGACTATTCTCTTTAGTGTTGTTTCTTGCTCTTTTGTCAATAACCGCAAGTGGTGCATGTGCGCCAGACGCATGAGTGTCTCCCGGCCGCGATACGTCGGATGCCGCGGGTCGACCCTGTCGAGCAACTTGGCATTAACCACGACGTCTGTTCTCTTGCCAACAAGCTCGAGCAGGTCCATAAAGCTCTGCAAATCCTCATTTGCGGGGCGATCCTCTATTTTTGAGACGGCCAGGTGCACAGCAGCTCGAGTTAAACGACCAGATGCCCAGGCAATCAGAATAGGTGGCAACGAAGAATCATGGACCCATCTAAAAATTTGCTGTTGCGTAACTTCACCAGCCGGCATCTTGTGTTCTGAGAGCAGCGTCTTGCCCGCGCGTCGGTGAATGCCATCCAACCATGCAATAACTTCTACTCCTGTGATTTCTTTTTCTTTTTGTTCGTTCTCTTTTTGTTTCTCTCTGATTATTTCAAGCAAGGTCTCGGCGTAGCAATAAGCCTGGAACAAGTCCCAGATTTGCCCATTGGTAAACATAAACACTCGCGCGTCTTGACGGATGGCGTCGTCTCCACTTGGAAAGGTGGTCGGGGACTGCGCTTCGAAACAACAAACCAGTGCCGGGTCGAACGACTTCATCTTGCCCCAGTCCATCTTTTTTTTCTTTGTTTTTTTGCTTTTTGTTTTTTGTTTTTTGTTTTTTGGCCTTTTTCGCCGTTATTTTTACTTTGGATCCGGAACTCAGAAACTTGATCTTACTTATTGTTCAATTCATGAGAATCCAAGTGCAGCAACCTTTTCCAAGGGCGGCATCGCGCTGAATACTTGGTCCATGTCTGTTTCAGCTGGTTCTTCTTGTTGCTGACTATTAATACTTTGTTTCCGTTTTCGTTTTCGTTTTTGTTTTTGTTTTTGTCGTTGCGTTTGCTTCGGTTTCCGCTTGCGCTGGTCGTGCATTTCCCGCCACTTCTCCTCTCCAACAATGAACTTTGGAATCTTGAATGTCTTCTTCTCCTCTGCTGTCTCATTTTTGTTTGTTTCTGCTCCATCGTAATAAGGCGCAACGCCGTCAATGGGTTCGATCGGTTCCGTGAGGCGGCGGACTGGCGCAAACTTCATCTGTCGCATCTTGTACACCTTGATCCGCCGGAAGCGCTGGTTGGAGAAATAAGAGAACATGTCCGCCAAGTCCATAATCATGAATGGCTGACGAACAATGTCGAACTTGCAGGTTGCGCGCAGTCGTCCCACGACCTGTGTGACTGTCGCTAACGGCGCAGCTAGAAATATCGTATCCGCCGACATCAAATTGATGCCTCGGCCACACATTTTTGTTGTGGACACCAGCAAGTCAAACGGTTGGTTCAGTATTTCGTGTTCAAGTTCCTTTGGCAGCCCAGGTCGGAATAGCCACACTCTTTTTTGCTTTTGTTTTTCTTTTTCTTTTTCTTTTTCTTTTTGTTTTTCTTTTTCTTTTTCTTTTTCTTCTTCTTCTATGGTTTCGATAGCAGTGGTAGCAGCGTCAGAAGAAGAAGAAGAAGAAGAAAATGGAAAACAAAAAGAAGAACAAAGAAGACGATACAGTTCCGTGTAGAGCCACAAGGCCTGACGCCGCCGCTCAACAAATAAAACCACCCGCCGGTTCTCTTCCTGCACAAGCCTCATCGTTTCTCTAATAATAAAAAAGTTGCGCTCGGGGTCGGAGGCGAGCAGACTGGCCATCTCGGGGGTGTCAAACTCGTCCGTGTTGTTGTCGTCCTTGTCCTTCTTGTACACCACCTGCTGCCGGCCCCTAAAAAATAACAGCTGATGAACAGTCGTGGCACGAGACGCCCTTGTGTCTGGCCTCCCACGGTAAAGCAAGGGTCCGACCCACAATCTTAGTAGTGCGTCCATTTGGTCGTCACGCGACAATGTCGCTGTAATCGCTAGGCCAAAACGGCACCCCGCCATTTTTTTGAGTGTTTCCAGACCAATACGCTCCGACGCCGTGAGGTCCCCTTCGTCGTACACACACCCAAACAAGTCCGAAAAGGCTGAGGCGGGGTAACCGCACTTGTCGCCTTCTCGGCCAATGCTCTGCATCGAAATGAGCACAATGTCGCAGTTTTGAGTGTCGCATTTCTTGCCCTGGATCCAGCCGATACGCGCGCCAGGCAGGCACTCCTCGATCGCGTATTGCCACTGTCTCAATAAATTGGCAGGAGCGACGACGGCAAATTTCTTCTGAAAGTGCCAAAACACTTTTAGACTTAAAACAGTTTTTCCACTGGCTGTCGAAAGTTCCACCAGCCCTCCGTAACCATGCTGCCTGTAGTGATTCACGGCTCTGTCGACCACCATTTGCTGGTTGCACTCCTCTTCGACATCGTTGTCCCACAGTTTTATGTTGGGATTCCACTTTAGCTCGACGTCCGCTCCAACACCACGTTGATCGAGATCTGGAGGTCCAAAATGAACAAGTCCATAAATAGGGGGCACGACGCACACAGCAGTGCCATCCCTCCACTGGCTCTCGCCCCAGCACTGTGTCGACCTCTGCTGAAACGCGTAGGCCCGCTTTGTCTTTTCCTTGTCC
>Ga0207109_1241_pt1 | contig 11374 bp, 10 predicted proteins | sample Alteio_BWMinHeat_73_FD_153584 | JGI IMG/M metagenome (GOLD analysis project Ga0207109, IMG submission 153584) | Enriched cells from forest soil in Barre Woods Harvard Forest LTER site, Petersham, Massachusetts, United States -... | ecosystem: Environmental > Terrestrial > Soil > Temperate forest >... | reverse complement strand
AGACTTTTCCCCAACGAAGATCCCATCGGCAAACGGATTCGACTATTCAGAGCCGAGCGATGGTACACGGTCGTTGGAGTCGCAGCCGATGTTCGCAACAATGGGCTCGTCGAAAGCTCTGACCCGCAGTTTTATATACCCTGGAAAAACGATCCCGTCGAATTCTTCACGAACGCGCAGATCATTGTGCGAACGCCGCTCAACCCGAACGCCGTCGCTACCTGGATGCGCGAAGCGACCAAGTCGCAGGATGCGTTGCAGCCCGTCGAAATCGAGCGCATGAGCCATCGCGTCGAAAAGCTTTCTGAGCGCCCGCGTTTCGACGCCGTGCTGCTTTCGCTTTTCGCGGCGATGGGTGTGGCGCTCGCGGCGATCGGAATCTACGGCGTCGTGGGATTTCTCGTCGTACGGCAAACGCAGGAGATCGGCGTCCGCATGGCGCTCGGCGCGAGCCCGCAAGACATACTCGGCATGGTGCTCTGGAACATCGGACGCTGGACGATCGTGGGCGCTGCTGCCGGCGCGCTCGGCGCATGGTTTTGTGCGCGGCTGATGACTTCGCTGCTCTTCGAGGACGGCGCACACGATCCGCTGCCGCTCGCCGTCGCAGTCCTACTGCTGCTTGCCGTCGCATTTTTCGCCGCCTATCTACCCGCGCGACGAGCGACACAAATCGATCCACTCATGGCGCTGCGCTATGAATAAAGGAGCATCCCGGTGAGCCGCCTGCGTTCTTTCGTTTCTCGCATCAGCACCTTCCTCCGCCGTCCTTCTGCGGACAACGAACTCAACGACGAACTCCGCGCTCATATCGACGCGCTTACCGAAGAAAACATCCGCCGCGGCATGAGCGAACCCGACGCCCGCGCAGCGGCGCATCGCGAGTTCGGCGGCGTCGAGCAAACCAAAGAGTCGTATCGCGAGCAACGCAGCTTGCCGTTTCTCGAAACTCTCACGCGAGATATTCGCTTCGCACTGCGCGGACTGCGCAGAGACAAGGGGTTCGCGTCACTCGCGATTCTGACGCTCGCTCTCGGCATTGGCGTCAATACGTCGCTTTTCACCGTCGATAAGTGCTAAGCGCCACCGTTTCGATCAGCACGTTTTCGGACGACATTCCGGTGGGGGCGCGTTCGAGATTCCATAAACTGCGCAACAGCAAACCCGCGAAGGTGAGAAGGATCAGCGACACCGCGACCTGACCCGCGACTAGAGCTTGACGCAAAAAGCCGCCCGCGGTGGCTCGCACCTCTTTGCCGCAGAGCTGCTCGGGGTTTGGGTTTGTCAGCGCGGGGGCGACGCCGAACAGTGCCACGGATATCAGCGCGATCGCGAACGTAAAGATCACCACGCGAGGATCGAGCGACGCTTGTTGCAACCGCGGAATCCCTTCGGGCGCGATCGATACGAAAAGCTTCAAGAAGAGGTGTGCGATCCAGCATCCTGCCGCGCCGCCGAGAACGCCGAGTGCGAGGCTTTCGACCAACCCCTGGCGGAAGAGTCGAGCGCGGCTGGCGCCGAGTGCAGCGCGCACGGCGAGTTCGCGTTGACGGCCTGTCGCGCGTGCGAGCATGAGGCTCGCGACATTGGTGCATGCCACGAGAAGAACGGCAAAGACCGAACCGAGAAGCACCAGCGAGGCGAGGCGTGCGTCGCGCACCTGACGATCGCGAATCGGAGTCACTGCAAGATGGATTTCTTTGCGAAACGGCGCGGGCGCGCTTTGCAGGGAAGCCTCGAAGAAAGGCTGCAAGCCGGCGATGGCTTCGGCGACGGTTGAGCGAGGCTTCATGCGGCCAAATGCACGCAACGGAACCCCTGGGTTGGAGCGTCGCTGCTGATCTTCGTCAAGTGCGAGCGGGATAAGCGCATCGATCGCGTCCAACGAGGGCATCTCGAAGTTCGCGGGAAGCACACCGATGATCCGCGTCTGCTTTCCGTCGATGGAAATTATCTTGCCGATGACACTGGGATCGCCTCCGTAGCGATCCTTCCAGAACGCGTACGTGAGAATCATCGTGGCGTCGGATTTTGGACGGTCTTCGTCGGACGCGAAATTGCGGCCGAGAATGGGATCGACGCCGAGCGTCGGAAGAAACGTTTGCTCGACGTGCGCGCAGTCGATGCGAATGGAATTCGGCTCTGTGAGGTCGCATTTCGCGATGCCCGGCTGCATCGCGGCGATTTGCACAAATGGGCCAGGATTGTGTCGAAAATCGACATAACCCGCGCCAAGCACAAACTCATATTTTTCGATGGGAGCTGTGAGACCGAACGACACCAGCCGATCGTCTTGCGCATACGGCAAGCTGCGAAACAAAAGACGATCGACGACGCTGAAAACGGCAGTCGTCGCGCCGATTCCGAGCGCGAGCGTGAGAATCGCGACGAGTGCGAACGCAGGACTTTTCGCGAGCATGCGAAAGGCGAATCGGAAATCGAGAACGAGCGAATCGACGAAGGGAACGCTGCGCTGATCGCGATAGGCTTCTTTTGTTTGTTCGACGCCGCCGAATTCGCGTTGTGCAGCGGCCCGGGCATCCGGTTCACTCATGCCGCGGCGGATGTTCTCTTCGGTCAGGAGTTGGAGATGCTCGCTTAGCTCGGTGTCGAGGTCGCGCCGGGAAGCGCGACGGCTGCTGAAACTTCCAATCAATCGCGACACGAAGAGGCGCAGTGTGTACATCTCATGCTCCCTGCGTCCCGAGCAGCCGCTGGATGACCGCGGCCATACGTTCCCAGGTTTCGGTTTCGGTCGCGAGTTGTCGCCGGCCGGAGCGTGTCAGTGCGTAAAACTTTGCTTTGCGATTATTTTCGGAGACGCCCCACTTCGACGAGATCCAGCCGCGCTGTTCGAGGCGCAGAAGCGCGGGGTAAAGCGTGCCTTGATTCAGCTTCAGCAAATCTTCCGAGACCTGCTGGATGCGCACGGCGATTCCGTAGCCGTGTTGCGGGCCCATCGCGTCGAGCGTTTTGAGGACGATCAAATCCAGCGTGCCTTGCAGAACTTCTCCCGACGGTGGCGTCATCGCTTGACGCTCCTTTAGATGGACAACAGGAGATTACGCCTATTCCTGTTGACCGTCAACAGGAACATTGGCCGCAAACTTTGCCGCTTGACGCCATCCAATGAGTTGGATAAACAAAGCCAATGAAAACTCTTCCACGTTGCAGTGTTTTCGTTTTGCTCGCCGTCGCCGCGATGGCCGCTGTCGCACCGCAGTCTCGATCACAGGAAGTCCAGATACTCGATCCCGCGCTCGACCAGATCGTCGCGCCCGGCACGAAAGCGGAAAAGGTTGTCGGTGGCTTCAATAAATGGTTGGAAGGACCCGCGTGGACGCGCCAAGGCAGCCTGATTTTCGCCGAAATTCCCGCGAACAACATCGATCTCTGGATTCCCGACAAGGGCTCGCACGTTTTAATTCATCCGAGCGGCTACGAAGGCGCCGAGCCATATAAAGGTCCCGAGCCCGGCTCGAACGGGATGACGATCGACCCCAAAGGCCGCGTCACGATCGCAGGCCACGCGCGCCGCAACGTGTGGCGGCTCGAAACGCTCGACCCGAAAGGACAAATCACCGTCCTCGCCGATTCTTACGACGGAAAAAAACTCAGCAGTCCCAACGACCTCGTCTACAAGTCCGACGGTTCGCTCTATTTCACCGATCCGCCGTACGGATTGCCGACACAGGAGGACGACGACCCGCTGAAAGAGGTGAAGATCAACGGCGTGTATCGCATCGTCGGAGCGCTGAAGCAAAAGCCCGGCGCGGCGCCCGATCACACGAAGATTCAGCTCATCATCAAGGATTTGCCGCGGCCAAACGGGATCGCATTTTCCCCGGACGAGAAAATTCTCTATATCGCGGATTCGGGCAAGCACGTCTGGATGAAGTATCCGGTGAACGCGGACGGTACCGTCGGTGAGGGCACGCTTTTCGCCGACGCGAACGTCGATAAAACTCCGGGCAGCCCCGACGGCATTCGCGTCGATAAGAACGGCAATCTTTACGGCTCAGGCCCCGGTGGAGTTTGGATTTTGTCGCCCGAAGGAAAACACTTGGGTACGGTAAAGATTCCCGAGGTGGTGAGCAACGTCGCATGGGGCGACGCCGACGGAAAGACGCTCTACATCACCGCGAGCACGAGCCTCTATCGCATCAAACTGAACGCGACCGGCGTTCGCAACTAACGCCCGCATTTCCACACACTTGGTTGACGCACCTTTCGACGGCGTGTCAGCATACCTTCGCTAAATTTGCCGCCGCCGCGGCGCGCGTGTGACGCGCATAGCTTTGCGGCGCAGGAGTCCCCATCGATGAACTCCAACGACGATCAGTCGTCGCTCCCAGCCACTAAAATTTGCTTGCGGCACCGCCGTCGCAACACAAAGACGCGCACGGCGCGCGGTGTCATCTTAACACTGCTCGTTGCAGCCGCGATCTTCATCACAGCTCCACACTTCGCCGCTCAAACACCAAGCGAGCCGCCTCCTGCCGCTCAGTCGCAGCAACAATCCACTCCGGCGCCGGCTCAGCAGCCACCTCAGCAAGCCGTCCCTCCCGCACGCACCATTCAGCTCGACGACTTCACTAAAATTTCGTCCGTCTCCGATCCGCAAATCTCTCCCGACGGAAAATCGATCGCGTTCGTTCTCTCTCGCATCAATCTCGAGCAGGACCGGGCCGACCGCGACCTGCTCATCATCGACATCGCGAGCGGCGCTCCGCGCGCTCTCACGCACGACCGCAAAGGAGTCGGCTCGCCGCGCTGGTCGCCCGAAGGCGATCGCCTCGCATTTGAAGCGATCGACACCGCCGCGAAAGATCCCAAGCTCCAGCTCTTCGTCCTTCCAATGCAAGGCGGCGAGGCGCATCGCCTCACCGACGTACCGAACGGCATCGAGCAATTCGCGTGGAGCCCGAACGGCCAGCAAATCGCGTTCGTCACTTCTGACGAGCCCGAGAATAAAAAGGAAATCGAGAAGCACGACGACGCGTTTGAGGTTGGCGACAACGATTATCTGACGACCGGACCGACCACACCGTCGCATCTCTGGCTCGTCGCCGCAGAAGGCGGCAAGCCGCGCCGCCTGACGCAAGGCGCATGGAGCCTCGCGAAAAGCGCGCCGCCAAGTTCGCCCGCGTCTCCGATCAATTGGTCGCCCGACGGAAAGTCAATTTTGTTCACACGCCAGGAGCATCCGCAATTCGGCGACGCCGACCTGACCACGCTGCAAATCATCGACATCGATTCCGGCGCAACGCGCCGCGTCACCACGCACGAGAAATTCGAGAGCTTCGGACTCTTTTCGCCCGACGGCACGAAGATCGCCTATTGGTATCCGCACGATTCCGATCCCAACAACCAGGTCGAAATCGTCGTCGCGCCCACACCGGCCGCGGGCGGTTCGCCGGCAGATGGAGCCATCGCCACCGGCGCGATCGATCACAACATCGCGCGCGTTATCTGGATGCCCGACAGCAATTCGATGCTCGTCGGCGGGCACGACGCGACTCAGGTTTCAATGTGGCTGCAACCGCTCGGCGCGAACGCAGCCGCTCCGAAAAAACTCAACCTCGGCGACATCAGTCCCGCCTGGGCGTTCTGGGTCGATGCATTCGTCGGACGCAAAGGCGAAATCGCGTTCGCCGGCTCGACACCGACGCAACCGTCCGAGCTCTACTACATGGCATCCGCCAACGACGCGCCGCGTCGCCTCACCAATTTCAACGCCAACATCGCCGCGCTCAGACTCGGCAAAGCTGAAAAAATCGAGTGGCAAGGTCCCGACAATTTCGCCGAAGACGGCGTGCTGATTTACCCGCCCGATTACGACAAGGATCAAAAATATCCGCTCGTGCTATACGTTCACGGTGGCCCGACGGCGTCTTCCACCACGGGATTCAGCTTTTTCGCGCAGTATCTCGCGTCGCACGGCTACATTATTTTTTCGCCCAACTATCGCGGCAGCGACAATCTCGGCAACGCGTACCAGCGCGCGATTTTCAACGACGCCGGCGACGGTCCCGGCCGCGACGTGATCGCCGGCATCGACGCGATCAAAAAGCTCAACATCATCGACGAAAATAAAATCGCCGTCTCCGGCTGGAGCTACGGCGGCTACATGACGAGCTGGCTCATCGGCCACTACAACTTCTGGAAAGCGGCGGTCGCGGGCGCGCCCGTCACCGATCTCTACGACGAATACAATCTTTCCGACGGCAACGTGACCGGCCGCTACGGTTTCAAAGGCTCACCGTACGTCGGCGACAATCTCAAAGCGTATCTCGCGCAATCGCCGATCACGTATTGGGCGAACATCAAGACGCCGACGCTCCTGCTGCACGACACCGGCGACGCGCGCGTTACGATCACGCAGTCCTATTCACTTTTTCACGCGCTCAAAGACAATGGCGTTGAAGTGAAATTTTTCGCCTATCCCGTCGCCGGCCATTTCCCCGGCGACCCCGTCCGCCAAATGGACGTCTACCGCCGCTGGACCGACTGGCTCGACCAACATTTGAAGTAGTTTCGATCCAAAGGCACTCCGTTTCACTCATCGGCGCCAAAAACAAAAAGGCCTCGCAAATCGCGAGGCCTCTTCAAATCAATTGTGAATAAGTCGAAAGCTACGCCTTCGCCTCACCAGCCGAAGCCGCCACCGCGACTGGCGCATCTTCCTCGCGCTCAGCCCGGCGAATACGTGCCGCCTTGCCCCTCAAATCGCGCAGATAGTACAACCGCGCGCGGCGAACTTTACCTTTGCCGACTACCTGGATCGAACTGATCGTCGGCGAGTGCAGCGGGAAAATTCTCTCGATGCCGACGCCAAAGCTGACGCGCCGAACTGTGAACGTCGCACCCGACGCGCGGCCCTTCTTCGAGATCACCACGCCCTCAAACACCTGGATGCGCTCTTTTTCCTTTTCGCCTTCGCCTTCCTTCAGGCGGACATTCACCTTGACCGTGTCGCCAGGCCGGAACTCAGGCAAATCTTTGCGCAGCTGCGCTTCATGGAGTTTCGCGATTACCGGATTCATTGTCGTCTATTCCCTGCAGACCCACTCAGGCGGGGCCAGCACTGCAAACACAAACAACAAGTATACCCAAAACCAGTCAATCTGCCCACAAATTTGAGGGCTCGACGCCAAGGCGTGGATTGGAAGTCGCTATATAAGGACTGTTCCGAGGCCGCGTTTAATGCTCGACAGTCGACTTTTCTTTCCTGATGACGGCGCTCGCAAACCGTTCCATCTCTTCGAGTTGCGGGCTGAACTGCAGCAGTAACAGCTCGACGCCGGCCTTCTCGAATGCCGCGACGCGCTCGGCAACCTGCTCCGCCGTCCCTACCAATCCCGACCTCAGCCCGCGATTCGACACCGAGTAATCTTGCAGCGATACGCGCTGCTCGAGCTGCGTTCCCGCCAGCCATTGCTGGTAATTCGCGTAGCCTGCGGCCGACTGCTGCACGTCGGTAATCCGCTTCACCTCGTCTTGCGCCTCGCGTTCCGTCTCTCGCACGATCGCGTAACCCGCGACGCCAAATTTCATCGGCGCCAGCTGCGTATGCTTCGCGCGCCGCATCCGCAAATCCGAAATTTTCTCGCCGACGCGCTCCGGCGGATCGCCGTGCATCAGATACGCGTCGCATTTCTCCGCGATCAAATCTTTCGCCGCCGGTGACTCGCCGCCCGCATAAATGCACGGGCGCGGCTTCGACACCGGCTTGGGTTCGAGCACGTTGTCCTCGACCCGATAGTATTTTCCCGAAAACGAAAAGTGATCCTGCGACCATACGCCGTCCACAACATCGAGCCACTCGCTCGTCCGCGCGTAGCGATCGTCGTGCTGCTCGAACGACACTCCATACTTCCGCGCCTCATCCGCCCACCACGACGACACCACATTCAGCGTCAATCGCCCGCCGCTGATGTGATCGATGTTCGCCGCCTGCTTCGCCAGCAGCGCCGGCAGGTGAAACGTCGGCCGCACCGCGACCATCAACTCGATTTTTTCGGTGACCGCCGCTAAGGCAGCCGCCGTGGACCACGCATCCAGCGAATTCGCTTCGACTCCCTTAATGTCGTTCAAATTCAATTCCGCGATCAGCGAGCAATCGAACCCAATCTCCTCGCTCCTCTGCGCCAGCCGCTTCGCGTACGCCCACGACGCTTCCATCTTTTCGTCCGGGACGTTTCGCAGCCACCCGCCAAACACAGGCATCCAGTACCCAAATCTCATGTCGCTTTGTCTCCGCGAACCTCTGCGTCTCAGCGTTATCTTTTCTCTTCACGGCCTCAACTACGAGCGCCAACTTCCGCGCGCTGCCCCGCTTCGCTCATCAAAAACTCGGCGAGTCGTTCATACGGGTTGAACCCAATCATCCTCACCGGATCGGCGACAAAATTCGAAAGCGCATTCAAATCGTAGTAAAGCAGCCGGCCCGTCGGCTCATCGATCACATACTCCACGCCGCCAACTTCAATTCCCGCTTCACGCATCATGCGCTCCACCTGCTCGATCACGCGCGCGGGGGCTTGATACGCCTCGACAGTCATTCCGGTTTTGGGCGCGTCCACCGGGCACGCAATCCGCGTCAGTTCCTCGCCGCGCGTGTTCTTGCAAATGTCGGCCGGGCAAAGGTCGAACGTCTCGCCGGTGATGTGAATCTGAATCGCATACAAATACTTCCCGCCCAAAACTTCGACCCGCGTAATCACGCCATCCCGCGCTGTGAACGCCTCCTGCACCAGCACGACGTTGTCGACACCAAAATACAATTCATTCGCATCGACCGCCGCTTTCAATTCCGCGCGCGCCGAAAACTTTTTGATGCCAGCGCCGCTGCCGCCAATATTTGGCTTCAAAATCACGGGGAAGCCAATTTTGTCCGCCGCCGCAACCGCCTGCGAAGGATGACTGATCACGATCGCCTTTGGATACGGCAGCCCCAGCCGCTCCAGCATATTGAGTTGTAGTGCCTTCGACGTCTCGCTGACAAACGCGCGATACCCATTTACAACGCGGACGCCTTTGTCTTCGAGGTGCTTCAAATAATTCAGCGTGTAGAAAATCCCGTGCCCCATCCCGCGCTGCCACGCCGACGGACTCATCCGATTGAAGATCAGCGAAAATTCTGACTCTGCCGCCGTCGGATCGTAAGAGTGAAACCGCGCGTCAATCTTCTTCCAGTTCGCGCCCTTCGCATCCATCGCTGCAAACAACGGCACAAACCAATTCGGCTGCTCGTAATAAATCCCAATCTTTTTCTGAGACCCGTTGCCGTTATCGCCGCTCATCCCAACAACTCCGTTTCTCTTCATCGTTACTTCATTACTTCGTTGCGTCTTTACTTCGCCTGTCCAATTAATTCGGGTCGATTCCTCCGCGTCTTCTCCACCGCCGCCGCCCGCCGCCACTTCGCCACTTCCGCGTGGTTGCCCCCGATCAAAACCTCCGGCACGCTCCACCCTCGAAACTCCGCCGGTCGGGTGTAATGCGGAAAATCCAGCAACGCCCTCGCTTGCCCGACCACCTCACTTGTAGGGGCGGGGCTTGCTCCGCCCTCGATCCGCCCGCCACCCATCTCCGCGAACGACTCATTCACGCTCGAATCCTCATTCCCCAGCGCCCCAGGCAACAACCGCGTCACCGCATCCAGAATCATCACCGCCGGCAACTCCCCGCCGCTCAAAACAAAATCCCCGACCGATACTTCCTCCGTCGCCAGGTGCTGCGCCACGCGCTCGTCCACACCCTCGTATCGCCCGCATATAAAGATGACCCGCGACAGCTTTGCGTAACGCCGCGCCGTCTCTTGCCGAAACAATTTACCTGCGGCAGACATCAGCACAATTGCAGTATCCGGCTCGTCCAGTTCAGCCGCTGAGCTTGAATCGCCCACCGAGTACCCCAGCAGCTTCTCCACCGCCTGAAACAGAGGCTCCGGCTTCAGCACCATCCCCTCGCCGCCGCCAAACGGCCGGTCGTCCACCGTGCGGTGCCGATCCTTCGTAAACTCCCGCAAATCCTGCACATTCACCGAAATCAGCCCGGTCTCCTGCGCCCGCCGCACAATCCCATGCTGTAGCGGCCCCGCAAAAAACTCCGGAAATATCGTCACCAGGTCAAATCGCATGCGCTGCTAATCTTATCGAACTTTGCCGCAACTCTGCAGGCGACGCTTCTAGTAGCACCGGCTTGCCTCGAGCTTCGAAGGGCCTCTCCCCTCCATTGTCTCCTCGCCGTCGATCAAGGCGCTTCTGTCGAACCCAGACGCAAAAACGCCCGGCCGGCACCAATTCCGGTCGGGCTCATTGCGAAAATGAAAGACGGCTTTACAACAGCTTCGCCACGGCGTGGCTCAGCGTTTTTAGATCGACATACGCCGGGCTCGGCGACGGCGCATTTGGGTTGTTGCGCAGCGCGTCGATGTTCGTGTTCCACCCGGGACCAAAAACTTTCGTCGGCGGCTCCTTGTAAGGATTCGCGTGCATCTTGCTCGCGTCTTTATCTTTGTACGTCAGCAACAAGTACGGATTCTCCTGCGCGTCTCGCAGGCTTGACGCCGTCGTTGCGTCGCTCTTCGCGACCGGTGCTAGAGGCAACGTCTTCTCGGTGGACTTTCGCATCGCCTCAGCCGCTCGAACGGGAGCCGGAGAAATGTTGTGCGCCTCAACCGTCGCCGCGCTGGACGACTCGCTGTCGTTGGCATGAGCAGGCGTTGTGTTCTGCGCGAATCCCGCCGCGCTCGTCATCAGGTAGCAGCCCGCCATCGCCGTCATCATCAGGATCCGATTCTTCATGTCCCTCTCCTCTGCACTTCCAAACTTTCGAAGCTCTTTCTGCTTCTGTCTTGGAGTAAAGCAAGGAAAAGGCCAAACGTAATTCGCTGAAAATAAGGCATTTAGGAATTCGCGAAGATTCGCACCATCTCGTGATTTCCCGATCCATCGTGATTTTTTCGTACGGACTCACCCAGAGCAAAGCTGAGTTCGGCCTTTAGAAAGGGTCGCGCTTCAATCAATGGACGCGTCGCGACTTTAGATACGGCTGCGCTTCACGCTGCAAGAAACACGAATCACGGGGCACGAGTCACGAAGCAAACAATGGGCACAACACCATTTCTGTCCCTTCGGCCAGTTTCGGCTTCCGCGTGTCGCCCTCTACGCTAGTCGCGTACCGAATTTCCCTCGCCCAAACTAGCGGAGAGTTTCGACCGATGACGCCAAATTTCCAAGCGCCGCGCCCTCTCCATCCCCGCGCGTATCTCCGCGGGAATCCACTCCTTGCATCCAACCGCCGCCTAAACGCCGCGAAATCACATCCTCATCTCAAAACGGGCGGGTGGGGCGACAATCACGAACTG
>Ga0207109_1238_pt2 | contig 11379 bp, 11 predicted proteins | sample Alteio_BWMinHeat_73_FD_153584 | JGI IMG/M metagenome (GOLD analysis project Ga0207109, IMG submission 153584) | Enriched cells from forest soil in Barre Woods Harvard Forest LTER site, Petersham, Massachusetts, United States -... | ecosystem: Environmental > Terrestrial > Soil > Temperate forest >... | reverse complement strand
TCTCGGAATTTTGGTGGAACTTTTGCTCCGCTACAGCGTCGAAGCCCAGGGCGAAGGCGGTCGAGTATAGGGAGGGAGCGCGCCATGAGAAAAAAACGAGCGAGCGACTTCGTGGGAAGGGAGGGCGGCTCAAAAAAATAAAAAAATCGCGGACGGTGACCGACCGGGAGAGGCGGAGCACGAAAAAAATAAAAACGGAGACGACCACTCGCTGAAACCCTGCCAAATCCGGCCAAACCCGGCCACGAGGAATGGTGGCGGGTGAAGTGTGGTGGGTGGCGGGAGAAGAAATCTCCCTACGGCGCGCCCAAAGCCGGGCATTTCCGGACGGCGACGAGGCGAAAGTTCTCCTAATGCCGCCAAACCCGGCCACTAGGTTCAAGCTCCCTTCGGCCAATGGCGCGTCGCTTCGAGCGATTCGCCCGTTTCCAGCATGCTCTTGAGACTGGACAGGATCGCCGGCCAGCCGTTCGATACCGCCTGGATGAACTTCGAATCGTCCCTGTCCATCTCGTGAATGACCGTGAGCTTCACCGAGTCGCCCTGTTGTTCCAGTTCGTAGGTCATGCGCGAAAAGCCCTCCGCGCGCAGCTCGGGCTTGAATTCGTTGCGCCACGAAAGGACCAGACGTCGCTGAGGCACGATTTCGATGATCTCGCCGCTGTCGGCGACGCGGCCGTCGGGGATCAAGACTCGCCAGGACGCACCGGGCTTCCATTCGGACTCGTGCCGCGTGTCGCACCAGTAGCGGCGGATGAATTCGGGGTCGATCAGCGCCTGCCACAGTTTTTCCGGCGTCGTGCGAATGTAGGTCACGTAAACGAATTGCGACTTAGCCATCGGCGTCTCCTTCGAGGGTTTTCTTGAGTTCCGCGAGGACGCGAAGCCGGCCACGCTCGTATTTGCCGATCCAGCGGTCGGCGATTTCGAGGATCGGCATCGGGTTGAGGAAATGCAGCTTCTCGCGGCCGCGCCAAAGAGTGGCCACGAGATTCGCCTTTTCCAACAACTTCAGATGCTTGGTCACCGCCTGCCGCGACATGTCGAGGTGCCGGCAAAGTTCGCCGAGCGTCTGGCCGTTGTCCGCGTGCAGATGATCGAGCAACTGCCGGCGGCCAGGATCGGCGAGGGCCTTGAACACCTTGTCCATGTCCGCGTCCATCGTGCTATTATGCAACCATTTGGTTGCATGTCAAGAGTCGGTGTTTCGCTGACACTAGCTGGTTGCCGTTGATCGGCGGCGGGTCTATTCCTTTCAAAAGTCGTCGGGAACATTCCGAACATCGGTGGAGGCATCCATGGATCAGCACAAGATCGTTTCGGAAGAGGAATGGTTGGAGGCCAGCCGGGAATTGCTGAAGAAGGAGAAGGAATTCACTCGCACACGAGACGTGATCGCCGAGGAACGGCGCATATTACCTTGGGTCAAGGTTGCCAAGGATTACGTGTTCGACACGACGGAAGGGAAAAAGACGCTCGCCGATCTATTCGGCAAAAACAGCCAGCTGATCGTCTATCACTTCATGTTCGTGCCGGGGTGGAAGGAAGGCTGCCCGGGCTGTTCGTTCATTTCCGATCATGTCGACGGCGCTCTGCCGCACCTGGTTCATCACGACGTATCGTTCGTCGCTGTGTCGCGGGCGCCGCTCGAGGAGTTTCTGCCGTACAAGAAGCGAATGGGCTGGGGGTTTCCATGGGTGTCGTCGGCCTCGAACGATTTCAACCGCGATTTTCAAGTGACCTTCACCAAGGAGAGCATCGAAGCCGGCGACGACATGAGGAATTTTCAGAAGGGCGCCGTGACCAAGCCCCACGAAACTCACGGCGTCAGCGTTTTCTACAAGGATGAACGCGGCGACGTCTTTCGCACCTATTCCTCCTACGCCCGCGGCAACGATATCCTGATCGGCGCTTACAACTGGCTCGATCTGACTCCCAAAGGCCGCAACGAGGACGGCAACATGGGCAGCTGGATGAAGCGACACGATCAGTACAAGTGACCGTCGCCCGGCGCATTCGGCAGCCCGCATCCGACTATTTGTCTTTCTCAATTAGTGCCACCCGGCGATGGCCGTAGTCGAAGATCACCGTGTCACCGCCCAATATCCCAGCGCCAAAAGTGCCCATCGTATATGGGTCGGTCAGCGCTCCTTCTTTCCCAGTGACGAAGAAGGTCAGGACATTCGAAATTGTCTGCTTGCCGACGGCGAAATCCTTCAATCGGCCCAACTGCGCGTCGATCGTGCCGCCGAGTCCGGGCAGCGGGTGATGCTGCGTCTGACGGTCTTTGAGTAGTTGATGTTTCTCGACCGCGGGCGTGTGAATGATCGCGATTTTTCCCGCGCCCGTATCGAACTGGAACCAACCGTCAAATTGATTCTCGACCTTGCATAGCAAACACGGGATGCCGTAATTCAGCCGAAGGTTCTGCCAGTCGCCCCGTTTCAGTTCGTATTTCGCCGGATCATATAAGTCGAGCGACGGCACTGACAAATCGAGCTCGACCACGACCTGCGAAATGAAATCATACCCCACCGTCCCAGCCCACTCGAACCCAAACAGCTTTACCATCGAATCCGAGAATTCCACCGGCAACTCGAAGCAAACGGGATGCTTCAATGTCGCCGGCCCCACCTGGATCGACTCCGCCTCACGGAATTGAGTCGCCGACTGCTTCCCAGCTCCGCCCGCGAACGTCTTGCCATATGCCGGAAGATGCAGCCGCTCCGCTACTTTCCGACTAATTGTCATGTTCGAGGCTGTGCCCGTGTCGAAGGCAAACCAGCCGACGTCTTCGCCGTTCACTTTGCCTTTGACAAACAAATGCCCCGACGGCGCGCGCTTGAGTTCGACGCGCGAAGGCGCCTTCGCTTCCCACGCAATTCCACCGGACTCATCAGGTGGCGAATACGGCTTGGGATTGCCGCTCTTCACGGCGCGCATGGTCTTCAGGTCGTAACGATCGAGCGCCTGTCCTTCCCGGAGCTGCGACGTTCGTGGCCACTTCGTGCCAAGGAAATCGGCGTAGTCGCTGAATTCCCAGACGGCGTCGCCGAAGAGCCACGGCCGCGAAGCCCGAATCGGCAGCCAACTCTTTCGATCCACCGCAATCTCTGTCGGAATCAGATCATCCGGCCTGGCGATTTGCAGTGCCAGTTCGCCATCGTTTTGCCTGTCGGCAAGTGTGACCTGATAGGGACTGTCAGCCGCAAGCCAATGATGCGTGCGGACCGCGACGAACGCTCGCTCCGCCTCGGCCGCGCCGAAGTCCAGCATCTTCGGCGGGCGAGAGAATGCGCGTTCCCAAGTCGATTTGCCATCGAATCCGACGTTGTGAGTCCCGTGGGCATCGATGGTTTGCAGGAATTCGCCGATGGGTGAAAACAGTACGCGGAATTCGCCTTTCATACCCAGGTGCTCGACCAGGCCCTCGGCAAGCAGGTCGTCCGTCTGCTGTCGCAAGGCGTCGAAGCCGACCGCTTGCCGGACCTTTTGCAGCGCCTCGGCCGGTGAAATCGGATCCGCCGCGGGCGCAGACGAGTTGACCAAGAGAATTGACATCACCAATCCCCAAGTTGAATATCGAATCGGGTGATTCATCGCTAAATTCGCTTCCGCTTTACAAGAGGAACGAGCACCGTGGTCATGGCAAACGGCCTTCCTTGCCTCCGTCCGGTCCGTTCCTTCAAGTACGCCTCAATACTATCAAGCATTCCGTGCAGCTCGATGAGATCGTCGTCGGTCAGCCACGTCCGCTGCCGCGACAGCTTCGTCCGCGGCCGTCCTTCATCCCGCCCGGCGTTGTCGGCCAGCACCGCGCGCCGAAATTCTCGATTGGCGAGCCTCAAGGCGGACGCGGCCGTCTCGACAATGGCATTTCGCATAGCCGCGGTCTTGGGCTGGGCGGAATGCCCGAAACGCTCGGCGGTCAGCTCATAAATTGCCTCATCCCGCTTCCCGGCGCGGCGCGTTTCCGCCACCCGCAAGATGCCGACCATCTGCAACTGCCGCACGTGGTGATACAGTCCATCCGCTGGCCGGCTCATTTTTTCGGCCAACTCCCGGATCGCCAGCGGCCCGTGCGCCTGAAACACCCCCACCATCTCAATCCGCACCGGCGACGCCAGCGCGCGAAGCTGGCCGATGTTCGCCGTGTACGCTTTCTTCGTGGAATGCTTGGACACGAAGGCATCCTACGGCATCTGTTGAATAATGTCAACTATTTTCAATAGAAAACGAGATTGGGAATCGAATGGCTTTTTTTCGAGCGCGAGTTCATTGCCGCGCCGAGTCGTCTGAAAGCGAATTCAATAAGAACAGCGATCTTTCTGGGCAAATTCCGGTGAAGAAGACTTGACTGCGGCGATCGACTCTTGTATTATTGAACTAATACAATATACACGCGGTGTCAGGCGGACGTTGCCGTGCAGATTCATATTTCACCGAGCGACGGGGTGCCGATCTATCTTCAGATCGTCAACCAGGTGAAATATCTCGTTTCCTCTGGGCGGCTGGAGCCAGGCAGTGAGTTGCCGCCCATCCGCGTGCTGGCAACGCAGCTCGTCGTCAATCCGAACACGGTCGCGCGCGCCTATCGCGAGCTGGAGCTTGCCGGAATCGTGGAGAAGCGCCGCACGGCCGGCACGTACGTGTCCGCAGCCGGCTCGCCGCTGGCCCGGCGCGAGCGCTTGAAAATACTGACCGAGCGGATCGACGCCCTCCTGGCCGAGGCTCGGCAAATGAACATCGACACCGATGCGGTGGTGGATCTGATTCGCCAGCGCGATGAGATCATGCAATCGCCCACGTAGCAGGAATGACGCCATGTTCGCACCCCGATTGGACAGTTCCGAGATGGTCATCGAAATTCGCGGCGTGACCCGGCGTTTCGGCGCCAAGATCGCCATCGACGACGTTAGTCTGCAAGTGCCGCGCGGAGCGGTATTCGGCCTCGTCGGCGCCAATGGAGCGGGCAAGACAACGCTCATCCGCCACGTGCTTGGCCTGCTCAGGGCCCAGGTCGGCACGGTGCGTATTTTCGGCCGAGATCCGGTCGCCGATCCGGCGTGGGTATTGTCGCGCATTGGTTATCTGTCGGAGGAAAACGATTTGCCGGGCTGGATGCGGGTCGCGGAACTTCTGCGCTATTCGCGCGCGTTCTATCCAAAATGGGATGATGGCTACGCCGAGGAACTTCGGCAGGCATTCGAGCTGCCGTCGGCGGCGCGCGTGGGCGGCCTCTCGAAGGGCCAGCGGGCGCGCGTCGGGCTCCTGATCGCGCTGGCATACCGGCCCGAGCTTCTCGTCCTCGACGAACCGTCTTCCGGTCTCGATCCCCTGGTTCGCCGCGACATTCTCGGGGCGATCATTCACACGATCGCGGAAGAAGGTCGAACCGTCTTGTTCTCATCCCATCTGCTCGATGAGGTGGAGCGCGTATCGGACCACGTCGCCCTGATTCATCAAGGACGGATGATATTCAGCGCGGCGCTTGACGACCTGAAAGAAGAGCATCGTTGTTTGACCGTACGCTTCGCGGAGCCGCTGTCCCAGCCCCCGGCGCTGGCGCCCGTGCTGGCCTGGCAAGGCGCGGGGCACGAATGGACGGCGTTGTGTCGCGGCGGACAGCGCGAGTTTGCGTCGGCGATCGCGGACAGCGGCGCCCACATTGTCGCGGATCGCATTCCGTCGCTCGACGAGATTTTCGTGGCCCGAGTGGGTACGACCAAAATCCTGGCAACGAAGGAGGATTGAGCGATGCGTTCTGCCGCTCTATCAATCGGTTGGGAGCTGTGGGCTCGCCACCGCTTCGGCGTGTCAGCCATCGGCGCGCTCGTGCTCGTCATGGCCTTGCTCGTCCAGGTCCTGCCATCCGACGCGGCCGGGTGGGTCGGCGACGTGGCACAAGGGTTGGGCTTGTTGGCCTTTCTCTATCTGCTGTCGATCTTCGTATATGCCGATGGAGCGCTCGCCGGCAGGTCTGCGGGGTTTCCGCGGCGCCTGTTCACGTTGCCCCTGCGAACTAGCGTACTGGTCGCCTGGCCAATGCTCTATGGAACGGTTGCGGCGGCGCTTCTGTGGCTTGGGCTGGCGTGCTTGATCCTGGTCCCATCCGGCCGGTCGCCGGGCGTCGTCTGGTGGCCGGCATTTTTTCAGGCCGCGTGCCTGGCGTGTTTCCAGGCAGTGTGCTGGACACTCGTCCGGACGCCGCTGCTGCGGCTTGTGGTGGCCATTCTCGGTTTGCCCAGCATCGGGTTGAGCATCGTTCTCGTCTGGGCCACGTATGACCTGCACGTCACAATCGTCCAAGTGAACCTTGGCTTGTGCGCGGTCATCGGAGTCGCCTATGCGGTCGCCGTGGCGGGCGTCAGGCACGACCGGCGTGGCGATGGTTCGCCTTGGGTATGGCTGCATAGACTGCTGCCCCGTGCCATACCGCGATGGCCGGCGAGTGAACGACCCTTCTCATCGGCGATGGCCGCGCAGCTCTGGTTGGAAGTGCGCCGACAGGGCTGGTTGCTACCGGCCTCCGTGGGTCTCTTCCTGGCGATGCTATTCTGGGCAACGGCGTTGCCACTCAGTCCGACGGACGTGCAACGGGTTGCCGCAGCCCTCCTCGTCGTTCCCTGCTTGGTGGCGTTTTTCATCGGCTTCGGCATGGGCAAAACCAGTTTCTGGGCCCGCGACTTGCATCTATCGTCCTTCAGCGCCTCGCGGCCAATTACGAGTGCAGCCCTCGCAAATGCCAAGTTCTATGCCGCTGGTCTGAGCGCGCTCGCGACCTGGGGGCTCATCCTGCTGTTTGTGCCGCTGTGGGCAGTCGCGTCGGGTAACGTGGGCGTGCTCCGCGAGCTTGGCCACGCGCTGTTTCACGATCAATCAGAATGGAAGCTTGGTCTGCTCGCGCCGGTAGCCCTGGCGGGGCTGGTGGGGCTAACCTGGCTCCAACTCGCAGCCGGCATGTGCTTGAGCCTGACGGGCCGAGCCAGCGTCGTCAACGGAGTCGTGTTGCTCTATTTTTCCGTCGGCGCGGCGCTGATCGGCCTTCGCACCTGGATTGGTTCAAACGCCGAGTTCTTCGACGCGCTCCCGATCGTCCTCTGGAGCCTGGGCCTCCTCAAGCTGGGCGCTGCCGCCTGGACGTTGCGCCGTTTGGGTCGCTGGCGCGACCGCACGATCGCGAAGCTCGCTCTTTGGTTGACGATCGCCGCCTGTCTACAGGTGCCGCTATACGCCGTCGTTCCCGCTGGCGTCATCCCGAGGAATCTGCTCGCGCTGTTGTTGGTGCTCGCCCTACCGTTGACCCGCGTCCTCGCATTGCCGGCGGCGGTAACGTGGAACCGGCATCGCTAGTCCGGATTTCGGTAGGAAGTGAGCAGCGGCGGGGACTAGTATCATGAGGTCTCCTCTTCGAGGGCCTGGGTTGAATCGGTCGTTGTTGGAATCGGTGGTTCGGCGAATCTCCGCGTCGGCCGACGGCGGCGTTTCGGATGCGGACTTGCTCAAGCGGTTCGCGGCCGGCCGAGACGAAATGGCGTTTGCGGCGATCGTGCGCCGCCATGGGCCGCTCGTCTGGGCTGTCTGCCGCGGTATGCTGCCGCTCGAACAGGACGCGGAAGACGCTTTCCAGGCGACGTTCCTCGCTCTGGTCAAGTCGGCGGGTACTGTTCGCGCGCCGACGTCGGTCGGAGCGTGGTTGCACGGAGCGGCGTATCGCGTGGCTCTGAAGTCGCGGCGAACCGCGGGCCGGCGGCGGCCGAGGGAACAAGCGGCCGCGCGTTCGGAGGCGGCCGTGCCGATCGCGGATTCCACTTGGGACCAGCTTCGTGTCGTCGTTCACGAGGAGGTCAATCACCTTCCGGAATCGCTGCGCACGGCCTTCGTGTTGTGCGAACTGGAGGGAGTTGGCCAACGCGAGGCGGCCGCGGCGCTGGGCTGGAAGATCGGCACCCTGTCGGGTCGATTGACCAAAGCCCGGAAGCGATTGCTCGAGCGGCTGGACCGGCGCGGCGTTTCGGCCGGCTTGGCGGTCGCGGCGGCGGTCACGGGCGGGGCGGCAACAGCTTGCGTGCCGCGTGCCTGGACCGCGAAAGTCATCGCGCTCGCTCGAACCGGCGGCGACCTCAACGGTATTGTCTCCAACACCATAATCGAACTCGCCCGCGGGGCGACGGAGGTATCGATGACGCGTACGAAGTTACTTGTCGCTGCGGCGATTCTCGCGGTGCTGGCCGGCGGCACGGCCACAGCCCTCGTTCCCCACGCCGGCGCTCAGCCCCCCGCGCCGGGTGCCACGCCCCTGCCGGACCTACCGCCAGCCATGCCGCCCGCCACGCCGCCCTTGCAGGACTTACCGCCAGCCACGCCGCTGCCAGCGTCGGACGAAACGGCGGCCCAGCCGCCCGCGCCACCCACTCCGGTCGAATTGCCGCGGGGCGAGGTGTATCCTCGTGTCGAAGCAGCGCCCCGACCGCCGTCCATGGAGCCCCTCGGTTACACGGGATCGGGTATGGCAGCTCCGCGGCGGCAATGGGAATACTCGTACGCGCCGTGTCGAACGGATCTCCGGCAGCAGTTCCAGCGCTTGCTCGCGAAGTTAGGCAATGAGGGCTGGGAGTATTGCGGTACGGACCCGATCACCAATGCCGACTCCACCGTGACGCTCGTGTTCAAGCGACCCAAAGGCCCCGACCACGCCGGATCGGGGGGCATGACCGGAGCGGCGCCCACATACACGCCGCCGACGCCGTCCGTAGAGGTACCGCCATACTCTACCATGCCCGGTGCCGGCGGTTCGAGACCGGGCGGCGCCTATCCCGGCACCACCCAATCCACCGCGCCGCTCGCCCCGGCCGGCGGCATGGGTCTAGCCCCACGTCCGAACATAGGCGGCGGGGCTGGTGGATTGCCCGGCGGATTGGGTGTAGCGCCACGTCCGAACACAGGCGGCGCGGGCGGAGCGCTGCCTTCGATGCCGGGCGGCGGGGATGGCGGATTGCCCCTGAACAGAGCCGGCATGGGCGGAGCGACGCAACCACGCAAGTCTTTGCCGCCGACTCCCGCGGCTGACAACACGGCCGACAGGAACGCCCTGGTCGTTCATTTGAAGCATGTCAACGCTCAAGACATCGCCAGCGCGGTCAATGAGATCTTCGCCGAACACGGCGGCCGCATCGTCGCCGATCCACAGACGAATTCGGTTATTCTCCTGGGCGACGACGCCAACGTCGCGCAGATCAAGCGCCTGATCGAAAAACTCGACAAAGCGCCTCCCCCCGCCGGCGGCGGCGGTCCGCCCAAACATTGATCGGGGTTAATTCCCGCGCTTAATCAAAAGCGACGCCGACGGCGACCGGACGATTATTCGAAGTCCGGCCGGCGTCGGCAGCGCGCGCTCTTACCTCTGGGTGATGCGCCCCGACTTAACCAACTGTCGCGCCAATCGAACGGAATTCGACCACGGAAACGGCGGCGGCCGCAACGTAGCCGTTTGTTCGTATGGGAAAAGAAATACGTAAAGTATCACCCGCGTCAAACCATGCAGTTCGGAAGATTCCGGGCGGCACCGTTTCATTGATCTTCGCTTGGGCTTTGCAGAAGCTTGAAGAAATCGACGATGCCATCGGCAAGGAAAAAACTTTGGTCTGAAAAAGCCTTTTTGAGAAGAATGTGACCGCGGTCTGTACCATCTGAGGCGACCACTAACAAAAGCAGATTTCCCATAAGAGTATAACCGATTGGCAGAATCTGCATCGGGCGATTATCATCAAATAATGCTAAGTCAGCAGGAGACGCCAATTCCGCACACCGATGAGAGGCACCGATCCCACTTAGATATGACAGACGATCTGCCGGACAGCCGTTTGGACCGGGAGTGATCCTTGGCTCGTTAAACCAGCCACCATTGAACTCCAAAATGTATTGGCGAAAATCCGGCGGCAACCCCACCTCAATTCGCGATTCCAAATCTGCGACCTGCCGCTCCGACGGCAAAGGAAATCGCTTTTTGCAGTAGTGCTGATATGCAAATTGGATTTCGTTCATGAGTCCGGGAGCTGCCTCCCTTTAAGTAGCGGGTTCATATGCACGCCCTGTTCATCGACATATCCAACTTTGATTCCATTCTTTGAAACTGGAAGGGTTTTGCGCTCCGATCCAGGAATAAATCTTGGATCATCGAACCAGTTTCCTTCGATTAATCGGCCGTAGGCCGCCTCAGCGCGCTTCGTGTAAAGCTCGACATACCAGTTTGTAATTACTTCTTCTTGGCCCATCTTAGGCCCCGCTACGTATTGTTTCTTTGGATTACTCCAGACATTCCATGATCCCGGCTTCAGTACGATGAAAACTGAGCCATCTGGGTCCAGGAAGTAGTACGGTGCTTCGATCACTTGGTAGTCTGGTTTGAGCTGACCAGTTGCCTGAGCAGAAGCAACCATTGCATCCTTGATCGTCAAGAACACTGTAAGCGCATTGACGCTTCTTGCCACGACGCCGGAAGCTCGCGGCAAGGACGCCGGACCTTTGTGCGCAACAGCCTTATGAAGCTGGGTCTCGACCAGCTCCAACTGTGTCGACCCAGGCTCGCCAGCGTGATTCCAAGTATACCCCTCTGGCCTGGTCCAATTTGGATCCTTCAACTTAATACGCATTTCGGCGTCCGCTGCCGTAATGTCCGCGTCCGTACCTTTGACTTCCTTTATTCGGACGGAAGCCTCCGTGACATTACCCTTGTAATAGGCTGCTGCCGGAAACGCTCCTAAATCAATGTATCCATTCTTGAAGCGAATTCGCTTGCCCACCACACCGGCCGCTTGGTTCTCAGGCGTATTTGAGTACTCAAATACACCGTTTCCTTTGGTTCCTTCGACCCAAGTGCCGCGAGAATCGGCCGGGGTGCGAATTCGTGGAAACTCTCCGAGGCCAACGCTTTCTCCCGGTCCGACAAGTACCGGTCGATCAGTTTCACCCGTCGGGTCTATTCCATCGGTAGGGCCATTGCCGACGTAGCGATAGAGGTTCGAATCGCCGGCGGCGAAGCCCATTGGGTCTTCCGACATCCAGCGGCCGGTCGATGAGTCGTACCAGCGGGCGTTGTGGTATTGCTCGCCGGTCACGCTGTCGAATAGAGCGCCGGTGTAGCCCAAGTAGAAGTCGCTGGGGAGCGTGCCGGTTTGGCTGACGATGTTGCCGAAGGCGTCGTAGGTCGTCGTCGAGTAGTCGCCGCCAGTAATCGCTGTAGCTCCTCCCACCGTGGCGACGACCGAGCCCAAATGGTCAGTGATGTACCACGTCTTGCCGAACGATACGAAGGTTTCGCCGCCAATGCTAACGACTGGCGCGGTCGAAACCTGATCGCCGTAGAGGTAACGCATTTGC
>Ga0207109_1240_pt1 | contig 11483 bp, 8 predicted proteins | sample Alteio_BWMinHeat_73_FD_153584 | JGI IMG/M metagenome (GOLD analysis project Ga0207109, IMG submission 153584) | Enriched cells from forest soil in Barre Woods Harvard Forest LTER site, Petersham, Massachusetts, United States -... | ecosystem: Environmental > Terrestrial > Soil > Temperate forest >... | reverse complement strand
AGCAAGGGCGCCCTCTTATAATGCGTTGATTCTAAATGGTGGCCAGGGACGGGATTGAACCGCCGACGCCGGCCTTTTCAGGGCCGCCTAGCAAGGGCACTAAATAGTCTGGAATCAGCGGATATCATTGAGACGATTAGCGTTGTGGCCCTCCCGATTTAGGATGGCTTAGGACCATTTGGGCTGGTTTCGACCGTACGATGGTCGTGTATTGGTCGTGCAGTCAAAACCCGAATCATGGTCGCGAACGATCTCGCTTCACACTTTCTCCTGCCACATCTGATTCATCGTCCGTACGAATGAGCGACAGCGGCCAGATTCCCGGGAGTGGGACTTCGCCAATGTACTCTACCACCTTGACAAAGACTGAACCGAGCTTGGGAACAGCCTAAGTTCCGGATCGCCGACAAACCTGCCGAGCCGTGAAGACGCCCACAGATAAATTCGACGTGTATTGTCTTGAAATCGCCAACTGAAGAAGAAAAGGCCATCTGTCCGACAAGGATACAGACATGTGCCCCGGGTAGATGAGTGAGTTGGCGATTATGCGTAATTGAGAAATGCTCCGGGACCCTAGGGCGTTTTTCATTACCCTATCCCAGCTTTGCATTCGAAACGATTGTGGATGAGTGGTCTGTCCTGTTGCAACAGTTGAAACTACTGCCCAGGAGAATCACTCCACACTTGCCGACTCACGGTACAAAGCTCGTCGATGAGTCACCTGAGTATATGCGATCACCGAGCTAACTCAAAAGCGAGGGGGTGGAGTAGGGCCCGCTTGTTGCGAGTCGCTGACGGAGCTCTTCGTTTTTCTCGAGCAGATAGGACACAAGCCATTGCAAACGGAAAATCTGCTGATCAAGTTCCGGTCCTCCTTCAGCTGTAGAAGGATCGCCTTGGCGCATCTTGCACAAATTAGATGTCTGATACACAATCCCTCCAATCTGCTTGTTAACACCCGGTATTACCGCCAATAATCAGCTGCAACAGTACATACGAGTCGATCAAAGGCGAACGGCGAAAAGTGAGTTGGCTCTCGACAGAAGGCTCTTTCCCAGAGCCTTCCGGTCGGCCTGCGATTCGACACCGAGCGCCGGACCGATCTATCGGGATCTGCCCGACCGGAAGAGGAAGAGACCTCGCCGACGAACTGGGTTCGGTCGAGTTCGGGAGAGGTTGGAGGCGGTGGAGATTCCGCTGAAAAGCACAAACCAATCCCAGAATGCTCGCCAGAGGCTTTTGTGTTCGCTCAAGGGCACCTCAACCTCCTTTTATTAACAACCAAAAACTAACACTCGAGTTTCAAATTTTCAATGGAGTAGCATCGATGCGATGCAGCAACTCGCGCTCCGGCGGCGAAGCCAAACCGGTGATCGAGAAGACATTGTCGTACTTGATCACCACTTTGGTTCATTCGCAATTCAGACATGGCTCCTTTCCATTCTGAAGTTTGAAAGCGCAGCTCCACCTTCCTGTACGCATCCCGGTCAATCCGCGCTTTCTCAATACTGGCGAGCGAAGGAGCCGATTTCTTGTTGTATGTCCTGTTGTATCCGCTGACCTCACGATGCGCAGTCTCCCGTCTGCTCGAGCGCAACTATCTGCGAATCAATCCCAATTCACGTCCTACGCTAATTGGCCGAACTGGAGATCTGACGCCCATCAAGTCTGGAGCGCAGGGTGCGTCGAGCACGAAATAGCCGTGCCTTGGCCGAAGCGACCGTGATTCCCAGTCTGTCGGCTGCCTCCCTCAGCGACCTTTCCTGTGTATGGCACTGTTCCAGCACGCTTCGGTATTCCGGGCGAAGCCTCTTCACTGCAAGCGACATAATTTCGAATGCCTCTGCCATTTCATATGCCAGTTCCGTGTTAGGTGAGGGATCTGGAACTTCCCAAGTGCTCCATTGCCGATCAACTTCGGCGCCTTGATCAAGCGACACTTGCGGGCGCGATTTTCTCTTCCGCAGGAGCATCAGTGCGGTATTGATTGCGATTCTCGTGATCCACGTGGAGAAGGTGCAGGACTCTCTGAACTTATGCAGGTGACGGTACGCGTTCAATAGGCTGTCCTGTACGACATCGTCTGTGTCTTCTGGATTTCGGACGATACTATACACCCGTTTCCGGATGGAACCCAAATGCCTGTAGCTCAACTCTTCAAAGGCCCGACCATCATCGGACTTGGCGGCCTTGAGCAACTGATCGTCTGAGGCATTCGAATATGTACTTTCTGACAGCCGTGTTGGGATCTCGACGTCTAAGACGGCCCGTCTGTTCTCGCTCTCCGGACGAGCCCGATCAGGTGAATCTCCTGGATCTTGCGGAAGCCTAGTCACGCACCCGTAATCAGAGGCAAAACCTGAGAGAGGTGCGAAGTCTGTTGGAGTGATTACCGAATCTTGCAATTCCATTTTGTCGGCTCCATTCTCATGCGGAGGAAGTGACGACGCTACCCTGTGCTAATGCAATCGGCAGTCCGGTCGTCGGCCACGCGTACATTCATGTTTCACCCGGCTTGACAGACATTACCGGGAGGTTAGCTGCTCGGCCCCCAACAAAGAGTCACCCCACGCCGCAACTTTGATAACATGCTGGTAACGAACTCCGCGACAAAATCAGTGAAGAGGCGTGCCGCACGTACAAGCCGTCCACTGTCCGCATAGGAAACACATCCTTCGCGAGAAAAATTTCCAGCTGGGTTAGATTTCCCTTCCGCGCAGCATGAATAAGGGCGTCAAGAAGGAGTTTCTGTTCGGTGGAAGTAACAGATGCACGCCGTCCTTCGGCAAGATGTTTCCGCGCGCGGACAACGAGTTGTCGACAATTCGCTTCTGCAATTCTCAGAATTTTGGCAATTTGGCGATAGGAATAGTCGAACCCTTCACGCAAAATGTAGGCAGCACGTTCAGCGGGAGAGAGTCTCTCGAGCAGCATCAAGATTGCAAGTTTTAGTCCAGCGCCGCGTACGACACCCAGTTCAGGATCTGCTTGTCTGTCCACTGGCTCGGGGAGCCAGGGACCAATGGAGATCTCGTAACGCGAGCGCGCTGACTTGACGATATTGAGACATACTCTTGTGGTCGTGGTCGCAAGGAACGCGGGGACGTCTTGCACCGCGTCACGATTCGTCTGTTGCCATCTCAGCCAAACGTCCTGTACGACATCTTCTGCCTCTGCCGCGCTCTGGAGCATGCGGTAGGCAATTGCGAACAAACGCGGACGTATCGCCGTAAATGCCGAAAGACCGTTGGCAGGTTCGCTGGTCTCGATATCAATCGTTTGTGTGTGATGTATTTCTTCATTAGCCATGGAACCCTCCAACCGATAGACCATCCTGAAGACAATGTAAGAGCAGCTGCTCCGCCTTAACCTCCGGTACGTCTCCACAACCGTTGCCGACCCTCATCAGTCTTCGACTGCGTGAAGTGCACGCCGCTGACCAAACGAAGCGCGCGCCTCGAAGAGTCGTCATCTCCTAAGAGACAAATCACTTAGCGTTGCTGGTTCGGAAGTCCGTAGTCATCAATGCCAACGACATTTCGTGAAGCAAACGTGCCCTCGCTTGGTACTTACGAAATAGCGTGAGCTGGTGCAGCTCTTCTGACATCTGTCGTCATTACAAATAGTGAGTGCTGGATCAGAAATTTTGACTGAAGTAGGCTAGGCCTACCTATGGTGTGTATCGCCAAGCAAGCACCTCACCGGCGAAGAGCCGACGAGGTAACGTTGGCATCTGTGGCAATTGATTCCAGCGGTCGTGGTCCACTTGTAGTCAGCGTCGACGGATTTCACGGCATGATGCCGGACTGCTGAAGGTGGTCATTCGGAGACTTGCATCATGGTGTCCGGGCGCGTTTTCTGTTTGCGGGGGCTGCTTGAGCCCTGCCGAATGCCTAGCCTGTCCATTAAACTGCGAAGTGTATTGGGGTGAACGTTGAGGACGGTTCCTGCGCCGTTTGGACCACTGATTACCCAACCAGTCCTCTCCAGCACCCGCAGAATATGTTGGCGTTGTATCTCCTCAAGTGAATCCGTGGACACCGGCTCGGGCATGGCTTTCGATTCTATTGTCCTGCGCGATTCCTCGATCGGAACAAGATCCGCTCCGAATTTGAGGACATGGCACCTAGTGGCCTCTCTTGACAACAGGGGATTTGGAAGCACTCCGTTGTCCGATCGGATCACGGCCCGTTCAACCAGGTTCTGAAGTTCCCGTACATTCCCGGGCCAATCGTATGCAGAGAATGCACTCATTGTTGTCTGAGGTATTTCCTCAATCCGCTTCCCCATGCGCCTGGAGAATTCCTCTACGAAATGCAGGACCAGCTCACGTATGTCATCCCGGCGTTCCCGCAGGGGTGGTATCAGGACCGGAAAGACATTCAGCCGATAATAAAGGTCACTACGGAATTCCTTTCGCGCGACCATTTGAGCTAGGTCGCGATGCGTGGCGGCCACAAGACGGACGTTAATATGGTGTGTACGGCCGCTTCCCAGTCGTTCGAACTCCTGCTCCTGTAAAACGCGCAAAAGTTTCGGTTGTAGGGCCAGCGGCAAGTCCCCGATTTCGTCCAGGAAGAGCGTTCCAGTGTCCGCCAGTTCGAAGCGTCCCACCCTTTGTGCTACAGCTCCGGTAAAGGCTCCTCTCTCGTGACCAAATAGCTCACTCTCCAACAGATCAAAGGGAATAGCCGCGCAGTTTAGCTTCACGAATGGACGTCCGCAGCGTGGGCTGATGTTGTGAATGGCACGCGCGATCAACTCCTTGCCGGTACCGGTTTCTCCAAGGACCAACACGGTGGAATCCGTTGGTGCCACGCGCTCGACTTCAGCGAGCACAGATTCCAACGCGGTGCTGCTGCCCACTATTTGGGCAAATTCATGGTCTCTTTCGTTTTGCTCGCCGCACCGACTTTTCGCGAAAGAGCCCACAAAGACCTCCCCACTAGAACGCGCCAGGAACAAGGACCCGGTCTCAGACATTCAGGGCTACACGAACACACTCAAGTAGAGTTTCGCCGTCAAAAGGTTTCGTGAGAAATTTCACCGCACCGGCTCGCATCGCTTGCATTCGCATCTTTTCGTCGCCATGTGCGGTGATGAAGATGGTCGGGATCGAGCAGTGATCAGCATTCAGCTTGGACTGGAGCTCTAACCCTGACATCCCCGGCATCCTGATATCGCTGATCAAACACCCAGTTTCGTGTTGCCGGCCAGAGATCAAGAAAGCCTCAGCGGAGTCAAACGATTGCACTGAAAGCCCTGCCGATTTCAGCAGACGATGCACAGCGGCTCGATACGACTCGTCGTCTTCAATTACGGCAACCATTTCTTTCTTGCTCTCCTCAGCCATACAGGACAGGATCGGGCCGTCCGGCTCAGGACGCAATTATGGATAGTCATAGGGCCGTCGATATGTATATATAAGGGATATTGCCATTTTCACAGGAATGTTGTGTCCGCCATTTGCCGGCGGAGCCTAATCGATTGCCGGCAGCTTAAGCTTTTCTGCCATTCTTCCCAGCTCAGCGGGAGAGTTGGCCTCCATTTTGTGCATCACTTGCCCACGATGGACGGTTACGGTAATTTCGGTGGTTCCCAGTGTCGACGCAATCTGCTTCGTGAGCATGCCAGAAGCAATAAGGAGCATAACCTCGCGCTCGCGAGCAGTCAATTTCGCGTAGCGTTCCTTCAATTTTGCAACCTCGTTCTGTTCCTGCCTCTTTTGGCTGTCCCGCTTCAAGGCTTGCTGAATCGCATCGATCAGATCCTGGCCTCGAAATGGTTTCGTCAGAAACTCCATCGCCCCGGACTTCATGGCTTGTACGCTCATCGGAATATCGCCGTGTCCGGTGATGAAAATGACTGGGATCTGAATGCCCATTTCTGTCAATTTGCGCTGCACATCCAACCCGCTCATTCCCGGAAGGCGCACGTCCAGGAGGAGGCAACAAGGAGCATTAGGGAGTTTCTTCCGTAGAAATTCCTCCGGCGTGGAAAACGACTCGGATTGCAGACCCACCGTCTTCAGTAAGCGCTGCGTTGCCGCACGCATGCGGACATCATCGTCCACGATAAATACAGTAGCTGAATCGGCGGAAGTCATCTGCCGCCCCCCTCCGTGATGGGCAACGTGAACTGAATCGTTGCACCTGGTCCGGAGTTCGCAGTGGCCCAGATCCGACCACCATGGGACTCGACAATGGAACGAGTGATCGCCAGTCCCAGACCCGTGCCTTCCGACTTGGTGGTGAAGAATGCGTTAAAGATCTGCTCGGCATTTCCGTTGGGGAGACCCACGCCGGTGTCGCTGACCGAGATCAGGACCTGGCCGCCCTCGTCTAACTGCGACTTGATGCTGAGCTCACCGGTCGTGTCCCGCATCGCCTCAATGCCATTGAGCATGAGATTCATCAACACCTGTTGCAGCTGCACTCGATCCGCCATCACCTTGATAAGGCCCTCGGCAAGATCGATACGCATCGCAACCGAATGCCGATTTGCGTCTTTCTGCAGTATCACGACCATCTCTCGGATGATTTCGTTTAGGTCGACTATCTCCTGAGGTGAAGAGTCCTTTCGGTACAGGGATCGGACCCGCTCGATGATGTCAGCTGCACGTCTGGCATCTTTGATCATTTCCAAAGCAGCTTCCCGCGCCTCCGGCAAATCGGGCTCGCGGCGATCGATTAGGCGTAAACATGTTTCGGCATTTGTGACAGCTGCTCCAATCGGCTGTTTTATTTCGTGCGCCAGGGAGGCAGTCAGTTCATCCACGGTGCTCAGTCGACTAATTTGCGCCAGCTCAGACTGGGTACGGCGCATTTTCTCCGTATGTTCGGCCTCGCGCTTCGTCTGCTGCTGGTGGTGAGTGTAGATGGTCATCAGGATCAGAAGAAGCGCTGCGATATAGGTAGCCCGGAACCACGAGCTGTTCCACCACGCGGGCAGAATGTCAATGCGCAGCCGCACACCGGGCTCGCTCCAGGGGCCACGGCTCGTTGCACCTTGGACGCGAAACGTATATTCCCTGGATGGGAGGGTGGTGTAGGTCGCCAGACGCTCGTCGCTCCCGACTTCGTGCCAAGTGTCGTCCAGTCCTTCAAGCATGTATCGATACCGGTTGGTGCCCGGGCTCAAAAAGCTGAGTGTCGAAAATGCTAACGAGAAGATGCGTTGGTCATGAGACAGCGCCAACTGCGGCGTATAGGTGATGGATTTGCTCAGCGGCGAACGTTCTCCGATATCAACGGGGCTGCCCGAGAGGCGAAGTTCTGTAAGGACAACTTGAGGCGTGTATGACGGGGCCACGACACTATCGGGGTAGAAGACGGTGGCTCCGTTAAAGCCACCGAAAAACACTTCTCCTGTTCGATTCTTGAAACACGCGCCCCAGCCGGTCAGGTCCGGGCCGGGCAATCCTTCCGCAGTTGAATAACTCCTGATTGCCGTGCTCTTCGGATCGAATCTTGCGATTCCGTTGTTGGTGCTCATCCAAAGGATGCCATGCGCATCTTCTAACACGCAGCCCACTGCGTTGCCGGGCAGACCATCGCGACGTGTATAGGCGCTAAACGTACCTGTGTTGGAGTCAAATTTGTCCAGGCCATTCTGGGTGCCCACCCACATGGTGCCCGTGCGATCAAAGTACACAGAGTTCACCCGGTTGTCGCTCAGGGTCAAGGTATGATCACTGTCGTGTTCATACGAAGTGAACTGACCCGTAGCCGGATTGAACCGTTCCAGGCCGGATTGGTCCGTGCCCAGCCATAGCATTCCTTGCCGGTCCTCGACCATAGCGAGATACGGGACGATTTTCTGTGGGTCAGCTTTGAAAACTGTGAAGTGTCCGGTCGCCGGATCGAATCGATTCAGACCGTCGTCGGTAGCGACCCAGAACGATCCACTATGGTCGACAAGAAGGCGTGTTACGACGTCGTTGCTTAGGCTGAACGGATCAGCAGGGTTGTGACGGTAGGTCTGGAAATGCCCGGTCTTTCGGTCAAGGCGGAGCAGCCCGTGATCATAAGTCCCAGCCCAGAGATTACCGGAATTGTCTTCGTTGATCGCGATCACGTCGGTATTCGCTGCTGGACCGGGCGTCCGGCGATAAGAGGTGTGTTGGCCCGTCTTGCGATCGATACGGTTGAGTGCTTCGGGCGTACCGGTCCACAGGATTCCGTGAGGATCCTCGTATATTGCGCCAACGAAGGGTTGGGCCACGCCCTCAGAACTGGTGAGATGAGGAATTGTCTTGAAGGGCATTGGGATGGTCGAGAAGTGGGTTACCCCCATTCTGCCAAGGGCAGCCCAGACGCTCCCTTCTCGATCCGTAAACAGCCTTTCGACGTCATTCTGAGGCAGGCTGTTCGGATCGCTGGAGGTGTTGCGGTAGCGAATTAATCGTTGGTGATCGCGGTCAAACTCGAGCAAGCCAGCACCGTGTGTTGCGAGCCACAGATTTCCGTTCCGGTCTTCGGTCACATCCATGACGACCGTTAAGGCAGTGGCGGAAGAATCCGGCTCGTGAAACGAATAGTTAGTTAGTGTATTCGTCTTCCTGTCAAATACAGATAACGCGTTCGGAGAGTTGTGAAAAATCCAGAATACGCCGAAGCGGTCCTCGTAGAATCGAAAAGCTGACGAAAGGGGTATCGGAATGTCCCGAGTTACCTTGCCGGTTTTGCGGTCGAACTCGTCCAAATGTCCTGTCGTCGCAACCCAAAAACTGCCTTCCTTGTCTTCGCCGCTTGATATGATCTGGTTAGTACTCAAGCTCGACGGGTCATTTGAATTGTGAGCGTAATGCCGGATAGATCCAGTCTTCGGATCTAGACTATACAGACCGTACCGACCGTTGGCTGTCGCCAACCACAAAATCCCAGTGCCATCTTGACTAATGTCGGTGACGAACGGAACCGGGTATCGTGTAAACGTTTCTGTCTCTCGATTGAATTTATTGAGGAATCTATCGCATCCTGCCCAGAGGACGCCGTCGCGATCTTTGAATAAACCCTCAACCTCGACTCCGCTGAGGCTGTTGGGGTTTTTTGGATCGTGAACGAACACTTTGAAAGTGTAGCCGTCGTATCGATTCAGCCCATACTGCGTGCCGAACCACATAAACCCCTGATCGTCTTGAACAATTTGAAATACCTTCGTTTGGGATAATCCTTCATCCGTTGAGAGTCGGGTGAAGCGGATACCCTTCTCGTCAACGATAGGCAAGGCAACTGTGTGAGGATTCACGCGCACCTGCAGCGCGGAAGGAATGCTGTTCGTCAGATTCGGCACGCGAACAACCTCCGGTCGCCTCGCCACCTGCTCAAGTGCCCGGACGTTCACCGATGACGTGCCAATGGCAGCGAACAGAACGATCCAACATGATCGATGAGGAATGCGCGTTTTCACAGAAGCCGGAGCCATCAGATTGTGTGCCAGAAACTTTGCCGTGCGGTAGACCATTCGGCCTCCAACCGTACCGTCTTCGGCCGCTGCATCGCCGCACACTCGCGGATATCATCACCGACGGTCCACACCAAGCTTGAATCGGCGAGGCTCATGTGGCCGCCTCCCGAATGGGCAGAGTGAAGTTGAATGTTGCCCCTCTTCCAGCGTTTGCCGTAGCCCAGATTTGCCCGCCATGCGATTGGACAATCGAACGGGTAATCGGCAATCCCAGCCCGGTGCCTTGGGTCTTCGTCGTGAAGAACGCGTTGAAAATCTTATCTAGATTCTCGGCGGGCAGCCCTATTCCGGTGTCACTTACCGAGATCAGCAGATTACCATCCACGTCGAGCTGCGACTCTATTCTGAGCTCGCCACCCATGCCCTGCATCGCCTCTATACTGTTGCGCATGAGATTCATCAACACCTGTTGCAACTGCACACGGTCTGCCTTCACATAGGGGAGTCCCTGCGCAAGATCGATGCCAATCGTTACTGCGCTCCGATTCGCTTCACCGCCCATCATAGCAACCATCTCTTCAATAACATGGTTCAGGTCAACCATCTGCAGATAAGAGGAGCCTTTCTGGCCCAGTAACCGGACACGATCAATAATGTCGGCTGCCCGTTTGGCGTCTTTAATCATTTCCAAAGCAGCTTCTTGCGCTTCTGGCAAGTCGGGTTGATCGCGATCAAGTAGCCGAATGCAAGCTTCGGCATTGGTGACTGCCGCTCCAATCGGCTGCTTGATTTCGTGCGCCAGGGAGACCATCAACTCGCCCATCGTGCTCACCCGCGACGTATGCGCTAGGTCCGCCTCCAGCTGGCGCACGCGCTCGTGCACCTCCTCTGCACGTTTATGCTCAGTGATATCCACCATCGTACCGAGCACTCGGACGAGCTCCCCCGAAGCACCTACGACTGCATGACCTATGGCCTGTATGTGCCGGATGGTTCCATCGGGTTTCGTAATTCTGAACTCCACATCGCAGCTTGACCTCGTGCGAAAGGTTTTTTCACTCGCCTGCATCACCCCGTCACGATCGTCCGGATGAATTCGCTGAACGAACTGATCCCACTTGGGCGGCCCCTGTGTGGGATCAAAATCGAAAAGCCTGAACATTTCGTCTGACCAATAAACTGTCTCTCGGCTCGTTCCATCAATGGCGCAGCTTCCCGTGTGGGTTTGTCTCTGAGCTTCAGCTAGATAAGCCTCGCTACTCCGCAGAGCCTCCTCCGCACGCTTCTGTTGGCTCAAATCGAGAATATAGGCAACTCCTTGATTCGGCTGATCCTCGAAGCAGGCTGCTCCGATGAGCACAGGCACACGGCTTCCATCTTTCCGGAAATACTCCTTTTCACGAGCGTGCATCATGCCCGTCGCTTTGAGCTCTTCAGCCTCATAACGAGCATGCGCCTCTTGCCATTCCGGAGGCGTCATCTCGAACCACCGAAGCCCCGCTTTCAGATCCTCGCGCTCATACTGGACCATGCGGAGAAAAGCGTCGTTTGCGTCGAGTAGTTGTCCGTCGATATCCCAAATGACGATTCCGATGATGTTTGAATCGACCAAACGTCGAATCTTGCGTTCGCGATTTTCAAGATCCCGATAAAGACGCGTATTCTCCACGGACATAGCTGCTTGCGACGCAAGCGCCTCTACCGCGCGAGTGCGTTCGATGTAACGCTGCTCGACATTGTGAACCCGAAGTCGGTACAGCATCCAGATCAATAGCAGAAAGAGTGCCAAGCCTGTCGCGCGGAACCAACTCGTCTGATAGTAGGCTGGGACGATCGAGAAATTTATGGTTGTGCCAGTGTCGTTCCATACCCCGTCGTTGTTACACGCGATCAGGTGAAACGTGTAAGGACCTGGATCCAGGTTTGTATAAAACGCTTGCCGGCGCGTTCCCGCATCCTGCCATTCTTTGTCCTGCCCATCAAGCCTATAGCGAAATCGAACGCGTTGCGAGGCGGTGAGACTTGTAGCCGTGTAGGCGATCTGCAAATTTGTGATTCGAGGCGGCAACTTCAAA
>Ga0207109_1239_pt1 | contig 11503 bp, 13 predicted proteins | sample Alteio_BWMinHeat_73_FD_153584 | JGI IMG/M metagenome (GOLD analysis project Ga0207109, IMG submission 153584) | Enriched cells from forest soil in Barre Woods Harvard Forest LTER site, Petersham, Massachusetts, United States -... | ecosystem: Environmental > Terrestrial > Soil > Temperate forest >... | reverse complement strand
GAATGTGCACCGTTTGCTCAGGTGATCCTGGTTGATCTACGAGGCAAGGGTCGTAGCATTGACAATAATTCTGATCATTGGAATATTAATCAGTGGGCAAACGATATCTATGCGTTCTGTGAAGCGCTGGGTCTAAAAAAACCCTTTATTCAAGGTGTTTCAACGGGCGGCTGGATTACCATGCAATTTGCAATGAAATATCCAGATTACGCGGCGGGCATTATTTTATTAGATACAGAAGGGTATGTAGACATAGAGCGTATTTGCGTGGCTTATGAAAAACGCGGTGGTAAAATCGCTGCTGAATTAGCGCGACAGTTTTATCAAAAAGAAACGCCCTCTCCAGAGGCTACTGAGCAATACTTTAAGCAATGCCTACCGCTTTGCTCCAACAGCCCTATCCCTGCAGCCTATTTTAAGCGGGCTATTATAAAACCAGAAGTGGGAGCACATATACAAACAGAGCGCGCAGCTATTGATTACCGAAATTCTTTATATAAAATTAAAGCGCCGGTTCTTTATCTGAGTAATACTACCAATCCCTCACATTTATTTGAAGTTGCTAAAGAAACAGCCGAAGCCATGACGAATGCCGAAGTAACTTTTGTGTCTTTTGAGAAAACAAGCAGCTAATATAGGCTTAACAACTACTGGTCTAATGTCACTGTACTTGAAATCGGGACAGCTCTTATGTCTATAGCGTTTTATAAACGCTGTACTATAAGGCGATCCTATTCAGGCAACGCAATAACACTATTATTTCGTTGGTTTGGCAAAAATAGTTATGAAGTTTACCTTACTCATATGTTTGTTATCATGACAGCTGATTACGGCAACGCACAGCAGCTTTACATACAGCTAGGTTATTTGCCGGATGGGCGTGGACTGCATTATAAAAATAAAGTATTGCACTATGCAGAAACCGTGATTCTCGATGATGATCTCGTGCTTTATTTTACTAAGGCGATTTAAACCTTTATGTTAAACATCGGTATTATCGGCTCAGGAAGAGTAGCGGAAAGACATGCAACAGCATTAACCAATGCGCAATTATGGAGTATCGGCAGTCGTGATATGACTAACGCGCAAGCGTTTGCGCAAAGACATGGTGCGATAGCTACAGAAAATGCTTTTACGGATCTGTCAGCGATGCTGGCCGATCCAAACCTTGATGCAGTTATTATTGCAACCCCCGATAAATTACATAAGGCGCATATCTTATTGGCGCTACAGGCAGAGAAAGCTATTCTGGTTGAAAAACCGCTCTGTACTTCTATTGAATCCGGTCATAAAATATTTTCTGCTTACCAGCAGGCCAAAGTAACTGTAGCAGTTGGTTATCATTTGCGTTGGCATTCAGGCTTACGAAAACTGGCTGAAAAAATTCATGCCAATGAATTCGGAAATATTCATAATTTAAAATTACATTGGGCAGTGGATTTTAAAGAACATGGCAAGTGGCGTATTGATTCTAACCACAGCCAATGGTTTTGTCTTACCGTATTAGGTACGCACCTTGTTGATATAGCGCGCTGGTTAATGATTCCTGGATGTGGCGAAGTGATTGAAATAAAAAGCACGGTAAAAAATTTACCGAACAGCCGCTTCGATAGTGAAGCAAACATTACGCTGTATTTTGCATCCGGTGCTATCGCTGAAATTTTTTGCTCGATATTATTCAGCTCTCCGTTTAGTTTAGAAATAAAGACTGATCAAAAAAATATCTTAGGCGCAGATTTAATGGGGGAAATAAAAAATAGAAAAATAGTAGTAGACGATGAACCGTTGATAGTTGATGCAACTCCCAATCTTTATGTTGCGCAATTAAATAATTTTTCAGAATCCATAGTAGAAAATAAACAACCCGAGGTTTCACTTGACGAAGGATTAAAAAACGTTGAAATTTTAACAACCATTCACCAAAGTGAAATCACTCCATCATAATTTTGCGCTTTCTGCCTGGCAGAAATAATTTGATATAATATGACAACTGAACCAATGATAAGAAATAACAATCTGAATAAAAAAATTATCCAATGGGGTTGTAAATACCTTTCATCTCATGGATATATACTAAAAAGTAACCTACCAGAAAAGGTGCAAAATACACCTTGGTCTTGGGTGATTCGTTTTACAACATCTGATGGTTACATTTATTTGAAACACACACCGAAACTGCTTGCATTAGAGGCTAACATTACCCAGATTTTGCATGATCAATTTCATGCTTCTGTTCCAGAAGTTATCGCACACAATGCTGAATTAAATTGTTTTTTAATGAAAGATGCGGGCAAGCCATTGCGAGAAATGTTGAAAAAGAAATTCGATGCAGAATTGCTTTGTAAAGCTATTGATCAATTTACATCCATTCAGGTAACCGTTGCAGAACATGTCAATGTTTTTCTTGATATTGGTGTTCCCGACTGGCGATTAGATAAATTACCAGCTTTATACAAGCAATTGCTTTCACAAAAAGACATATTGATAACAGATGGTTTATCAGAAATAGAAATTAGTGAATTAGAAACGCTGTTTCCAAAGATTTCCAATTTATGTAAAAAATTATCCGGCTATTCTATCAAACAAACAATTATCCAGCCTGATTTTCATGACAATAACCTGCTTATAAACGATGTATCGCAAAATATCACCATCATTGATTTAGGTGAAATAGTGATTTCTCATCCGTTTTTTTCATTGGTAACTTGTTTGCAACAGGCAAAAAAACATCATGGACTAACAGATGAAAGTGATACATATCTGCAGATGATGGATGCTTGTCTTAAAAATTATATGAATGTTGAATCTAAAAAACATTTATTAGATGCCTTTGCGATGGCGCAAATATTATGGTTTGTTTGTGGAGCATTGGCCAACGATAGATTGATGAACGCATGTGGTAAAAAGAAACTTATGTCATTTCAGCCTGGGAAACTCAGCGATTCATTGAAAGAATTGCTGATAAACCTAGCCAATAACCAAAAGCTCATCAAATAGAAATATGGAGAAGAATTATTCCTAACTATTCAGAGGCAACATGAAAATCTGATGGAAAAAATTAAAGACCAACAAAAAATAGCTGCTAGGATTGTCGCACAAAAAGCGTCACACTAGCAGAAAAATAATTTGATCCCAGCCAATATCACGCTGTAAAAAATAGCATCTAATTTTCTACTGTTCTATGAAAAATTCTGAGAAAACACACAATAATAAGCGGCTAATAATAGACGATACTCTCGTATGCCGTTTAATAGCCGCCCAATTTTCGCAGTGGAAAGATTTGTCAGTCCGGCCTGTCGCGAATGGTGGATGGGATAATAGAACTTTCCACCTGGGCGACCAGATGCTTGTGCGTATGCCTAGCGCTGCAGACTATGCGGCGCAAGTGGAAAAAGAACATCGGTGGTTACCAACATTAGCGCCTTTGCTACCGCTGCCCATTCCAGAACCCTTGGCGATGGGAGAGCCAGCAGAAGGCTACCCTTGGAAATGGTCGATCTATCGCTGGCTGGAAGGCAATACAATTGCGTCGACACCGATAGCCAATCTGGATAACTTTGCTATTGATCTGGTGCAATTTTTTCTTGCTTTACATCGTATCGATCCAACCGGCGGCCATTTGCCCGGGCCGCATAATTTTTATCGTGGCGGAGCGCTGGCAACTTACGATAATGAAACGCGGCAAGCGATAGCCGTGTTAAAAGGCAAGATCGATGCTGATGTGGCGACAAAAATTTGGGAAACAGCACTTGCCACTACTTGGCATCATTCGCCGGTATGGGTTCACGGCGATATGAGTGCCGGTAATCTGCTAGTAAAAGAAGGCCGATTAAGTGCTGTCATTGATTTTGGGGGACTTGCCATTGGCGACCCCGCTTGCGATTTAGCCATTGCCTGGACGCTGTTTAGAGAAAAAAGTCGGGAAGTCTTTCGTAGTAGGCTGCCACTCGATGCAGATACCTGGGCGCGCGGTCGCGCCTGGACTTTATGGAAAGCTTTAATCGTCGCTGCTGGCCTCACGGAAACAAACCAAGTCGAAACGGAGCAATGTTGGCATACTATTCGGGAAGTGCTGGCCGATTATAATAACGCTATAAAATAGCGTTTAAAATTTAACCCATGTTATTGATTAACTATCTGAAAGAAATGGGATTACCCAACACACGAATAAACGCTCATGGTGAAGTTAGTAATGCTTTTTTAATGTTGAAGACAGGAAATATGAATGTGAATCAGTTAGAGCCATTATTAAAATCTCACAAAGAAGAGCTTGCACTTGTTGAAATAACGCCTAAAAATTCAAACACGTTTACACTGAACTGATGACTGTGGATTAATATCCACAGTTACTTTTCTGTTGTTATTCTCTTGGATTTCAATGAAACGGCGATAAAGGCTTGAATTAAGGCATTAGAAAATTATCTATAATTCACAAGGGGAATTAATATGACAATGACAATACAAGAAATTTCTGATCGTTTCGAAATAATGGATTTATTAACTGATTATTGCACTGCGATTGATAGCAAAAATATTGATACTCTCGATTTTATTTTTACTAACGACGCTTGTATCGACTATTCAAAAGCAGGAGGACCAACTGCTGACTTAAAAACGATTAAAAAATTTCTAAATGAAAATTTGGGCGATTTGCCGCGTCAACATATGATTTCCAATTACAAAATACGGATTAATGGAGATTCGGCAGATGTACGTTGTCTTTGTCATAATCCATTCGAATTGCCAAAACGAGAAGACAGGCTAGAGGTAGCGTTTTGGGGGCTTTGGTATGATGACAAGCTTATTCGTACGTCGAGAGGTTGGCGGATTAAAGAAAGAATCACTCAGCCTTGTTATAGCTGGAAGATTCAGAGAAATAGCATTTAGCAATACAGCCTTAACAACTCATAAGTTACCCGCTCAGAACTTCATAGAGCCAAAAAATCCCCCCGCCTTGCAAAGGGGGTAAACATATTCTGCAGCAGTGCTCTTTATTACTTTAATGGGTACAGCCGGTGAAAGTTAAGGTAAATTTTATTGTGAATCATTATTAAAAATGCCTGATGTAAGATGAAAACCATTAATGGAAAAATTTGATGAATTATTGTCGGAAAAAACTTTTTAAAGAAATCCTCCGGGTAATTTAATAAAAAAATGAGGGGATTTGTGGGATGTGGAGTTTATTCCTCAGTTAAATTAATACTGGTATCGTATTTAATTCGATTTAGACAAAAACTGCTTCTAAACATTTTAATATTTGCTTCGTTGGCAAAAACGCGACGTGCAAAATTGTTATAATAATTCATATCAGGAACTTGAATAATCAGTAGATAATCCGCTTCTCCTGATACAAAGTAACATTGCATTACTTCAGGTTCTGCTAACATCTTTCGTTCAAAATGTGCAAGTAAATCTTCGCGTTGTTTTTCTAAAGTAATATTCACGAACACCATAAGTTTGTGTCCGACTTTAACTGGATCAAGCAATGCTACATCTTTACAAATAATTCCTAAATCGCGTAGGCGTTTGACACGTCGAAAACAAGGCGGCGGTGAAAGATGAATTTGTTCTGCAAGATCTAAATTAGTGATTATATTATTCTGCTGCAAAATATTTAAAATTTGCCGATCAATTCGGTCTAAAACCATTTCTTCAGAAGCATCAACAGTGGTCGCAGGTGCATTTTTTGCTGTTATCTTTTTCATACATTACCTAAAATAGTGTTTTTAGCATTATAAAATATAATTTTTATAAATAAAATACGAAATTTATTTATTTTTATTACGTGATAAACTGTTTTCTGTGGATGAGCCACGTTAACTTTTCTAACTTACTTTCGGAGGTGTGTTATGCCTGGCTGGACATTTAATTGTGATCAAGGGACCATCATTTACGATTATCCTCATCCAACAATAATAAAACGCTTTGAAATTCTTGGGTGGGGTGATTTAAGTCGTCGTTTCAATTTAAAAATAGAACTTGCTGATGAAAAAAATGCTGCGGTACGCCAAAGAATCTCAACAATTGTTAAGCACGGTAACCTTGAAACGCGTGTCGATCAGCTCCAGGGAAAAATATCCTATAAAGGAGATACTCATGATTGGGACTTTGCTGAGGAGTTTGGAAAAATTATGGATATCCTTGATCAAGCAGCCTCACTGGGCGATCCGAAGGATTGGTTTGAAGCGTTTAGTGATTTTCGAATTTGTATCCCTATGGGGCATTATATTTGCCGCTTAGCTGAAAGAGATAAAACAAAAGCAGTCGATTTGGTTGCACACTCTAGGCATCGACACTTCAAACCTGTTGCAGAAAAATTATTCAATCAATTTCTTGAAAAAGGGTTACTGGAGGATGCTTTAAAGATTTTGGAAAACTGGTATTGCCAATTTTACGGTGAAACGGTCAATTATGAATTAGTGGGCAAACTTTATGAAAAGCTAAAATCACGTAATGATCAAGAAACCATTGCACAAAAAGAACGATTACTTCAAATTTTGAAAATAGATAGATTGCATTATTTTCATAATAAAGCAGCAACAAAAGGAATTGAACTGTATAGTGATATTTTCCATGATTTATCAGGTGGCAAGGGTGAGAGAGTTTCGTTAGCAACAGATTTAGAAAACATCTTATTTTCGCTTGCTAGAAAATTTAGAGTTGCACAAGAATTGTCACCAGAAAATCATAGTTCATCGCCACTCGATATAAAAGTTTCATCTGTATCTTCTGCTGTAATTCCACCTAATACCGCAGCATTATTATCTGCATTTAGAATGAGAGCAGATATTCCTCCTGCTATGCTAAATATAGATGCTGCTGCACCAGCACAGCGGCCATTTAGTCCAGTAGATACCGGCAACAGCACACCAACCAGTACACCCACAACGCCTCACCACTAGCGACAATGTTGTTCTGTCCGCAGTTATGTCAGCGGCGATAAAACTTTTTCCGTGTCACGTGAGAAGTTTTTCAAAATCGCAGATACCTGGATTGCGATTTTAGAATTTTTGGACTTATGGTGGACTTACAGGTAATTTTCATGATGTGCTTCTTGTAGGAAAAACAATGAAAAGCCTTATTTTACTGGTGGAACCGAGGGGGATCGAACCCCTGACCTCCGCATTGCGAATGAGCACCAATAAATTCAAACCCTAGTAAAATCAACACCTTACGGTGCTTTAGCTTTATGAAAACCTACCTAAAACTACTACAATCAGGTCTAAACGATCTTGGGTTGCTACAAATTTGCTACATCTACTTTAGAGTGGTTCTTTCATAGCTAAAGCCTCGCTTATTCCTTATGTAAGCTGCTTTACATACAAGATTCTATATGTAAACTTAACGCCGTAAGGTTACATAAGAAAACCCTTATGTAATGTTTAAGTATTCTTCTATTCAATAAAAAGCTTAAAGTAGCGTTCAAACACATATAAGCGGTTACGTTGGTACCCCGTCATTTCTTTTAAAATACCTTCAGACTCAAAGCTCTTTATCAAAACATTAGCTGATTGGTGTGTAATATCTAATAATTTGGCTGCCTCATTAACAGACATCAAGGGCTTACTATATAAATATTGTAACAATTTTTTAGCATTTTTTGCTTTCTTGCCAAAATCTAATAACTTGTGATCTACTTCCTTACTTAACGCCAGTATTTTTTGAAAAATCTGTTTTCCTTTATTCGCCGTCTCAATAATTGCCACCAAGAAAAATTTAATCCAATGTAATAAATCATTCGAAGCTCTTACCATGGTTAAAGCATCGTAATAGGAGCCTTTGTTTTTTTCGAAATAATCAGATAAATAAAGTGAAGCTTTATTTAATAATTTTTCGCTAATTAAATATAAAGTAATAAGCAGACGTCCAATTCGACCATTGCCATCGCAAAATGGATGAATAGTTTCAAATTGATAATGGCTAATTGCAATTCGAATTAAATGTGGTACTTCTATTTTTTCATTATGCCAAAACTTTTCTAAATCACTCATTAAATCCAGCACTTCAGTCTGGTGGGGTGGAATAAAAAAAGCATCATGTAAACTTGAACCAATCCAATTTTGAGTATGGCGAAACTCGCCCGGCGCCTTATGTTCTCCCCGCACCTTCTGCATTAAGATTTTGTGAGCTTCTTTAAGTAAACGATTAGAAAGAGGTAAATTTTCTAGTTCTTTAATAGCATAATTCATTGCTTGAATATAATTTTGTACTTCCTGCCAATCATCGCGTTTTTCCGGGGAAATTTGCTCTTTATCTAAAATAGCTTCATCAATAGCTGTCTGTGTTCCTTCAATACGGCTAGAACTTTGTGCCTCCTTTGTGATATGCATTTGAATGTACAAATCAACGTCTGGAATAATAAATGAAAAAGCGTTTAACTCACTTAAGGTGCGACTGGCATTTTCAAGCAAAGTGTTGACTTTGGGATCTTGCCAAATCCAAGCATGGTTAATCAGACAAGGAGAAAAACTTTTATATTGATCCCGTTGTTTATATATGCCCGCTTTAAATTCTTCGACTAACATACATATTCCTCTAAATTTATTTTAAGTTCATTGCTGTAAAAACCAATTTTGTTATAGTTCACAATCCTGTAGCAAGATGTCCCTTACACGAAAATATATTTTTAAGCAGTACAAAAATTACTATGGAAGATTCAAGATTGTTAATTACAGGAGAAAATATATTCCCCTCATTTTAACCGTCATATATCGCTTGGTTATGATTTTTATTAAAAACAACAAACTGAGTAGCAGTACCTTGATACTGAACAGTCATAGTATTTCGAGTTTTAGGGGAACAAGAACGTGATCTTGTAAAAGTCTTGCTAGGGCTAGGAATTTTTATCTTCATCATAACTTATTTTACTGGTGGAGCCGAGGGGGATCGAACCCCTGACCTCCGCATTGCGAACGCGGCGCTCTCCCAACTGAGCTACGACCCCAAACTATTTATTTTCGCCGCACAAATAAAATCGTTTTCCGTCAAGCCATTTACCGCGTGTGTGCTGTAGCGAATACGGCAATAATTATAACCGACTTCTAAATCAGGATGGTGACCTTCCTGGTTGGCTATCAACGCCACAGCGTTAACAAACGCCATGGTGTGATTAAAATTTTTAAAACTAAATTTGCGGCAAATTTCCTTGCCTGATGGTAAGAGTTCCCAGCCCGTAATCCCGGATAATAAATCAAAAGCTTCCTGCATCGTTATAACAGCCGCGTCACCTTTGCAGACTTTACATTTTTTTTCCGCCAAATCATTCATAAACTTAATTCTCGGTTTTTTTTCTGTAATACGATAAAATAGCCTTTACTAAACAATATTAGTTAACTATTCTCTTGTCAATTTTATCCTGAGGAACTTTTGTGAAAAAAATCGTCATCACTGGCACCGGCTTACATACGCCTGCTTATACCATAAATAATGATGAACTGGTCGCGGCCTATAATCAATATGTAGAAAAATACAATGCGGAACACCACCAAGAAATCGCCACGGGCAGTTGTGCAGCCCTGAAGGAATCCAGCAGTGAGTTTATCATCAAAGCTTCGGGTATTAAGCAACGATATGTCATAGAGAAAGAAGGTATTCTTGACCCTGAGCGTATGGCGCCTATTTTGCGATCACGCGAAGAATCCGAGTTAAGCCTACAAGCCGAAATGGGTTTAGCAGCCGCCAGAGAAGCATTAAAAAATGCGAACAAACAAGCAAGTGATGTGGATTTTATTTTATTATCCAGCGCCGTGATCGAGCGCTTTTTTCCTTCTATAGCGATTGAGATTCAAGCCGCTCTGGGCGCTCGAGGATACGCTTACGATATGATCGCAGGCTGTTCATCCGGTACTTTCGGTCTGCAAACTGTCGTCAACGCGCTGCGCAGCGATCAAGCCACCTGCGGATTATTAATTGATGTTAGTTTAGGCTCTTGTCTGGTGGATTTTTGCGATCGGGACAGCCATTTTATTTTCGGCGATGCAGCGGTAGCCGTCGTGATTGAAACATCGGCAACATGTCGGGCTGCTACATCTTTTGAAGTGGTAAGTAGTAAATTAACCACACAATTTTCAAATAATATTCGCAGTAATTTTAGCTTGCTTAATCGTTTGGAGACCAAACCCAAGAATATACGCGAAAACTTATTTCGGCAAAAAGGTCGTCAGGTTTTTCGAGAAGTAGTACCGTTCGCGATTCAATTTATTACATCGCATTTACAAGAATGCGGTTTAACCGCTCAGCAGATTCAACGTTTTTGGTTGCATCAAGCAAATATTAATATTAATCATTTAATCGCCGAAAAAATACTGGGACGTCCGGCTACGCAAGAGGAGGCGCCTCTTATTTTAGACAAATACGCCAATACCGCTTCTGCGGGTTCTTTAATTACTTTTCATCATTACCATCAAGATCTACAATCCGGCGATTTAGGTTTGATGTGTTCTTTTGGGGCTGGGTATTCTTTAGGAAGCATCATCCTAAGAAAGATTTAGTCTATTTCTATTACCATTGTCATGAATATAAATAATAAAACTACGCCGCCATTATTAGAAAGCGGTTTTAGTTTGCTTGAAGTGCTTATCGCGCTGCTTATTTTAAGCGTGGGCTTATTAGGTTTCGCCCGCGCAGAAATTCTGGCTATTCGCTATAATCAAGCGGCTTATTGGCAAAGTTTGGCGCAATCTCAAATTAATTCATTAACAGAACAGTTACGCGCCTGCGGTACAAATAATTTTATTTGCTTATCGCAAGAAATTTCCGTTTGGCAAAACGAAAGTAAAAATTTACTCCCGGAATCGCAAAGTAAAATCGACGCCGATCAAGCGAATTATAAAATTACTCTGGAATGGCGGTCTTTGCCGTTCGGCGATCGAACGACTCTGTCGCACATTACGACACAGGTTCAGTTGTGAAATATTTACCGTTACGCGGTTTTTCTTTGATTGAGCTGCTCATTGCCACCACTCTAAGCTTAATATTGTCGATAGGTTTGTTTACTATTTATCTGAGTAATAAAAGAAATTATCAATTTAACGAAGCGCTGGCCCGTATTCAAGAAAACGGCCGCACTGCCGTACAACGTTTGCAATATGACGTACGTATGGCCAATAAAATAACGGCAACACCGGATAACACTACGTTATTTATTCAAGAAGCCGACCCAAATAGCGCAAGCGTCACCACGGTGGAGAAAAATAAAATTACGGTGGACGGTTATACGGATTTCAAGGTGGAAGATATTTTACAAATAAATAATTGCGCAGCGAGCGAAATAATACAGGTAAAAAATATTGTGAATCACAAAGGTTCTCAAACCATCACCGTCACAGTACCCGTTTTAAAAAATCTTAAAAGCTATATAGCCGGACATAATTAAAGGGACATGCGGAAAATAGAATGCTAGACTCTCCCAAAATTCACCAGGAGAGCCTTCATGCGTGCTCGACGTTTAGAGTTACATCCTAAAACGGTACAAAAATTATTAAAGATGAAAAAGGAAGCAGAA
>Ga0207109_1225_pt1 | contig 11601 bp, 6 predicted proteins | sample Alteio_BWMinHeat_73_FD_153584 | JGI IMG/M metagenome (GOLD analysis project Ga0207109, IMG submission 153584) | Enriched cells from forest soil in Barre Woods Harvard Forest LTER site, Petersham, Massachusetts, United States -... | ecosystem: Environmental > Terrestrial > Soil > Temperate forest >... | reverse complement strand
GCGAACCTCGTCAAGCGTAAGCGGCGGCCAATCCGGTTCGACCAGAGTGCCATCCAGTCCATGCGCCTTTGTTTCCGCTTGCATTCTGCCCTTTCGCTGAGAGAACATCTAAAACGTGTAATGCGCCGACAGCCGCACGGTGGTTGGGGCTCCGAGATGAATGAACGTGTCTCCGAAACTCGCGCCTGTGTCCTTCCAGTAGCGTTTGTCGGTAATGTTATCGGCGAAGAGCCGAATCGTCATCCGCCCCTGCTCACCACCTACTGCGTAGCGCGCTCCCAGGTTGAACAGGTTATAGCCCGGAACGCTCACTGTATCATAGCGGGTGGCCTGCTTGCGCGCGGTGTAACTCCAGCCGGGCATTATGTGCACGCCGCGCCCATGTGGAAGTGCCACGTCGGCAAACACTGTACTACGCCAGCGCGGCACATTGATCACCTGCTTGTCATCGAAAGCCGGCGTTCCAGTATCATTCCCAACCGCATGGATGGCAGCCGCAGAAGCGTCCAGCCGCAGCCATTTCGCTGCTTTGCCTTCCGCATTGAACTCGATCCCGTTATGTGTCTCGGCCCCTTCGGAAACAAAATTCTGATCGCCCGCGTCGTCGATCGTCTTGGGATAGAAGAACGGAGCACGCATATGAAAGAGAGCAGTCGACAGCAGGATGCGCTGCCCCGGTTCATATTTCGCGCCGACCTCGGCCTGGCGCGTGCGATAAGGAGGGAGATAGAAACCGCCCGCCCAGAAAGGCGCCTGCGGACCAAGCGAAAGCATCACGCTGTAGCTGCCATAGACCATCAGCGATTGCCGCAGGTGCCAGGTGGCCGAATACTGCGGCAACCAGATCGTTCGGTCAGTCTTCAATGGTGAGTTACCTTCCGCATCCGTGCCCGCGTAGTTGTGGTCGCGCACAGAATCGAGCCTGCCGCCGGCCATCAATTGAATTTGACCCGGCAAGAGCACTCGGTCCTGGAGCACCATGGCCGACTGGTGGTTGTCTTCATACAGCACGCGCCGCCCAGCCTGATCCGGCTTGCCGTCGATGGATTCGATCGGGAATGCCTCGTTTGGCACATAGATATTCTCCGAGCCTACATAGTCGTACACCGCTGTAGAGGGCATTTCAACGCTGCGCCGAAAAGCACTCCCGCCGAAAGCCACATCGTGTGTAACTCCCCCGGTCCTGACTGACCCCATCACCAACACCTGCCCCAATGCATCAATCCGCAATTCGCCGGGATTGCGATAGTCATAGATGTCGTAAGTCCCATCCGGCGCGAAGAACCACGGGGGCGATCCTCCTGGCAGAAAGCAATCCGACTCGTAGTAACACCCGTATGCAAAGACCACGTTGTCGTCAATCAGCGAGTGGCTGTAACTTCCTTCCACGAACGCGCGCCACGACGAGTGAATCGAGTAATCGAAGCGCGCACTCGAATTCAACGTGTCGAAAGTATTAGGCTTCTCCCATGATTGTTGTCCCAGCATAGTAGATGGATGCACGACGTGCGGATCAGGCACGGTGGTCCCGCCCAGCAGTTGGTACCCGGAAACCGAACGCTCAAGCTTGTGCTGATATTCGAAATCCGTCTTAAGAATTGCTTTCGGCGTGATCTTCCAATCCGCCGCCCCCGCGCCCATGGCCCGCCAGCCATCCGCTCCATTCACATAGCTCTGAATTGTTTCGCCGGCCAGGTTCAGCCGCACGCCGATCGGCTTCTCTGCGCCGAACCAGCGGCCCAGATCGATGTCTCCAAACGAACTACCGCGATGATCAGTGGCCAAATCCATGCCTTCGATAGTTGCCGGCCGTTTGGTCGCAAAGTTGATCAGGCCGCCAGCGGACGTTACTCCACTCTGCACGCCGGCAATGCCCTTCAGCATTTCCACGCGCTCCTTGTTTTCGAGCGCCACATCCTGTTCACCAGCAATTGTCATCCCATTGATCTGCAGTCCAGTAGCAAGATCGATTGGAAATCCGCGTATCTCAAAGTCGCCGTAGTAACCCACCGGTGCGTAGTCCTCTCCAATGGATGCGTCATTCTTCACCACATCGGACAGCACGCGAGAAACCTGGTCGGTGAGCAGATCGCGCGTCACCACGGTGGCCGACAACGGTGTCTCGCTCAGTTGCGCGCCATCGAGTGTGCCCGCCGTGACAGCCTCGGGAAGATAGTTGTCCTTCACGTCTCCGTGAACCAGGACTGTCGTGGTCACCGGTGGGATTGTCTGGCTGGGCGCCTGGGGACTTTGTGCGGGTGCGGTTTGCGCCTGCTCCGCCGACTGTGGTGGGCCGCTCTGCGCAGCCCCAACTCCAGCCATCAACAAGCCGGTGGTCACCAGCGCAATGACTAAGCAGGCTGAGACTCGCGACAACTCAGATCGAATGTTCTCGGGAACGGCCGACATATGCTCCTCTTGCTTCCAACTGAAACAAGAGCGCCTGCCGTGGGATTCAAGAAGGCTGGTGACTTCGGGAAACTTCCCACGCCGGTATTATCCGGATCGGGTTCGAGGGTATTTCTCAGCCCCGCTTTTCGGAGCACCCCTGTTTCAATAATCTGATTGAAACACTTCTACCCGGCGTTTGCAAATCAGTTTTTTTGCGCGGATTCGATATCTACTGCCACAGAGCCGCAACCAGCGGACGATAGCTCTCCAGCGCCGGCACTGCAAGGTTCGCGATTTTGGCAGCATCATCGGCGCGCCGCAGCCGCACGGCTTCGCGCGCATGCGGCGCAGCGAGATACTCCTCGGCCTCCCCATCCGTCATCGGGCCGCCCTGCAATGCCAGGCTTTCCACCGACGACGGCGAGAGTTCGTCAACGTACTTCGGCTCCGCAAAACACAAATACCGCTTCGCCGCCACATGCATCCGGATCGGGTCAAGAACTGAGGCTGGCAAATGACCCGCGAGTACCGCAACTCCAAGCTCTTCATGCCGGGTGTCGAGTCCGCGTTGGGCGGCATCCTCGCCCTCCAGGTGCAGTAGGTGCCCAAGATCGTGAAGCAGCGCCGCAACCACCAGCGTATCGTCTCCGCCGCATTGGTCAATGATCCACGCCGCCTGCAGGCTGTGTTCCAGCACCGTTACGGGCTCGCCGAAATATGCTGTGGCTCCGCCAGTCGCGAGCACTTCAAATACCTGATCGATTGTGGAGAGCTGCATCATGCAAATTCAAGCCTCCGCCGCACCAACTTTTCTCAACCGCTGATGCCAAGCCAGCACCAACGCGACGAGTGCGGTAAGCATCGACGCAACCGCCAGCACCAGGAATGCATTCCGCCATCCATAACGCACGGTGATGCGCGCTACTGTATCGCCAGAAAGCCAGCCCGCCATGTAGCCCACTCCATCAATGATTCCAGCCGCCGTCGCGCTTCCGCGCTTTCCGCCGAAGTCCAGGCTCATGGCGCCTGCTAGGTACGAGTACGGCCCCAGCAACAGAAATCCCACCAGGGCTACGAGCACCACCGGCATCCATGGATTCGTGTGCCCTGGCGTATGCGCCAGCAACACCAGGCAGACGGTGCATGCTCCCATGCCGCCTACGATCACCAGGTTCCGCCCATTCAATCCCAGCTTGTCGCTCAGCACTCCTGCGAGCACAACCGCAACTCCGCCCAGCAAGGGGAAAAGGGCGCTGCGGCCGGCCGCATCGCTGTTCGAAAGGCCGACAAATTGCACGAAATAAGTCGGCGTCCAGAAGTTGAACGTCTCGCGCAGCAAAGTCGTTCCCAGTGACAGCAGGCACACCAGCCAGAAGGGAAAGCTGCCCAATAGCGGCCGAAGAATCGCGCCAAGTCCCAGGCGTTCGTCCGTATGCTTTTCATCCGCGGCATAAACGTTCAGCGGATTCGCTTCGGGCGCTGGCAGCCCGCGCTCCTCGGGTGTTTCCTTCAGCAGCAGTGCATTTGCCAACAGCAGCAACGTCAATGAGCCGGCACCCGCGAAAAACACTCCCCGCCATCCCACACCGTGCGCCATCAACTGGCTCATCACCCAGCGGCAACCCGCATCACCGAAGAGAAAACTCAGGCTGAGCACGGCCATCACGGTTCCGTAGGTCGAATACGAAAACCACCGCGACGCGACCTTCACCAGGCCCACCCAGCCCATGGATTGAAAAAGCCGATTGCCAACCCACGCCAGCGTGAACATTGGAAACCCGCCGCCCGCCATAAACAGGATGGTAAAGAAAATTGACCCTCCCATTCCCGCCAGAAAATTGCGGCGCCCGCCAAAAAGGTCAGCCACCGAGCCTGAGATGAATTTGCCTGCCGCGTACGCAATGGTGCCGACGGAGGCAATAAAGCCGAGCCTCACCTGAGCCTGGTTGGCCGTGACGCCATGCTGTGCAAGATCGTGAATCAGGTCAGGCAGAACCACGGAGAGATTCGACCGGCAGAAATAGTAGCCGGAGTATCCCAGCGCGAGCAGCGCAATGGTCGCCGCGTGCCAGCCCGTGAATTGGGCCCGCGCCGTGGATCCAACTGTTGGCCCCAGCTTAGGAAGTATCTCTTTTGCTCCCACAGCGGCCAGACTATCACGGCGCTTTTGATCTCACTTCGAGTGGTCGGAGCGCAATCGGCGGCGCCCCAGCCCCCGGCCTCTGAAATCGATTCATTTTTCCGCAAGATATCATGTGTCGCGCCCGCCGCTTGGCGATACATTGGAATTGCACTCGTCCGAAGCGAACAGGCCGCGTACTTCCCGTGAATTCTTTTTGAAAGGTGCCCGGATGAACAGATTGCTTCTCTCCATACGTGTCCGTGGCCGCGCCGCCGGCCGCTTCCTGCTCGGATGCAGCCTGGCAGCGGTCCTGGCCGTCCCGTTGTTCGCACAGTCTACGTTCGGCACCATCCTCGGAACCGTGCACGATGCCAGCGGGGCACTGGTTGCAGGCGCCCAACTCACGCTGCTCAACACCGGCACCAACGCCGCGCGTACCGGGGCCACCGACAACAATGGAGACTACGCGTTCCGCAACATCGATGTGGGTGCGTACCAGATCACCATCACAGCGTCAGGTTTTCAGACCCAGACGCTCCCTGCCGTTGCCCTTACCGCACGAGAAACGCGCCGCGTGGATGCGGTGCTCAACCTTAGCGGCGAAACGCAGACCGTGGTGGTTATCGATGACAGCGCGGCGCCCGTCATCAACACCGAAGTTTCGAACGTCGCTGAAACCAAGGTCGGCGACGAACTGGTAGAGCTGCCCGTGGCCATCTACTCGCGTTCCACCGGGTCCACCAGCCCCATCTCCACGCTTACGACCGAGGCCGGCGTTCAGACCGACGATACCGGCAACCTCGCTGTACTGGGCACGACAGCGGCCTTGCTCAGTGTCACGATCGACGGCATCTCCAGCGTCGGCATCGAGTACTCCGGTCCCGTCAACGAGATGTTCCCGTCTTTCAACTCAATCGAAGAGATCAGGGTCAGCGAGTCCAACAACAATGCGGAATTTTCCGGCGTTGCCGACATCACCACCGTGTCGAAGGCCGGCACCATCCACTATCACGGCGGCGTGTTCGAGAACCACGAGAACACCGTCCTGAATTCGAATGACACGTTCGCTCCCTCCAAGCCGAAGATCATCATGAACGACTTCGGCGCCACACTGGGCGGGCCGCTCCGGGTTCCCCACTTCACCAGCGGTCAACCGTCGACGTTCTTCTTCGCGAGCTACGAAGGCCTGCGGCTGCCGCGCGAAACCCCCATCGTGCTGAGCGTTCCTTCGACTGACATGCGCAGCGGCAATGTTGCCGCCTACCTTACCGGGCAGGGTGTTTCCGCAATTTATGAGCCGGATGGCATCACTCAAATCGACTCCACCAACGTTCCGGTCAGTCCGGTCGCCGCCAACGTGCTCCAGCACCTGTTCCCTGCGCCCAACAACGGCCCGGTTGGCTCCTACACGAATAACTACCAGGTCAATTTTCCTTCGCCGATCTCCGCCAATCAAGGCGATTTCCGCCTCGATCGCACCGTCTCGTCGAAGCAGACGGCATTCGCGCGCTTCTCCTACAAAAACCGCCAGGTCACTACTGCGCCCTCCGCTCTCTGCACATTTACTTATTGCGCCGAGGCGGGCAGCCCATTGCAGGGCGCATACAACACGCCTGAAATCGACGAAGGCCTGACCTTTGCTTATAACTACGTGTTCACGCCCGCCATGCTCAACGAATTTCGCGGCGGCTTCAACGCGCAGCACACGTCTGAGGAGCAGAGCTACTCCACCGCCACGCTGCTCACCCAGACGGGCTTCACCGTTCCCCAGCCTGACCTGCAGTATTCTGAAGCTCCGCAGGTGCTTATCAACGGGTTCATGTCTACTGGGGCCGGCAATCCCGGCGTGCAGCGAGGCCAGATTGTCGAACTCCTCGACAACCTGACCTGGACTCGTAAGAGACACACTTTCAAATTTGGCGCCGATTTCAAGCGGCTTGCCGACCACGATGACAATGTGTTCGGCAATTACCGCTCCGGATGGTATGTCTTTGACAGCTCCTCCAACGTCGTCACAACCATTGGCGATCCCTACACTGCGTTCCTCCTCGGCTATCCCGATTACACCTCGGTCAGTTCCACCAATAATCCGACGATGGACGGTCTAGGTTACTCCTACGCGTTTTATGGACAGGACGACTGGAAGATCAGGTCCAATCTCACGTTGAACCTCGGGTTGCGCTATGAAGTGCACCCGCCGATGCGCGAAACGCACTCCAACACCGCCGCCTTTATGCCCGACTGGATCGGCGTCGGAAGCGATGGTACCTCCAGCGTCAATGGCGCCGTCGTGGTCTCCGACGACCGAGGCCTCGCCCTGGCCTCCAAGGACTTCGCAAACGCCATTGCTCCCACCCCGATCCTCACCGCCGCGCAAGCGCATATTCCATCGGCGTTGCGTTTCACTGACCACACCGACTTGGGCCCGCGCATAGGATTTGCCTGGCGCCCTTATGGCAAAGACACCACCGTCTTGCGCGGCGGCTGGGGTCGCTTCATCGAGTCGCCGCTCGGCTTCTCGCTCGTCTCCGGCTGGGCGGTCGCGTCCAGCTATGTCGCGACCTACAACCAGGATTACCAGTCCGACGGCGTGACGCCGCTCCTGGATCTCACCAACCCCTTCAACACCGCCGCCGGCAGCGCCTACGGCACCGCGGGTTTTTACTACGCTTTTCCCATCCACTACAAAGAACCTACCGTCCAGCAGTGGAACCTCACCTTCGAGCAGGACTTCGGCCACAGCATCGGCATGCGCCTTTCCTACACCGGCAGCCGCGGCCAGAATCTCGAAGCCATGGTTGACCTCAACCAGGTCCAGCCCAACACCGTGGGATACGCTGTTGCTTCGGCCAACATTCCGTACCCCGCGTGGAGCATTATTCAAAGCGTCGCCAACGCCGCCGAAAGCAACTACAACTCCGGGACTGCGGAAGTCTCTCGTCACACCGGCAAGGGCCTCACTTTCGACGCCAGTTACACCTGGACGCGCGACTTGTCGAATGCTGGAGGCGCCACGCCGAGCGCCTTCGCCGTGGCGGGCGGCAGCTACCTCACCAATCGATTTCATCCCGGGCTCGACTACGGCAACGTCATCTACGATCGCAAGCACCGTTTTCTTGCAACCTGGCTGTACGATCTGCCCTTCGGCCAGAACCAGCGATGGCTTTCGACCTCTGGTTTCCTGAACCAGCTGGTCGGCGACTGGCAACTCGCCGGCGTAGCGGTGCTGCAATCCGGGCCGTTCCTTACGCCGTATGAAGACTCCACCGATCCGGCCGGCACCAACATCCTTACCACCGTCGGACAGACCCGCTCTGATCTGAAGCCCAACATGCCGATCTATCCGGCGAGACGTACCACCAATGAGTGGCTTGTACCAGTACCAAAGAAAGCTTCCGATCCGCGTTCCGCTTTCGCCATTCCGGATGACAATCGGGGCTATTTCGGAACGGCTGGAGTCGGCAGCATCGTCGGCCCAGGCACGGCGAATCTTTCACTATCGGTGATGAAGAGCATCGCGCTGACTGAGAAATCAAAGTTCCAATTCAGCATCGAAGCCGCCAATGTCTTCAACCACCGCAACTATGAGCCTCCCAGCATGCAGGTCGACTCGGGCGGCTTTGGCACCATTTCGGCATTGCAGACTGCTGAAGGCGCCGGTCCGCGCAGCCTTGAACTTGCTGCGCGGATCACGTTTTGAGTGAGCCGCCCGAGGCAACCCGCTCGATGAGCGGGGAGGCAATCCATGAAGAGAATCGCAATTCTTCTCGGCTTCTCCCTTGCGGCCGCCACTGTTGGTTGGCGTCCCTCCGCGAACCTATTGGCCTCGGACGCAGTCCCCGTTGCGGGCCCCCTCTCCGCCGCGGAATTGGAGCAATTCCGCGCCCTTGCCCCGGTGGACGTTCACACGCATATCTTCGCTGCAGACCCGTCATTCGTCGCCATGCTGCAGAAGCTCGAATTGCACATTCTCGACATTCTTGTCGTCGACGACATGGAGCCCGAACGCTATGACCTCGAAAAGCGAAAACGGGAGGCACGGAGCGTGGTGCACGCGAGCCACGGGTATGCCTCACTCTGCACAAGCTTCGATCCATATATATTCAACCAGCCTGACTACGCCGCGAATGCGATTCGCGGTTTGAACGAAGACTTCGCGCGGGGAGCGATCGCGGTCAAGCTCTGGAAAAATGTCGGCATGGAGATAAAGGACCCCAGCGGGCATTACCTCATGCCGGACAACTCCATCTTCGAACCGATCCTGCGAGACATTGCCGCGCACAACAAGACGCTGATTGCGCATGTGGCCGACCCCGACTCAGCCTGGCTGCCTCCCAATCCCGCATCGCCTGATTACGAATACTATCGCGATCATCCGCGGTCCTATATGTACGGCAAGAACGATGTTCCCACCAAGGCTGAGATCCTTGCCGCCCGCGATCGCGTGCTCGAGAGAAATCCAAATCTTCGCGTGGTCGGGGCACATCTGGGTAGCATGGAGTCGAACCTCACCGAGCTGGGGCAGCATCTGGATCGATATTCCAATTTTGCCGTCGATCTCGCCGCCCGGATGCCCTACTTCGAAATGCAGCCGCGCGAAACCATGATTGCTTTTATCACCAAATATCAGGATCGATTGATCTACGGCACGGACCTTGGATTTTCGCAGGGCTCGTTCGAAACTGCGCGGGACTTCGAGATTGTATACGCGAACGACTGGCGCTATTTTGCGACTGCCGATGCGCTATCGTACAAAGGCAAGGAAGTGAAGGGACTCAACCTGCCCACCACCGTTCTCCGCAAAATCTACCACGAGAACGCCGTGAAGTGGTTCCCCGGAATCGTCAAATCCTCCCATTGAGTCCCAGGCCTGCCGACGTTTTGATTGCTGACTACTGCTTTCCTGTTCCCTCGGTCAGCGTCACGATTCGGTCCACGCTCGGCACGGTGAACTTCTCCACTTTCCCGCTGGGCCAGTGCGTCTCGATCGCATCCACGCTCGTTTCCTGTCCCAATCCGAAGTGAACCCGGAGATCGTTCGACGACAAATAACTCCCGCCGCTGATCACATCGCCGCGCTGTCGCATGCCGTTGCACGTCACATAGACCGTTGCCCCCACCGCATCCCGCGGACTCTTCCCGGCGCCCACCAGCTTTAGTTCAAGCCAGTGATTCTTGTCTGGATTCACGTTGCGCAACAGCACCGGGTGGGCGTCCATCACGTTGATCACCGCATCGATTTTGCCGTCGTTGAACAGGTCGCCGACAGCCATGCCGCGCCCCGCGATCACAACCGCCAGCCCCGTGCCCTCCACGGCTGGCACCGGCTCGAATTTCTTTCCTTCGATGTTGCGGAAAAGCATGGGCCTCTGCTTCCAGCTGGTGCCCCATGCATACTTGTCCGCCTCGGGATAAACGTGCCCGTCCGACATCATCAGATCCTTCCAGCCGTCGTTGTCGTAGTCCAGGAACGCATCGCCCCAGCTTAGGAAGGGAACCGAGATCTCCGCGATCCCCAGGTGATAACTGATATCGGTCAGATTCGCATCGCCCTCGTTGTGATACAGCGGCTTGTAGTCGTCGGAAAACGTGGTGTCGAACACATCGAGCATGCCCTTGTTTTCATAATCGCCAACAGCGATACCCATTGACGCCGTTTCGCGCCCCGCTTCGTTCAGAGCAAATCCCGACGCGTAGCTCACATCTTCAAATGTCCCGTCGCCCTTATTCAGATATAGATAATTCGGCGTCGAATCATCTCCCACCAGCAGGTCCGGCTTGCCGTCGTTGTTGATGTCGGCGAACACGGCTCCGAGGCCATAGTATCCGGGCTTGTCGGCCACGCCGGCCCTCTCGCTCACGTCGGTGAACGTCCCGTCGCCGTTGTTGTGGAACAGGTGATCGCCTTCGCCCTTCAATCCGCGCGGTCCGCAGCTCACCTTTTCGCCCCGAAACGTGCAGAACGCATTGGGGACGCCGCTCTCTCCTGCCGTGGGCAGGTTGTGCCGATCGTAGTGCAGGTATCCGGCAACAAACAGATCGAGCCGCCCGTCGCCGTCGTAGTCCCCCCATGTCGCGCCAGTGTGCCACGCCGCGGGATCGTCGAGCCCTACACCGGCCTTGTCAGCCACATCGGTGAAGGTTCCATCGTGATTGTTGTGATACAAGCGGTTCTTGCCCCAGTTCGAAACGAAGATATCGGGCCAACCGTCGTTGTCATAGTCGGCAATGGCCACGCCGAATCCCCAGCGATCGTTGGCCACGCCCGCTTTCGACGCGACATCAGTGAACGTCCCGTCGTGATTGTTGTGAAACAGTGCGGCGTGCGGAGGCGTCTCCTTGCCGTCGAGCGCGTTGAACGTAGAGCCGTTTACGACATAGATATCGAGCCATCCATCGTTGTCGTAGTCGAGCAAACCCACGCCCGAGCCCTTCGTCTCAACGATGTATGTCTTCGATGGCGTGCCCATCTTGTGGGTCCACTTCGCGAGCCCGGCTTTTTCAGAAGCGTCTTCGAACACGACCGGCCCGGTCTTCACAAAGCCGCCCATTGTGATCGGCCGATGTTGCGCGTCTACCTGCAACGGGTGCGGCCCAGCGGTGTTCTGCATATCGGCGCCCATCGCGCCGGCGCTCGGCTTTTGTGCTTTCTTTTCCTGGGACCCGGCGCCGGCTTGAGCAGCGGAAAATACTGAAACTCCCGCCGCCAGCAGTCCCCAAACGGCGGCTCTACGCATGGCCATGAACATGGCTGCCAGTATAAGTGCCCGGATGCAGCACAGTCTCGACCGAAAGATGGACCCTTAGCAGCCTGTGGCAGAAGTTGAGTTTGAAAGGGCACGACTTTTTCAGTCGTGCCGCAACTGCCTCAAAATACGAACGGGCTTTAGCCCCTGAGGGATGTCTTTTCGGTCGCACGGCTTTTACCACGGCTTTTAGGGCATAGGGTTCGTCGGCGCCGGTCCTGGTTGCACGTTCTGCACCTGCCAGCCGTCGCCGCTCTTCACCAGGCTCGCAGTCGCCATCTGCTGGCCTGACGTCTCCGCCCACACTTTCGGAAATGCCGTCTTTATCTCCGCGTTGGTGGC
>Ga0207109_1237_pt1 | contig 11632 bp, 11 predicted proteins | sample Alteio_BWMinHeat_73_FD_153584 | JGI IMG/M metagenome (GOLD analysis project Ga0207109, IMG submission 153584) | Enriched cells from forest soil in Barre Woods Harvard Forest LTER site, Petersham, Massachusetts, United States -... | ecosystem: Environmental > Terrestrial > Soil > Temperate forest >... | reverse complement strand
CGCATTAATATGTTAAAAACAAAAACTTTACCGCTGAATATATTACAAATCATTCGTGATAAAGATACCGAACAGCCGTTTACGGGCGAATTCGATGACTGGACGGAAACGGGAAGTTATCTATGCCGGCAATGTGGCGTGGCCTTATTTCGTTCGCAGACGAAATTTCATTCGGGCTGCGGTTGGCCCAGTTTCGATCAAGAAATTCCGGATGCTGTAAAAAAGCAGCGAGATGCCGATGGACGGCGCACGGAGATCGTATGTGCACGCTGTGACGCACATTTGGGTCATGTGTTTGAGGGGGAAAATTTTACGTCCAGAAACACGCGGCATTGTGTAAATTCGCTGAGTCTGGATTTTGTCAGCGATATGAAAGTAAAAGATACGGAAGAAGCGATTTTTGCGGCGGGTTGTTTTTGGGGCGTTGAATATTACTTTAAAAAATTACCGGGTGTTTTAAAAACCGAGGTGGGTTACACCGGCGGCAATAAAGATTTTCCTGTTTATGAACAAGTTTGCACGGGCCAAACCGGCCATATAGAAGCCGTGCGTGTGCTCTATGATCCGAATGAAATAGCTTATGAAACGCTGGCGAAATATTTTTTTGAAATTCATGATCCCACGCAAGCCAACGGTCAAGGTCCTGATATAGGCGAACAATATTTGAGTGTGATATTTTATTATAATGATTTACAGCAGAAAACTGCGCAAGCATTAATCGCCCAGCTTATTCGTAAAGATTATGCTGTTGCGACGCGGGTTTTGCCCGTCGGTATTTTCTGGCGCGCGGAAAATTACCATCAGAATTATTATGAAAATAACCTCAAGCAACCGTACTGCCATGGGTATATCAAGCGATTTTAATTTTTAATTCGAAAATAGGGCCTAGTCATGGGTTTTTCCATTGACGCATTTATTTAACTAACACCACTTTTCCACGTGCTTTACCAGACTCCAACAAAGTATGTGCGGCGCTCACCTGATCAAAAGAAAATTGGTTGAGATCAACAAGAGGTTTGAGTTTGCCTTCATCAACAATTTTTGCTACCGATCGTAAAATATCGCCATGTAACGCACGGCCATTGCCTGTTAATAATGGATTCAACATAAAGACTACGTGCAAACTTAAACTTTTATCGTGCATCGGGGTGAGGTCGTGCGTAGAACGTGCTACCGTGGTTACCACAACACCATCGATTTTTGCAGCAGCCAGAGAACGATCCAGATTAGGGCCGCCGATGGTATCGAATACCACATCAAAACCTTTACCATTCGTTAAACGTTGTACATATTGTTCTACCGATTCTTCTTTAGCGTTAATTACTTCATTAGCGCCTAATGATTTTGCTAATGCGAAATCATTGCCAGATAATACGGTCGTGCAAACATCCGCGTGAGCCCATTTGGCTAATTGCACAGCGATATGGCCCACACCACCTAATCCACCATGAATTAGAATTTTTTGCTTAGCTTGTAATTTTGCTTTGATAAATAAAGCTTCCCACGCAGTAATGCTGACCAAAGGCAACGCAGCTGTATCTGGCACTGATAATTTTTTTGGTTTGAACGCCAGAGAATGTTTATCTACTAAAGTAAATTCAGCTAGTGCGCCGAATGTTCCGCGCACACCACCAGCACACGCATACACTTCATCGCCGATTTTAAAATTTGTCACATCCGATGCTATTTCTTCTACGACACCTACTACGTCACTGTGTAAAACAGCAGGAAATGCTGGTGCAATCGCCGGCGCTGCGCCACTGCGAATTTTGCAATCAACCTGATTGACACTGCTTGCTAACACTCGAAGCAAGACATGTCCTGGAATCAATGTTGGTTTAGTAATATCTGTTGTAGTAAAAACGGATGGATCGCCGAATTGCGTAATGACTTGCGCTTTCATAAAAACCTCGCTGAGAAATTAAAATAAATGCTATACTTAATTCAAGTCTATAATAACTTAAATAATTTAAGCAGGTACATTATGGGTATTACACATACCACGTTAGTACTAGCAAATCCAGTCAAAAAAAATCTAGCAACTATTGAAGTCAAAGCACTGGCAGACACCGGCGCCATGCACTTATGTATTCCTGAGCATATTGCCATACAATTGGAATTAGCCGAACAGGAAAAACGTGAAGTCACATTAGCAGACGGCTCTAAAAAATTAGTACCTTACATCGGACCTATTGAAGTACGTTTTGCTAACCGCCGCTGTTTTGTCGGCGCAATGATGCTGGGTGATGAAGTGTTATTAGGTGCGATTCCGATGGAAGATATGGATTTGATTGTGAGACCACTAACGCGCGAAGTACTCGTCAACCCTGACAGCCCGAATATTCCTTCATCACTGGCCAAAAAATTATAGGGGTGATTACTGTGGATTGCCAGTAAACTACCTATGGTTGCTGGTGATTGCTGGTTTTCAGGATAACTGGCGCAAGTTTGGCGCAAGTTTGGCGCAAGTTTGGCGCAAGTTTAATTTTTAAAACAATAAAAAAGTTTATTGGTAGAACCTTCTGTCGTGAAAAGACCTTTTTTGACCATATCTTGCAATTCTCTTTGGAGAGTACGTCTACTGACGTCAGGACACAGAGTTTCATAATCCTGAATCGATATTTTATCGTGTTGCATAGTGTAATAAAGAACCGTTTTTTGTCGATTCGAGAGTTGATGTTTTTGAGCAATTACATCTCGTTTAATAATTTTCTCGCCTAAGCCTCTTATTTCTTGCAGTTGAGTAGCTAAACCTTGGCTGAAATACTCTAACCAGTGGGTCATATCCAGATTATTTTCCCTGACTTGTTGAATAGCACGGTAATAGTCTGCACGACTACGATCGTAATACTCGCTTAACGTAAATAAGCGTTTAAAATCATAACCTTTTTGGTAAAGACATAATGTGGAAAGTAAGCGCGCTGTGCGGCCGTTGCCATCTAAGAAAGGATGAATGTGCACTAACTGAAATTGTGCTATTCCGGCTGTTAGAATTGGATTAATAGAAACTTCACTGTTTAGCCAGGCAATCAGATCGACCATCAGGTGAGGTATTTTATAAACGGGCGGCGGCGTATAAATAATTTCTTTAGTATTTGAATTAACGACGTAGTTTTGAATTTTTCGGTATTCACCCGGTGTTGCCGAATTACCCCGTACGTTTTCAACTAAACGTTTATGAATTTCCCGAATGAGCGCTTGAGTGATCGCAGCGCCTTCTCCTAAATAACTAGCCACTAATTCGAAAGCGTATCGATAATTCAATAACTCTTTTACGTCATCCGGATCGACGTCGGGAAGTATTTGCCCTGATAATAATTGTTGCGATTGTTCTAAAGTAAGTTGTGTGCCTTCAATATGCGTTGTGTAATGTGCTTCTAATGACAGGGCGCGATCTTGCATTTCGTGTAGCCATTCTCGTGAAAGATTAGCGGCTTCTAAAAATCCTCGGGCACGCTCGATAACCGTCAGCGCGTTCGCCGTATCATTGGTAATGGTAAAGACAGGTTCAAATGGCATTTATAATTTAAAACAATATTATTTAAGATATTAAGAATATTATAAAAAAGCTATACAAGATAGACATGAGAGAGTGTAAAGCGTTTAATTACTGATGAGAGTGCCGATGGATTTAGTTTGTAAAATCAGCTCGGATAATTTCCCGGCTTGCATGCCGTTGATAATACGCACGGATTTTACACCGGGTTTTATTTTAGATTTAAGCGCGGAAATAATAGATTCGATTTTTGGAATCATACCGTCGGTTATAATGCCTTGCTTGATCAAAGACAAAGATTCCGCACAGCTTAAGCGAGAGAAGATGCGGCTTTGTGCATCATATACGCCATCTACGTTGGTAGCGATTATCCATTGACAAGGTGAGAGAGAATGCGCGATGGCGGCGGCTACTCTGTCTGCATTGATATTATAAATTATTCCGTTTTTATCGGCCGCTAAGGGCGCGATGACGGGTACGAAATTTTTCTTTATTAAAATAGTTAGAAGTTTAGGATTAACAGTAACAATATCGCCGACGAAGCCATAGTCGATTTTTTTTGTTTTGCCGGTTTTATTATCAATAATTTTTTGCGGAGGTCGACGTTGAACTGTAAGAATATTGCCGTCGACGCCGCTTAATCCCACCGCGGAAACGCCACAAGTTTGTAACAGGCTTAAGAGTTCAATATTAATTTTTCCTGAGAAAATCATTTTGACGATATCCAATGTAATTTCATCAGTGATGCGTTTACCCTGTATTATTTTTGCCGGACGTCCCAGTTTTTCTTCCCAGGCTGTTGCTGTTTGACCGCCGCCGTGTACGATGATTATTTTATTGTTTTTTTTTCTTAATTCGGCTATTTCCTGACAGAAAGATTGGAGAGCATTGGGCGTGTCGATAATTTCGCCGCCTATTTTAATAATAAATATTTTTAAGGATTTGCGGCGCATACAGTTAGTCCCAGGGTTTCCGCCAAACCATGCATGATATTAAAGCACTGGATAGCTTGTCCGGCGCCGCCTTTTAATAAATTGTCGATAGTCGTTATTATAATGGCTGTTTTGCCCTGAGTTTCTACGCTTATATCACAAAAATTACTGTGCTTAACCCATTTAATATTAGGGATAGCTTCCGGGAAGCGGATAAAGTATTCGCCCGCATAAAAGTTTTTAAAAATAGTTAATAATTGTATTTTTGTTATTTCATGACGTAATTTTATAATAGACGTAGCGTAAATACCCCGAATAAACGGCCCTGAATGCGGTTGAAAAATCATATTAATTTCCTGGCTGGTTTTATTTTTAATAGTCTGTTTTATTTCAGGAATATGTCTATGCGTAAATAATTCATACGCGAAAAAACTGTCGGCGCGCAAAGGATGATGCGCTTTATCTTTAGGTTTTATACCGGAGCCTGATGAACCGGTGACTGCATTGATAATAATATCTTCCGCCAGTTTTTCAGCGACCAAAGGATAAATAGAAAGGATAGCCGCTGTGGCAAAACAACCCGGCGCCGCGATATTTCTTGCAGTTTTTATTTCTGTTCTAAATAATTCAGGTAATCCATAACAAAAAATTGAATGCTTATCGACAGTGTTTTGCCAGCGAAAATCAGCCGAGGTATCAATGATGATCTTATCGGGAAACCGTTTGACGAATTCTACGGCGCTGCCGTGAGGCAATGCTAAAAATAACACGTCGGCGTTATTCACATCTCCAAGAGGATTAAATATTCTATTGATATGACTGAGATTAGGATGGACTTTGGCAATAGTCTCGCCGGCCAGTTCATTGGCAGTGATCGCGACCAAATCCACATGCGGATGTGAAAGTAAAAGTCGCAGTAATTCTCCGCCGATATATCCCGATCCGCCCACAACGGCGCATTTGATTTTAACCATGTTTATTTTTCCAGGTCGACTGCAAGCAAGAAAATAATTCGCGGGGAGATTTTACCGCGTTAATTGCGGGAATCGCGAATTTCTCGCGGATATAATTCGAGCCAGCGCTGTTATCTGTCGCTGGGCCGCTAAAAACGTCAATTTTATTACAGAGTTTCGCCAGATATTTCTTGGCGCCGTAAGCGGCAGCGATATCCGTGGCGCATACTACAATACTAGCGACATGCGCCATGATTTCTTTATTCTTGAGGACGGTTTCGACTTTATAATGGCCCATAATGCCATCGCCTAATTCGACAATTAAAAGTTCGCCTTGTAACGCGTTGACAATATTTTTTACCACTTGCGCCAGATCATCGATTTCTACCGTCGAAGGTAAGCCGCAATCCAAAAAGCTTTTGACATCAATGGCGCCCGCGTTACTAAAACATTGTAAATCTTTGATCGCGGCCACACCGGCTATTTTCGCGGCGCCCACCCTGTACCCTGCCTGGGAAGCGGCGTTTATTATCTGAGAGGCGCACAGGGTTTTACCAGCATTCATGCAGGTGCCTAAAATTAATATAATGGGCCGTGGAACTGCAATAGTAACAGCGTGCGGCAAAGCTGAACGATTGATGTTCACGACTCCTTCGGCGTCTACCACAGTGCCGAGATACTTAAGTTTTATGGCTTCACCTAATCCTACGGCGGCATCGGTACAACAGCCGATGACGCCGCCCATATTTAATAAAGAAAGCGGAGTGTCGGGAGATAAGAGTGAGGGAGAATATCCAACGAATCCGCGCAATGCTTGTCGCGCGCCCAGGGCGCCGACCAGGCGATCGCCTATCGCCAGCGTCGTCAGTTTACCGTCTCTTTCTTCCAGGTAAGGGTAAGCAGAATTGCAGCTCAAGACTTCCGTCAAGATTACGTTCCCGGTTTTCGCTGCCGATAATTTTTCTGTCTGCAGAGTAGTAGTCAAATTTAATTTGACCGTGACAGAGCTGAATTTCATTGTGTTTTCCTCGTGCTTTACTTTTAGGTCGTTTTGTATAATAATACATTAAGTTGAATATTTATTCAAGCAGGTAATCTATGTCGGGCTATATTAAAAATATTTTTTATAAACCTCGCTGTTTATTAACAGGCAAAGAATTTACAGTAAGAAAAATAACTGAATTACTGCAAAAAGGACTGAGGCTCAAAAAAGAACGTTTAGGAAAAAAATTAAGATCCGAGTTGACCGGCCGGCATTTAGCCTTGCTTTTTGATAAGCCGTCTTTACGCACGCGCTTTAGTTTTACTGTAGCGATGCGCGAGCTGGGAGGCGACGTAATCGAAAGCGTCAGTACTACACGTAAAACGGAAACGCCGGAAGATCAGGCTCGCGTATTGAGCGGCTATTGTCACGGTATAATGGTGCGTACGCATGAGGACAGTATCTTGCGAAAAATGGCTGCCGCGGCGCGAATTCCCGTGATCAACGGTTTGTCTGATTTACATCATCCCTGTCAGATTTTGGCGGATTTATTAACTCTGCTGGAAATATTTAAAGACTTATCTGGACTTACCTTAAGTTATATCGGCGACGGTAATAATATTTTACATAGTTTATTATTACTGGCGCCGCAGATGGGAATCAATGTGCATTATTGTTGTCCGTCCGCACGTCAACCCGATGCGGCTATTTTAGCAGAGAGCATGATGCGTCTTAATCCAGACACTGGAAAGATTTGTGCATTCGCTACGCCCGAATCGGCGGTGAATCAAGCGCACGCGGTGTATACCGATGTGTGGACGAGTATGGGTTTCGAAGAGCAAACGGCTGACTATTTATTTTCAGGTTTTCAAGTCAATGAAAAACTCATGCGGCACGCGCGACCGCAAGCGGTTTTTATGCACTGTTTGCCAATGGAACGTGGCAAAGAAGTCAGTGAAACTTTGCCCGAGCAATCTTGTTCGGTGATCTTTCAACAAAGTGAAAATCGATTGCATATACAAAAAGCTTTGCTTTTATATTTTTTAAAAGAGGAAAGAGAATTAAAATGACACAGACGACTAAAAAAATTATTTTAGCTTATTCCGGCGGACTCGATACTTCCTGCGCCATCAAATGGTTACAAGAACAGTATAGTTATGAAGTTATCGCGGTCAGTATGGATGTTGGCGAAGGTAAAGATCTGGAACCTCTGCGCGACAAAGCGATCAAAATCGGCGCCGTCAAATGCCATATTTTGCCTTTACAACAACGTTTCGCTACGGAATTTCTAGTGCCCGCTATTCAGGCCAATGCTTTATATGAAAATGTTTATCCTTTGGTTTCGGCGTTGTCGCGGCCTTTAATCGCTCAGACATTAATTGAGGTGGCCGATCAGGAAAAAGCCGTAGCCGTAGCGCACGGTTGTACGGGGAAGGGCAATGATCAAGTGCGTTTTGACGTTGCTATTAAAGCACTTGCGCCGCATTTGACTATCGTAGCGCCTGCCCGCGAACATCCGATGGCGCGTGAACAAGCAATCGCTTACGCCGCACAACATCAGATTCCGTTGCCTGTTGATTTAAATAATCCGTTTAGTATCGATCAGAACTTATGGGGCAGAAGTTGCGAATGCGGGGTACTCGAAGATCCATGGGCGGAGCCGCCGGAAGCAGCCTATGTTTTAACTAAAAATTTAGCGCAAACGCCGGATAAACCGACAGAAATTACTATTGAATTCGCTCAAGGCATTCCGGTTGCGGTGAACGAACAGATCAAACCGTTGCCATTGCTTATTACAGAATTGAATCAACTCGCAGGACTTCACGGTGTTGGACGTATTGATCATATTGAAAATCGATTAATCGGCATTAAATCGCGTGAGGTCTATGAAGCACCGGCTGCGATGACGTTAATTGCCGCGCACCGTGCGTTGGAGACTATTACTTTAACGCGCGAAGTGGCGCATTTTAAGCCTTTGTTGGAACAGCGTTTCGCGCATTTAATTTATGAAGGATTGTGGTTCTCACCTTTACGCGATGCGCTTTATGCGTTTATTCAAGCGACGCAGCAACGGGTAACAGGCAAGGTAAGATTAAAATTAAATAAAGGCCATGCGATCGTCGTGGGTAGAACTTCGCCCTATTCTATGTATGTGAAAAATCTTGCTACGTATGCCGGCGATGATCAATTTGATCATCACGCGGCCTTGGGTTTTATTAAGCTTTGGGGAATGCCTACGCAGATTTATCATGCGATGGATATAAAAGCATGAATAATAATAACGTAAATAATAATTTACAGCCTAAATTATGGAGCGGACGTTTCAGCAAACCTACGCATCCCAGTGTAGAGGAATATACGGCTTCTATTAGATTTGACCGGGAATTGGTATACGAAGATATTTTGGGCAGTCTCGCTCATGCGGCGATGCTTGAACACTGCGGTATTATCGGCGCGGAAGAAAATAATCGGTTGCAACACGGCTTAAAACAGCTTGCAAAAAAAATTGCCGCCGGTGAGATAGAATTTAAAACAGCCGATGAAGATATTCATATGAATATTGAGCGTTTACTCAGCGTTGAAATCGGCGATCTGGCGGGAAAATTACATACTGCGCGCAGCCGTAATGATCAAGTGGCGTTGGATATGCATTTATATTTGCGTAAAAATATTATTATTATCGTAGAATTATTAATTACTTTACAAAACACTTTGTTACAACTGGCGGAAAAGCATAAGGGCGTTATTTTACCGGGTTATACGCATTTACAACGTGCACAGCCGATTTATCTGGTGCAATACGTGTATGCTTATATTGCTATGTTGCAACGTGATGTCGAACGCTTGCAGGATAATTGGCCTCGTGTTAATCGTTCACCGTTAGGCGCAGGGGCGTTAGCCGGGACGACTTTTCCCATCGATCGAAATTACACAGCCGACCTATTAGGTTTTGAGAATATTTATTTTAATACGCTTGATGCTGTGAGTGATCGGGACTTTATCGTGGAATTTCTAGCAGCAGGTTCTATTATTATGCTGCATATCTCGCGTTTGAGTGAAGAGTTGATTTTATGGTCGAGTCAGGAATTCAATTTTATCAGTTTTGACGATGCGTTTTGTACCGGCAGCAGTATTATGCCGCAGAAAAAAAATCCGGATGTCGTGGAACTTGCCCGGGGTAAAACGGGACGTGTCTATGGCGCGCTTTTTAGTGTATTAACTTTATTGAAAGGCTTGCCTTTAGCTTACAATAAAGATCTGCAAGAAGACAAAGAGCCTTTATTTGACGTCGTGAAAACACTGCGTCAGACTTTAGAGATTTTTAACCCCTTGTTGGCGACCTTAACTATAAATTCAGACGCGATGCGGCTGGCGGTTAATAAGGGTTATCTTAATGCGACCGCGCTGGCGGAGTATTTAGTGAAAAAAAGCTTGACGTTCCGTGCGGCACATGAAGTAGTAGGTAAAATGGTAGCGCGGTGCATACAAAAGCAGTGTTGTTTAGAAGAACTGTCTTTGGAAGAGATGCGAGAATACACGAGTTTTATTACAGAAGACGTTTATTCAATACTAATAGTTGAGAATATTGTCAGTGCGTGTAATAAAAATTTACAAATTGAATGTATGCATTATCAACAACAACTGAAATTTAATCAACAATGGATAACAGAGAAAAAACAATTGATTACTGCGGTAATTAATAAATTTGAGTTAGCTTTCAACGATTAATCAGCGCTAATATCATCGGGTATTTTCCCTATTTTCTTACCAGAGCGTGCAGAGTACTTTCTAAAGCAAGCAGCGTGACTGATCCGGCCGTGCTTTATAAAAACCAATCCGCCGAGCAGATTTTCCGCGGCGGTGAAATCAACGTCGCTAAAAAACGTTACGCCGATGCTGTAAAACAATTTGAAGCCCTGGATGCGCTTTATCCTTTCAGCCAATACGATGAACAAGCGCAATTGAATTTAATGTACGCTTATTATCAAAACGATGATGTGGCTTCCGCCGCAGCGACGGCGATGCGTTTTATTCGCTTATATCCACGCAGTGACCGGGTAGATTATGCTTATTATATGAAAGGCCTGGCGGATTTCGAACAGGATCGCGGCTGGGTTCAACGGTATTTCCCCGGGGATCTTTCTCAGCGCGATCCGGGTACAACACGCCAGGCTTTCGATGATTTTGATCAATTGATAAAATTATTCCCAAACAGTCCGTACGCGCCGGATGCCAGACAACGGATGATTTATCTACGCAATTTATTTGCCGGTTACGAATTGCATATTGCGACTTATTATCTGCGGCGCGGGGCTTACGTGGCTGCCGTCAATCGGTCACTGTATATTATTCAGCACTACGACGGTACACCGCAAGTCCAGGAGGCGCTGGGTATTATGGTAACTTCTTACCGCGCGTTGGGCTTAACAGCAGCGGCTTCTCAAACAGTGCAAATTCTGCAACTTAATTATCCCCATGGGCCCGTGTTAAAAAATTTGGCTAAACTAAAATAAGCTGGTCTTGCCTTTTGCCCTTGCTGAATTAACAGGAGAATCAATGTACTCTGGAATCACCCGGGGTTTATACGAAGTAACCCACGTAGAAAAGCTGCCCGGCTTAATAATATATACTATTAGATTGAGCGCTGAATTGCTCGATAATTTAAAAACCGGAGCGAGCGTTTCTATAGATGGCGTGTGCCAAACAGTAGTTTCTATCCGTGAAGATGGCGTTACTTTTAATGCGATACAAGAGACTTTAGAAAAAACGACGTTAAATACTCTGCATCCAGGCCGCAAAGTCAGCGTAGAAAGAAGTTTGCGTTACGGTGACGAAATAGGAGGGCACGAAGTAGCCGGACATATAATCGGTACCGCCAAGATAAGTGAAATTAAGTCCTCAGAAAACAATGTGCGTATGACCTTGCGTTGTCCTCAAGAGTGGATGAAATATATTTTGCCTAAGGGATTTATTGCAGTAGACGGTTCAAGTCTTACCGTGGATTATGCTGACCCCATGGGTGCTTTTACTGTGCATTTAATACCCGAAACATTACGCCTCACTAATTTTGGCAATAAACAAATTGGCGATCGGGTTAATATTGAATTGGATCATAGAACGCAAGCGATTGTTGCTACTGTAGAGGGAAAAAAATAATTATGGTATGCTTGTGAATATCGTTGATAATGCATGACGCAATGTAATGGAACCATCCCTTTTAAGAATTTTATTTTTCAAGGAGCAAGGAAATGAACGACAGTAGCACTTA